>CEOK01114428.1_pt1 | contig 20387 bp, 18 predicted proteins | sample 427001 | NCBI WGS metagenome assembly CEOK01 (sample SAMEA2591108, study PRJEB7988) | marine metagenome | isolation source: saline water (ENVO:00002010), including | reverse complement strand
TGTTTGTCATACGGCGCACCAACAATGAACGATTAAATAATGTTTTAACCTGGATTAGTCTGTGTCTCTTGCTTTAAAAAAGCCTAACCAAGCCATAACCGTAAGTACCGTCGCCATAAAAACACAGAAAAAAAACTCACCTTGGGCTACGTCTTTACCTGTAGTTAGCGCAATGAAGCCAACAAAAAGTAGCAACCCATACCACTAACAATGTTGGCATTGGAGGAAAATTAAGGATTTGCAATTTATACCGTCAAATATACCGTCAACTGAACTAGATGCCGTGAAACGTCCTGAGATTAACTCAGAAATAAATCTCTAAGAAACGGTAGGTTATACTTAAAATTAAATACAGAGGGATATATTGGGAAAGAAAATTGGTCGGGACGGCAGGATTTGAACCTGCGACCACCACACCCCCAGTGTGGTGCGCTACCAGGCTGCGCTACGCCCCGACATTTTGATGATCAAACTTGGTGAAGGTAGGTCCAAGTCAAAAAGGCAACGCATGAACCTTATAATAATTTAACCAAATATCAGCCCTTGAGCTTCATTTCTTTTAAGAGGTCTTCTAACTCACCTATAGTTTGATTAACCAACTGTTTATAAGGGGTCATTTCCTGCTTAGTAGTCTCTCCGTCCAGCCGCTGTCGAGCGCCACCAATCGTGAATCCTTGCTCATAAAGCAATGAACGAATTTGACGAATTAAAACAACATCTTGACGCTTATAGTAGCGACGGTTACCGCGACGCTTTACCGGATTCAATCCAGGAAATTCCTGCTCCCAGTAACGCAAGACATGCGGCTTCACACCACAAAGGTCACTCACTTCTCCAATCGTAAAGTATCGCTTGCCCGGAATAACCGGAAGTGTGTCATTGTTACTCGGCTCCAGCATAGTATTCTACCCGAGATTTAAGTTTTTGACCGGGTTTAAATGTAACTACCCGCCGCGCCGCAATGGGAATCTCTTCACCAGTCTTCGGATTTCGCCCAGGTCTCCTACCCTTATCCCTCAGCTCAAAATTACCAAATCCAGACAACTTAACGTTATCATTATTTTCGAGTGCGACTCCTATTTCACTGTAAAACTTCTCAACAATCTCTTTTGCTTCTCTCTTGTTAAGTCCCAGTTCATCAAAAAGCATTTCCGCCATATCGGCTTTAGTCAAAGCACTCATCGGATCATATCCACCTTACTATTATTTTTGTGCGGCTTTAGTAGTTTGTTGAAGACGTCATTAAAGTGAAGCATGCGAAACGAGCATGATTTCTTCACACATTCATAGCAGCCTTTATAGAGTGCGCGAACTGGAATAAAACGTCAAGCGCATTCTGCTATTTTTACACTCAATTAGACCACAATAAAATTGACATTGGTTACAATGTATCCTTAGTCGATAAAAAAAGTATTCCGTATTTAATGTCAGTAAAATTTAAGTGAGTGCGCCCTAATTTCACGGTTGCCCTCGGAGTTTAGCAGAAAATTGCTTCTCGACCGCTGCCACTACAGACGCAACAGCAGAGTCAACCTCAGCATCAAGAAGGGTTCGCTCCGCGTGCTGAAAGCTCAAAGCTAACGCAATACTCTTCAAACCCTGAGCGTTATCATCATCTTGATAAACATCAAAGATGTCCAGGGATATCAATAGCTCTCCAGCTGCCTCTTCAACACATTCTAGTATTTTTGAGGCTTGCTTCGCAGAACCCACTAAGAATGATAGATCTCGGCGTACTTCCGGAAACTTACTGATATCATGGCTCTGAGGCACCTGGAGTTGTAACAGATCTTTTAAAACCAACTCGAAAAGATAGAACTCGCAGTCCTGCCCAAATTTTCTTTGAATACGCGGGTGTAACTGACCTATCCAACCACACTGTTTTTGATCAATTAAAATCTCCGCAGTGCGCCCTGGATGGAGAGCTTGATGCTCGCGAGGAACAAACCGGTAATTTTTTTCTCTCCCAGCACGAGATAATAACGATTCAACAACTCCCTTTATATCGAAGAAGTCCACATCTCGCTGTGCAGACAGCCAATCAGGTTTTTCAGCTGAACCGCAAACAAGCCCTGCGAGATAACTATTTTGATGCAAAATCTTATTATCCATGCAAAAACAAGCTCCGCTTTCAAAAAGACGGAGACGGCTTTTTTGCCGATTCAAATTGTAGAATGCAGTATCCAATAACCCCGGCCACAAACTTGCTCTCATCACCTCTTTATCGCTGGATATGGGATTGCTTATACTTACTTGCGATAGATTTGGCACTACAAGATCTTGCAAATCACGTTTTACAAAGCTGTAAGTCAGCACTTCCTGAAAACCATTTGCAATCAGCTGTTCTCTAAAAGGATGAATTGATCCTTTAGTTTCAGGGTTTGGTTGTATCGTTAATGCAGTGCGGGGCGTTCTTGTGGGTATGTTGTCATAACCATAAATACGACCGACTTCTTCAATCAAATCCTCTTGTATAGTGAGATCAAATCGCCATGATGGTACTCGCCAGAGAGACTCATCATTACTTTGCTTCAACTTTTTGAGTCCAAGACGTAATAGAATTTGATCAATCATACTTGAGGAAAGTTCAATACCCAATTGCTGGAACAACCTCGCCTTTTTAAGAGAGATAATTCTTGGCTGGGGCAATGCAAGGGCTGATTCTTTGCAAACTATTGGTCCGACATAACCACCACATATATTCATTAAAAAGGTTGTTGCTCGCTCTAAGGCTGCCTCTTGAAGGGAACTATCGACGCCCCGTTCAAATCGATGAGAAGAGTCTGTTTGTTTACCAAAAGCCCTTGCTTTCCCAGCAATGGCTAGCGGGGTGAACCAAGCGCTTTCGAGAAGGATATCCTGCGTGACAGGACCCACGGCCGACTCCTTTCCACCCATAATTCCGGCTAAAGCCAAAGGCTTTACTGCATCTGCAATTAATAGAGTATCTTTGCCTAACCGCAACTTTGAATCATCTAAAAGCTGCAATTCTTCATTGTCTCCCATTCGCACTACTATACTCTCTTCAATCTTACTCAAATCGAAGGCATGCATGGGTTGACCAAGCTCCAACATTATATAATTGGTAACATCAACGACCGCTCCCCGCGACCTTATCCCGCTGCTATTAAGTTTTTGTAGCATCCAGCTAGGTGTAGGAGCTGAAGTATTGACCCCTCGGAATATTCTACAAGCATAACGTCCACATGCTTCGGACGCATCAATCTTTATGTCAATTACATCCTCAATTGTTGGTTTAACCGGGGTACATTCAATTTCACGCGGATATAATTCGTTGAGGACACCAACTTCCCTTGCCACACCCACAATACTAAGGCAATCTCCACGATTAGGAGTCAAATCCATTTCAAATACGTTGTCTTGAAGATTCAGATATTGCCTTAGAGTAGAGCCTATCGGGGCATCCGACTCCAATTCCCACAGACCATTGTCATCCTCTCCAAGCTGCAGGTCTGATTGTCCGCAAAGCATACCATGGGACTGCACGCCTCTAATATCTACTTTTTTTACTTTCATACCACTGGGTAGTGTTGCTCCAATCCTTGCAAGAGGGACCTTTATACCAACTCTTGCATTGGGCGCTCCACAAACAACCTTTAACAAAGATCCACCACCATAATCCACATGACAAACACAAAGTTTTGCTGCGTCTGGATGCAAATCTACTTTAACAAGGGCAGAAACAACAACTTCAGCACCTAAGTTACTTACGGGTGCCACCCCATCGACCTCCAAACCTGCCATAGTCAGCTGATCAGATAATTCTTGAGTGCTCAAAGACGGATTAACCATGTCTCTCAACCAAGATTCACTAAATTTCAAAATCCACCTCAGCTCAAAATTGTTTCAAAAAGCGCAGCTCATTTTCAAAAAATAGCCTCAAATCATTCACGCCGTAACGTAGCATCGCCAATCTTTCAACGCCCATACCAAACGCAAATCCAGTGTATCGGTCTGTGTTAACATTGCAGTGCTTAAACACGTTTGGATGCACCATCCCGCAGCCCATCACTTCCAACCAACCCGTGTACCCGCAAACGCGACAACCGTCACCCAAGCAATTCGAGCATTGAATATCGACCTCAGCAGATGGTTCTGTAAATGGAAAATAAGAAGGTCGAAATCGAACTTTTAATTCGATTTCAAAAAAAGATTGCAAAAACTGGTTTACAACTCCTTTTAGATCAGCAAAGCTAATCATTTCATCGACAACTAATCCCTCAACTTGATGAAACATTGGAGTATGTGTAAGGTCTGAGTCGCATCTAAAAACTTTGCCTGGACAAATTATTCTAATTGGAGGATTTTGGCTGTACATAGCTCGAACTTGCACCGGTGAGGTATGTGTGCGTAACACCTTATTGTTTTCAACATAAAAAGTGTCATGCATTGCTCGAGCTGGATGATGTGGAGGAATATTTAACGCTTCGAAATTATGATATTCATCCTCTATTTCTGGACCAGTTGCTACCGAGTAACCCACAGCACAGAAGAATTGTTGAATACGCTCCAAGGTTCTGGTGACTGGATGTATGCCTCCCACATCAACAGACCTTCCCGGCAAAGAAACATCCACCGCCTCGGATTGCAACTGATTCTCAATAGATAAATGCTCGAGTAATTCTTTCTGAGTATTTATTAAGAGGCCAATCCTCCTCTTGACTGCATTGATTAGTGCACCCCTATCTCGACGCTCTGATGGACTACAGGTCGATAATGACCTTAAAAGCAGAGTGACAAATCCACGCTTTCCGAGATACTCAACCCGCTTTTTTTCTAAGCTGCCTAGGTCAGTGCATCCCTTGATAGCTTGCATCGCCTCTTGCTCAAGTTTTGCTAGATCGCTCATAACTGCTTTTCCAAATCCTGAAAGCTACCTCGAGGTATCTATCTAAAGAATCGCCACCAATGCAAATCTTCTTCAATCGACCTTGGCCTTTCATCACCCCAAAGCAGTAAAAGCTATGATAGCGCAGCCTTTGCACGGTCCACGATAGCACTAAAAGCCAGTTTGTCATGAACGGCCAAATCAGCCAAAACACGCCGGTCAAGCAGAATTCCTGCCTTACTGAGGCCGTCAATAAATCTGCTGTAAGCCAAACCTTCACTTCGGGACTGAGCGTTAATCCTTGCTATCCAAAGCCTCCTGAATAAGCGTTTTTTTACCCGCCTATCACGATATGCATACTGCCCTGCTTTAGTAACTGCCTGCACGGCTACGCGAAATACTCTGCTCCGTGCCCCGTAATAACCCTTTGCCTGCTTTAAAATTTTCTTATGTCTACGATTGGCTTCGACACCACGTTTTACGCGAGGCATACTCTTCTCCTGTCAAACAACTATATTACTTATGAGCTCCGTAGCATACGATCCACACGAGGAGAATCCGATGCACCCAATATTCTGGTGCCCCTCAAATGACGTTTGCGCTTTGTTGTCATTTTGGTGAGGATGTGAGATTTATGCTGACGCTTGTGCTTATATCCAGCGGAATTTTTTTTAAACCTTTTGGCAGCCCCGCTGTGTGGTTTCACTTTTGGCATTGTTTACTCTCCATACTCATAATATCTTCATAAGATAATTGAAATTGAGCGCATTCCATAACTGCTGCAGACATCAAGCTTTCTATCCTTTTTTTCCGCGCGGAGCCAGCACCATTGTCATCTGCCGTCCTTCCATTTTGGGATGCTGTTCTACCTGAGCTAAACTGGACAGATCTTCCTCAATTCTCCTTACCATGGCCATTCCAAGTTCCTGATGTGCCATCTCTCTTCCGCGAAATCGTAACGTTACCTTTGCTTTGTCACCATTTTCCAAAAACCGAGTAACATTACGCAATTTAATCTGATAATCGCCTTCGTCAGTCCCTGGACGAAATTTCATCTCTTTTACTTGGGTCTGTTTTTGTTTTTTTCGTTGCAAAGAAATTTTTTTCTTGATGTCGAAAACGTGCTTTCCATAGTCCATTATCTTGCATACTGGAGGCTCAGCATCTGGGGATATCTCAACTAGATCCAGTATTCTGTCGCGGGAAACCTCCAACGCATGTTTCACTGATACTATACCAATTTGACTCCCATCTGAGTCAACCAATCTGACTTCTTCAGCAGATATCTCTTCATTAAGGCGAAGTCGTTTACTGTCTTTTTTAATAGATATTACTCCATGTAACCAATATTAATTCCCCCGAGAATGCACCTCCGCAGACAACATCTCAGATATTTCATCTAACGTCATTATGCCATGATCTAAACCTGCTTGGGATCTTACGGACACCGTTAAAGAATCTTTTTCTTTTTTCCCTACAACCACTAAATAAGGCACCCTTCGCATCGAATGATGCCGGATTTTATAGCCGATCTTCTCGTTTCTCAAGTCCGAAATTGTTCTATAACCCCTATTACGCAATGAATTTGTAATTTCATCAGCATATTGACGTTGAGAATCGGTAATGTTCATGACAACGACTTGTTCCGGCGCCAACCAAAGTGGAAACACTCCTTCATAATGCTCTGTTAAAATACCGATGAACCTTTCAAAGGATCCGAGTATGGCACGATGTAACATGACAGGCACATGCCTGGATCCATCCTCAGCAACATATTGAGCATCCAGACGTTCGGGCATTGAAAAATCCACTTGGACCGTACCTAATTGCCAAATTCTTCCTATCGCATCTGTCAGAGAAAATTCAATTTTTGGACCGTAAAAAGCTCCCTCACCCGGCAAGGTTTGCCACTTTAGATTTTTGGCATTCAACGCATCGGCCAGCGCTTTTTCAGCACGATCCCATATTTCATCTGAACCAACTCGATTATTTGGCCGGGTTGATAGCCTGTAAAGAATGTCGTTAAACCCAAAATCTGTGTATACATCATGCAAAAAATCGATAAATTTGGCTACTTCGAACTGAATTTGCCCTTCTGTACAGAAAATATGCGCATCGTCTTGCGTAAATGATCGCACGCGCATTATTCCATGGAGAGAACCTGAAGGTTCATTTCGGTGACATGACCCGAATTCGGCTAATCTTATTGGTAAATCTCGATAACTTTTTAAACCCTGATTAAATACCTGGACATGGCATGGACAATTCATCGGCTTAATTACATAGTTTTTATCATCCGTTTCGAGAACATACATGTCTTCTCCGAATTTATCAGCATGACCAGATTTTTCCCAAAGTGAAAGATCAACTAATTGCGGCGTCTTGATCTCTTGATATCCCTCCTCTAATTGCTTCGCACGCATATACTGCTCAATAACTCGATATATCGTCCATCCCCTCGGATGCCAAAAAATAGAGCCAGGTGCCTCGTCCTGTATGTGAAATAAATCTAATTTTTTTCCAATTTTTCGGTGATCCCTTTTTTCAGCCTCTTCTAAGTTCTTGAGATGCTTCTTTAGTTCTTTTTCTGTGTTCCAAGCCGTTCCATAAATTCTTTGTAACATCTCATTGGAGTGGTCTCCACGCCAATAAGCTCCGGCCACTTTTAATAATTTAAAAGCAGTTAATCGCTTGGTGGAGGGCACATGGGGACCTCGACATAAATCCACAAATGAACCCTGCTTATATAAACTTATTGACTCACTTTCAGGAATACTTTTAATGATCTCAGCCTTATACTCTTCACCAATATCAAGAAAAAAAACCTCTGCCTCATTTCGGCACCATTCTTCCCGAGAAATCTTATGATCTTGCTCCACAAGCTCTTTCATCCGCTCTTCAATAGCATTTATATCATCTGGTGAAAAAGCACGTTTATATGCAAAGTCATAATAAAAACCATTATCAATTACCGGACCGATAGTTACCTGTGCTTCCGGAAACAGTTGTTTGACCGCCATAGCCATGAGATGGGCCGTCGAGTGACGGATGATCGCTAATCCTGCTTCAGAGCGTTCCGTTATAATTTCAAGCGTCGAATCTTTGTCAATTCGAAATGCTGAATCGACCTCCACACCATCAACAATCCCTGCTATGGTAGCCTTCGCAAGTCCTGGACCGATGTCATGCGCTACTTCAAGAACCGTAATGCCATCACTATAGTTTCTAGTAGATGAATCTGGGAGTGTGACGATCGGCATCTTTTTTCCTCCGGCGGGTTCCGCTCACAAAAAAGGTGCATAATTTGTATCTTTTTCGCAAGAAGTGCCTATAGTTTACTATCAAAGAGTGCAGATTCAAGCAATCAATACTGATAAACCGACATAAATATTGCAAAGGTAACATTCACTATGAGGTAGTTTGACTTCTATGAAAATTTTTGTTGATGCCGATGCCTGTCCTAAACCAGTAAAAAATATCCTTTACCGAGTTGCAGAACGAACTCAATTACCCATAATCTTTGTTGCCAATACGCAATTACCTATCCCTCGCAAAACCAAGATTAAAATGATACACGTGCCGAAAGGCTTTGACGTTGCAGATAACTATATATTAAATCACATTTCCGCAGGCGACCTCATAATTACAGCCGATATACCGTTAGCTGCAGAGATAATTGACGCTGGCGGCCACGCCCTCAACCCTCGGGGCGAGTTGTATACTTCTGAGAATATTAGATCAAAATTAAATATTCGAGACTTCATGGAATCAATCCGAGGATCCGGAATTCATGTAGGAGGTCCGCCACCCTTATCGAAACGTGATCGCATGACATTTGCTAATGCTTTAGACAGATTTATAACAAAACATTATTTGTAGTTCATAAATTATTTACGAGCTCTTCAATCTGAAATGTTGTAAATGGCCAATCTATCTCAATTCCGCCATTAAAAAGAAGTACAGGGATTCGTAATCCATACTTTTTTTTCAAACTCATATCAGAAGAAATATCCCTCTTCGTCATTTTTATATCCTGCCGCAAGAGAAGGGGTTTTAATATCTCTTCAGCATGATCGCAAAGATGACAATTTGGGCCGGTGTACAGCACTAGATCAGGCATCGTTCAAACACCAACTTAAGCACCGCCATAGCTGATGATTATTTACTATCATTCGTAGGGTCCTCCCCTTTTAAAGCGTGGTTAGCACTCTGATTGGCAGCTTGCTTTTCTAAAATTGGTAACCAATAATTCGAACCGAACAACAAAACGTATATTACATCAACTATTCCTGCTCGACGGATAAATTTTGGCGAACTCTGAACCACAACAAACTCTGACAGGTGCAATATCGACAATAGAAGTCCAGCAAAGGTTACGGTTGAACTCCAATGACTTGAGAAAGGCTTAAAGAAATTTAAAAAAAAGATCATCCAAAGGATCAGAAATACCAAACGAACAAAATAATTAAAAAAAGTCATAAAATAGTTTTCGTATGGAGAGTCTCGCCTTACATAAGGTTTGAAAAATCTTTATTAACTAAATCACCGTCGACTTCAGCTACGATTCTTCCGATGCTATCCCTCACGACAATGTCTATGGAAAAGTCAAAGCGACCCATAGACAAAAGCGATTTCTTCATTAATCTTCCATCCTTATCAGGAAAAATTGTTTCTGCGGTGATATTTGGAGTGGCGGGCCTCATAAACTTGATAGTAACACCAACAACCACCAGTTGATATTTAGAATCAGGCAAATTATGAAACGCCACTAGCCCTCCTAGGTATTCCGCTGCCATCCAAATAGGCCCAGCATGCATAACATTCACGAGATTTTATGTATTCACCGAGAGTGGGATTTTAGACCGGCAAATACCATTTTCTACACTATCGATTCTAATATCGAGAAAAGTATATATCGAGCATATCGCCTTCGCCGACGCCTCGTGCTTTTCTTTGAGGTCCATGAATTACGTCCTCTAAAATAGTCACAGTTTTTTTCGGTCACCAAATCATCATCTTGGTCAATTTACCTTTAACGCGTTTAACGGACCCCAGTTAAACAAAAATTGTTACGCAAAAATACGAAGTTGAGTAGTATAACGCATTATAGATACCTTTTAATTTATAAACTTTAATACTTCGTAAGAGAGCACAATATGTCAAACACCTCGTCCTCAATTCCTGAAGCCCTTACCCATATGCTTAATCGAAGATCAGTGCCGAGACTTCAAGAGCCGGCTCCATGCGATGATGTATTAAACAGAATATTGTCAGCAGCATTAAGGTCCCCAGACCATATGCATCTGAGACCATGGCGTTTCTTAAAAATAAGTGGTGATGATAGATTTGAACTAGGCCAGTTGTTTGCCGAACATGAGAAATATAAAAATCGTGATTACAAGCAAGAACTTATAGAGCATGCGAAAAAAAAAGCACTACGAGCCCCTCTTATTATCGTAGGGATATCTAGTTATCAAGAACATCCTAATGTGCCAAAAATTGAACAAAGCGTGTCCACGGGCGGTGTACTCAACAATATAGGACTTGCTGCATATTTTAGCGGATTTGGAACTGTTTGGCGAACAGGTGCTTACGCTTACTCGAACATTATCAAGGGCGGTCTTGGAGTATCTGAAAAAGAGGACATCATCGGCTTCTTGTACATTGGGACACCCTCCATCAAGCACGCTAAACCTATAAAGGTGCCCCTAAAAGACTATGTTGCTCCCTGGCCACTCAAGACTTAAACCAATGTGCTTTTTTCGATGATTCGGATCTTACTGGATATGAATGTAGATCCAGTTATAGTTACTATCGGTTTTTAATTTCGTAAACGCGATGAACCTTTGGATTGCGCCAAAAATCAAAATCAATTGTCTCCTTTGTAATGTCCCGAATAATAAATTGATGCAGAATCCTCTTACTAATCTTAAATTTTTTGAAATTTGTCGAAAAATATAATGTGCCCCCAGGCGTCAGCAACTTCATGCACCAAATAACTAGGTTCTCATGATCGCTCGCCACATCAAAAGCCTTGGCCATTTTTTTTGAATTTGAAAAAGTTGGCGGATCTAGAAGAATAATATCAAAGGACTCATCCACGATTCGATGTTCACTCAACCACTGCACGCAATCTACGCGCAGTAATTTATGAACTAACGCTGAAATATTATTCAAACTCATATTTCGATTAGCCCAAGAAAGATACGTATTTGACATATCACAACTTAGGGAGCTCTTCGCTCCCCCCAGCGCAGCTTGCACTGTGGCAGTCGCAGTATAACAGAACAAGTTTAGAAAACTTTTTCCCTTAATTTCTGAGGCAATCCTAGCCCGCAATTTTCTTTGGTCTAAAAATAAACCAGTATCAATATACTTAGTGAGATTAACTTCAAATTTTGCTGGACCCTCTTCAACCAACATTATGATCGCGCCGTCGTCCTCCGATTTTTGATATTGTCTCAAACCACGTTGACGAACTCTTTGTTTATACAAAACTCTGTATTTCCAATCGATAGCACATTTATTTACAACCTTTGCGGCGTCCATGAGTCTCTCTGACGCTTTTGTCTCCTCCAAATGCGACGGCAATTTATTCTCTTGAATAAGCAGTACGTCTTTATAGACGTCTATTGCAATTGCATACTCAGGTAAGTCGCAATCATATAGTCGATAACAGTTAGTCGAATTGGCCTTCAACCATGAATTTAATTTTCGTCTGTTTTTCTTGAGACGATTCAAGAGCATGTGCGCATCTGGACCTATTTCTTCTGATGAAGGTGGGATTGTCAAACGCGAGCGAATCTGTTGAGATTTGGATCTTATGCCATTAAAAACCAATAACTTACAGGGAATAGACGCATTATAAAATTTATATTGACGGGATGGACTCAGGTCTATCTCACGAACTAGCTCAAGATTTCCTGTGAAAACTGATGCGCTCCATCCTTGGAAATTTAGTTTTAATACTTTACTTAACTTTTGGTACACAGGCCTGAGAGTTTTAAGATCGTCAAGTCTTTTACCGTACGGTGGATTAGTTATAACCAATCCTCTTATTTCTGAGGATACATCATCAATTTGATCTATCTGCTTGACTGCTACATGAATATGTTTGTCAAGGTCACAGGCCGCTATGTTTAAACGTGCAGCCTCGATCGCCGAGGGATCGATGTCAAAACCTCGGATGTCTGAACAAAAGTTTTTTAATCCAGCGATTCGACGAGCCCTCGCTTCGCTAATTAATGACTCCCAGACAGGTGCCTTATGAAATTTCCAAGATTCGAAACCAAACTTTCTACGTAAAAGACCTGGAGCGATATCCCTGGCAATCATGGCAGCTTCAATCAAAAAAGTGCCTCCTCCACACATCGGATCAATTAAACCTCCGCCCCGCTTAAAAATGTTAGGCCACCCCGACCTTAGCAATAAAGCTGCCGCAAGATTTTCTTTTAAAGGTGCTGATCCAGATGCACGGCGGTAACCTCTTCGGTGCAAACTTTCACCGGCCAAATCAATGCTGAGTTGAACTCGGTCTCTATTAAGACGCGCGTTTAGCCTCAGTTTAGGCTCCTTAGTATCAACACTGGGTCTTTGGCCTGAAATATCTCTGAAACGATCTACTACCGCGTCTTTAACCTTCCGCGCGCCATAAAGAGAGTTATCTAAAAATTTGTTTGTGCCCCTGAAATCTACAGAAAATGACTCCTTCGGTGAAAAATGGTTCTCCCATTCAACATCAAACGTATTTTGGTAAAGATCATCAACCGACGTAATCGAAAAACTTTTAACTACATAAAAAATGCGATTGGCTAACCGAGACCAAAGGCAACACTGATATGCAACCTCCAGCGTGCCTGTGAAGGCTACTGTAGAGATCGTTTCCTTCAAATTTATCGCTCCTAACGCCCGAAGTTCATCAACTAACAAAGCCTCTAAACCCGATGAACAACTTGCAGCCCATGAATGCTCCTGTTTTTCCTTAATTATATATGACATATAGATTACCAAGAGGAATGTACAGATAAATTACTATATAAAGAACGTAGTCGACAGAAGAACAAGACAAGACTGCTTTATTTTATTATTGGATAGATGATAACTCACCGCGCATCATTAACAACATGCAGCCTTAAAGACAGGGTTATTTTCTGTATAAGTATCAAAATATGGGCTTTATATATTAAATTTTTCGCCAATGATCCCCGAAAGGAAAAATCTATAAAAAACAGAAACGTGATCTAGCTGCCCGCTCTTTCCTAAAAGGGTACCAAGCCTCTATTCAAAGAGGACCCTCATACACCTGTCGCCACAAAGTAGATTCCAAATTAGTTTGCTGCTGGAACCAGGGGTGCCGTGAGGAGAAAGCGGATTTCTGGAATAGTTTTAATCAACAAACTTTCCAACAAAAAATTTTAAAGTATGTAGCCCTTTAGGGCGACAGCGCACTATTTGAACCAAACTTAAACAGCGCTCTTTCATCTCAAGCTTTTCATAAGCGCCTAAGTACACTAATTCCAGTAATAATACGCTCGACATAAACTTATAGTTACGATACAAACGTTCTTCTTTTCAAAAAAACCAAAAGTTTATGAAATTGAGCAAGCGCAACGGTAACTTGAGAAAAATTATCTTCGCCAGAATCCCACCCCGTTGTCATTAGATCTTTCCAATGAGAAATCAAGATTAATTCATTCTTCTTCCAAACCTCCGGCATTTCAAACAACTGCTCTTTGCTGTCAGAAATTAATATCTCCAATAGATCATATTTGTGCTGTGCTAATTGATCAATGTAAGTGTCTTGGGCCATGAATTGCCAGTGGCTATGGGGGTTGAGATCGAGTATGTGTGACATTAATTTGTCTAAAACTAGCTCTTCATTGATAAAGGAATAGTCTTTGGCAATTTTTTCAATAGATTTCTCAGAATTGAGAGAGATTTTGATGATACTCAAACTGAAAAACATGTTTTCCGTTAGCGCTTCCAATGCCGAAAGCCGATTGTTCTTGGCTAGCCGACTAAATCGAGAGCCTTCTTCTAAATTCCATTGTTCAGGACGCAAGGCGACCCAATGCTGCAAGAGTTGGTTCATCGGATTCGCATATTTTTCGATCATACTCCCACAATCCGAAAAATCCTCACAGCTATTTAGAAACCAGCGAGTACCTCGACGAACAAGTTTTATCAAAACACAAAATAAATCCAATTGATGTGAGGAGGGCAAGTTTTCGTGATCATCTTCAATTGATTTCCAAAGTTCATCAATACCAAAGACATGTATTACAACCTTGAGCGCTTTGACAATCTGATGCGCAGTTCCTCCAGTGGTTTCGGTCACATGATAGAAAAAAGTTAGGCCAAACCGATTTATCATGTCATTAGCCAATTGAGTAGCCGCTATTTCTCTAGCTAGGTTATGTTTAATAACCGAGCCTCCGGCAAAGTCTACAAGAGCTCTGGGGAAAGCCTGTTCAACGGAATCAGACAACCACGCGTCCCCTAATAGATCCACCTGCAAAAGAGCTTCTTTGACCATAATCTTCGAGTAACAGAGCAACACCGCAAGCTCTGGACGCGTCCACAATATTTGTTGACGTGCTGCTCTTTCTGACACGACCTTCTCGCTTGGCAAAAACTCATGTTTTCGATTTAATTCGCCTTTTTCTTCCAACCAAAGCATAAAACGTTCAAGCTCAAAACAGTTTCGACCAATGCCTCTCTGCGCAATACTGATTGACTGAGTTTGACGACTGTTGTTTTGTAAAACTTTATCCGCAACCGACGATGTCATGGAATCTAGCAAAGTATTTCGATCCACCTTTTGCATACTACCATTGCGGACAAATGTGTCTAACAAGATTTTTATATTCACTTCATGGTCAGAGCAATCCACGCCAGCGGAGTTATCTATAAAATCTGTATTACAGAGGCCTCCAAGCAAACTGAATTCAATGCGCGCAAGCTGAGTCATGCCCAAATTACCACCCTCTCCAATAACACGGCAGCGTAATTGATTTCCGTTAACCCGCAAAGCATCATTGGCCTTGTCTCCCACCTGAAAATCGGTTTCAAATTCAGATTTTACATACGTTCCAACGCCGCCATTCCATAGTAAATCAACGTCTGCAACAAGCAATTTCTTGATCAACTCATTTGGCGTGAGAGTATCATTTTCAATTGAAAAACGTGACTTGATCTCCGGCGTTAATTTGAGTAATTTTGTATTCCTGAAGAAAATGCGTCCGCCCTGCGAGAGAACTGAGTCATCAAAATCTGTCCATTGGCTTCCCCTCAATGAAAACAACCTGCGTCGTTCCTCAAACGAGGCAGCTACATCTGCATTGGGATCAACAAATATGTGTTTATGATTGAATGCAGCCAGCAAGCGAATACATGGTGATAATAGCATCCCGTTTCCGAACACATCGCCTGACATATCACCTATGCCGATAACATCAAATTGATCGGTGTGGATATCGACTCCAATTTCCCGGAAATGTCTTTCAACGGCGACCCATGCGCCCCTCGCAGTGATACCCATAACCTTGTGATCATAACCATTAGACCCGCCTGATGCGAAAGCATCACCCAACCAATAGTCACTCTTCTGAGCCAAGCCATTTGCAATATCTGAAAAATCGGCAGTACCTTTGTCAGCAGCAACAGCAAGGTAAGGATCGTCCCCATCTCTTTTACGAAGACCGAGTGGTGATATTATTTGATCGCCTTTACGGTTATCTGTAATATCTAATAAAGCCTTGATGTATAATTTGTAACTTCTGATGCCTTTTTCCCTACGAGCATCGAGACCCCCCCTCTCTCTCAAGTCTTTCACTACAAACCCACCTTTTGCTCCAGCGGGCACTATCAAAGCATTTTTCACTTTTTGCGCCTTCATAAGGCCGAGAATTTCGGTGCGATAATCTTCTAAGCGATCCGACCACCTTAGCCCTCCTCTAGACACCTTTGCTTCTCGAAGATGCACTCCTTCAAATTCGGGGGAATATACAAAGAACTCAATTTCTGGGCGAGGTTCAGGAGCGTATGGTATTTTAGATGTTGCCAGCTTTAGGGAGATATAGGGCGCATACTCTACTCCAGACTTTTGAAAAAAATTAGTTCGCAGAGTGGCACCTATCAGGCAGTGAAAGGCTCGCAAAACACTATCCTGATTTATATCCTCCACCGCTTCAATATTTTTATTAATCGAATCGGTCAGAAAGTTTATCGTTTCAGAATTTTGCGCATGCTCCGTTGCAGGGTCCAACATCGTGCTAAACAAATCTTTAAACTGTGCACACAATACTGGATGCCTTATAAGAGTTTCTGCAATAAATTCTTGACTAAAAGGTATCCGAAGCTGCTTTAGATAACGGGAGTAAGCTCTAAATAAAGAACCAACTCGCCAATCTAATCCTGAAGATACCACCAAACGATTAAAACGATCATTCTCACATTTCGAGGCCCATACTGCCGTGAGGGCCAGTCTGACTTCATCCCCAACCTCTGCCAAATCACGCTCTGAATCAATCCCGAGTGAGAGATCCTGTTTCCAAAAAACCCCCTCATCAAGATGCTTAATTTCATGAGGACGCTCTAACAGCACCCTCAGACCCATATTCTCAAGTATTGGGACAAGATCTGAGAGTGGCAAGGGCGTTTCGCGATGAAACAACTTCAAATGAGGTCCATCTTTATCAGCTAACGATCCTGTATCAACAACCAAATCATCCGACTCAACAAGACGTTCCAAAAAAATAATATCTCGTAATGCCTCAGCCGGTGAATAAAGTTCTCTGTAGGTAATGGAGAATCCCTCAGAAAAACTCCTGATAATTGAGGAAGATCTCTGATTGTTAAATTCGGTTCTTGTGACGAGCTTGAATTCTTCACGCCAGTCCGAAACTATTCTCTGCACTAACGCTTCAAACACTGCAACGTCCACTTTCAAGAACTGGCCTGGGACAGTCGGTATGAGCAAATATACTCTGACGAGAGTGGATTCAGGAACAAAAAAGCTCACAAAGTTACTCTCATCCGCACCGAGATAATTCTCAAATGCACGCTGAATTTTTGCTCTTACATCAGAGTTGAAAGAGATTCTGGGAATAAAAACGAAGCAACTCAGGAACTTTTTAAATATATCTCTGTATGCGAAAACTAAACTAGCGTTTCGCTGTTGACCATGTAAAACCCCCATTAAGACATCAAGCAACTGCTGCCTTGGCATTTGCAATAATTCTTCCCGAGGAAAAGCATCTGCGATGGCGACCAAGCCCTTGTAATCATGGCTCCCACAAATCAACCCCGAGTCCTCGAGCAGTGCATCTATCCTCTTCCTTAAAATCGGTATCCGATCAGTACTGTATCTATGAAATTGGGAAGTATGCAGTCCCATAAAACGTGTTTCTCCAATGACAAGTCCACTCTCATCAAATTTCTTTATAACAACATAGTTGGAATAGTTATTTCGATGTATGTGAGAACGACGTGAAGACCTTGCGTGTATTACCGGCCCAGAGCTTTGATAAAATTTTACCGAATCGTCATCTAATTGATCTACTGCTTGCTCCTTTGTTGAATTACACCTTCCTTTGAATAGACCATCTCGGCTATCCGGTTCCTCACAGAGGTAATCAATACCATCCTTGTTCTTCAACTCAAAAGCAATCACGCCCAAAAATACAAAAGCTCCATCAAGCATCCAGTTCAAAAATTCAATGTCCTCACTCAAATTTTCATGCGGCGGCGCAAGTGTTTTAACACTTGTTATTTCGGCCGCTAATCGACTCCTCATTCTTGAATGATTTGAAACAACAAGATCGACATCACTCAATATTTTTGTCAACCTGAGTTTTAATGATTCAAGTCTGGAGTCATCTAGCGCTTGAATTTCTGCAGCAATGAGAGCTTCAGAGTGCCCATTGGTAATTTCTTCACCACTGAATCGAATGGCAATGCCCTTATCATCACGAAGAACCCAAATAGGACTACTCTTCAGAGAGTGAATTATTGGGATCTCAGAATTCAAACCAATTCTCAAAGAGTCCACTAGAAAAGGGCGGTCGGGACAATTGATAAAAATAACCGTTTGGGCACATTCCCAACCATCAAGATGAGTCCTAGGATTAAAGACACGTAAGCGCCCAAAACACATGGACTCGCTCATTAATGAGTATGGTTCAGAATTAGACACTACGCGGAAAAGTCCATAAAGATTCCAGAATATTGTTTCCAAGGGCCGATTTAGATAATCCTTATCTAGGTATTGTTGGATCGCATGACACGCGAACTGGTCGAAAAGAGAAACTTCCGACATCTCTAAGTGCTGCTGGGAAAGTGCACTTAACGCCTGAAGTAAATGTTGCTTGTTGTTTTTATTTGATTCCAGGTTCATAGCTACCATTAATTATTTGTCTGCTCTTTAGTTTTTCTACCAGCATAATAACTAGACTGATGTCGCAACATTGAGGTAATGTTCTTCAAAGTGCAAGTTGAAGCTATACAAGTTCGAGATATAAGTAACACTACTGCAACAATATACCGTTTACGATACTCAACATACATCGTAAAATATTTTTTTATATCCGGCAAAATAACCCGATTAGTACGTGATTTGCATAGAACATCATAATGAATTTTATTTTGCTTATATTGTGGGGTAAACCAGTAGGGAGGCTACATCACTTGCAAACGCAGATAACTGAATTAAAGAATTGGCTCGCTGATAAAATTGTTGGTCAAAACGTGCTCGTAGAGCGGCTATTGCTAGCGCTTCTTGCAGATGGACATATCCTCGTAGAGGGTGCCCCTGGTCTTGCTAAAACCAAAGCTATTAAAACTCTTTCCGAGGGCTTAGATGCAGACTTCCACAGGGTTCAGTTTACCCCCGACCTGCTCCCAGCCGATCTAACGGGTAGCGAAATTTATAGGCCGCAAGAGGGTACCTTTGAATTTCAGACAGGCCCCTTATTTCACAATCTGATCCTTGCTGACGAGATAAATAGGGCTCCTGCAAAAGTTCAGTCAGCCCTTCTTGAAGCTATGGCAGAACGGCAGATCACTGTCGGCAAAAAAACATACAAGCTTCCCAATCTCTTCTTAGTGATGGCTACACAAAATCCTATCGAACAAGAGGGTACATATCCTCTGCCGGAGGCGCAGATGGATCGTTTCCTGATGCACATCTCATTAGATTATCCGGCCGCAGATGCGGAGCGCAGGATTTTAGAGATTGCGCGGCAAGAGGTACTTAATCCGGCAAACACTCCATTCCCAAAGATTGATCAAGAATCGTTAATAAGAGCCAGAGGGGAGATCATGCGAGTCCACATGGCCGAGCCAGTTCAAAATTATCTAATACAAATTATCTTAGCCACTCGAACGGCAACCAAGTATTCAAAAGAGCTGGGAGATTGGATCGATTATGGTGCTAGTCCCAGAGCCACAATTGCCCTTGACCGCTGTAGCAAAGCAATTGCCTGGTTAGATGATCGTGATTTTGTTTCCCCCGATGATGTTCGCAGTATAGCTCAAGATGTCTTAAGGCATCGACTTATCCTGAGCTTTGAGGCCGAAGCTGGAGGTATTTCAATAAATCGGGTTTTGGAAGAACTGATCCGCGTTGTACCTTCGGCTTAAATCTCCTCAGGTAATATGCTTATAGATTATGATAGTTACCGATGAAGCAAAAAATCCGGCAATCGCCAGTATCGAGTCCATGATAAGACTTCGGCATGCGGCACGCGAACTACATGGGTTTCCAAATTCTCCAGTAAGGCAAATTACATCTGGTTCTCATAAGTCCAGAATACGTGGCCGTGGAATGGACTTTGAGGAAGTACGTATATATCAAGCTGGCGACGATGTAAGGACCATAGACTGGAGAGTCACCGCGCGAAGTCACAATACATACACTAAAATTTATACTGAAGAGCGGGAGAAACCTTTGGTTGTAATAACTGATCTGCGCGCAACCATGTTTTTCGGTAGTCAACGACTAAAGTCTGTTGCTGCAAGTGAAGTTTCAGCCGCTCTCGCTTGGGCAGCATTATCATCGAATGATCGACTCGGTGGAATAGTTTTCGGTCAGGAAAAAACTGCTAGCATAAAACCGAGACGCAGTCACCATTCGGTGCTAAATTATATTCGATCGTTGAACAATTTGAGCGCTGAATTACTTAATCCTCGCCAAGATTGCTACACGTTGGCAGAAATCTTTGAGGAGACTCAGAGGTTCCTGATGCCAGGTTCAACATTATTTATTGTCAGCGATTTTTTAGATTTCGATGAGCATAGCCATCATCTACTCTTTAAACTTGTGAGACATTCAAAAGTATACTTTTGTCATATATTTGATCCGTTAGAAGAGGAGCTGCCGCCCCCAGGATTTTATGCTGTAACTGACGGAGACCGAAGAACTTTACTAAACACTAGTAGCAAAACTCTTCGTGACTCATACAGACATACTTATCAAGAGCATGTAAAGCACCTTCAAAAAATCAGCGATCAATTGAAAATAGGCCTTATTTCTTTTAAT
>CEOK01075997.1_pt1 | contig 20407 bp, 20 predicted proteins | sample 427001 | NCBI WGS metagenome assembly CEOK01 (sample SAMEA2591108, study PRJEB7988) | marine metagenome | isolation source: saline water (ENVO:00002010), including | reverse complement strand
AAAATCAACATTAAATTTCTTTTAGTTTTCTTTTCACTATCTATTTTATTGAGTTGTGGGACAGAAGAGATACCTCCTGACAAGCTGATTGGTGAGTGGACAGCTTATTCTATAACTGATGAAACGGGAGAAGTTATTGTGTGGGATGAATTAAAAACTTCATTAGTGGATCTAATTTCAGAATATTCTTGCCTTGAATTCACTGCTACTGCAACAGCGCAATTAGTAACCACTCGTTATGTATTTGTAGATGTCAATTCAAGAGGTTGTCTTAGCCCTGCTATTGCAGCTTACACTTGGGTTATAGATCCAGAAACTGGATTTTATCAATTTACACAGGGGAATAATGTGATAAATTACATGGTTTCATTTACTAATAATGACAACAGAATGACATGGAGAGACCAGACTAGTGGAACTATCACTGTATGGGACCGGATTGTTAGCGCAACTGAGACTGCCGAATAACTATAATAAATTAACAATGAAGAAGTTTTCAATATTATTATTAACACTTTTTATTTTTTCCTGCGCTGTGCAGAAAAAAACCACAAAAGATCCATACGTTGGAGTTTATGAAATTACTGTTTTTGATGTTGACCAAATTGGTGATGTCTCTTTGACATTATCGATCAATAAGAATGATTCAGGTTATACTTCAAATATTGAATTAGGTGATGATGTACCATATATAAGTGATATTCCTTTTGAAATCGATTCTTCAACTATTGAAGATGGATTACTAGAAATTGATGGTTATCTTGGGGAATATGAAATACATTATGAATTAACAATAGATGGAGATGATATTTCAGGATCTTTATTAGGGATGTATGATGTTGAAGGCCGCCGAATAGAAGGCCAAGAATAAAAAAATGAAATCAGTGTCCCTATCTTTTTAAGAATCTTTCTTATTAATAAATCCTCTTATTGATGAATAAAGCATCCACAACACTATTACAATTACGCCATAGACAACTATATTTCTTAAAAAATAGCCCATACTTTAGTTTAAATGTGACGCTCTTTAAGTTCAATAATTAGACCTATCAGCAAACAGATTGCGAAACTTCCCATAAAAAGACCTCCTACGCCCATAATTTTATATTAAATATATAATAATAATTTTAGTTTCACATTCTCTTAAATAAAGTTTACATCTGAAATATTTCATTACTTTTATTTTTTTGATAGTCGAAATAATTCCTAAAATAAAATGAAAAATTTTAACCGTAGAAATTTTCTTAAAAAAGCATCTCTTTCAACGGCTTCTTTATATATGACCTCAAATTTAGCTTCTTCAGAGGAATATGAAAAAAATCCGTCTGGAGGGAGCTATATGGGAGACTTTGCTGCACCAAAACTTCAAACTATTCGAATAGCCATTATAGGCTTGGGAGCACGTGGTTCGGACCATGCCAAACAACTTGGGACTATAGAAGGAACGGAGATTGTAGCTTTATCCGATCTTTATGAAGATTTAGTCGATCGATCTTTTTACTCATGTATGAATGTAGGTAAAGGAAGACACCAAAATATTGCAAGGTATTTTGGCGATGAAAATCAATGGAAAAAAATGTTGATAGAGGTAAAGCCTGATGCAGTGATTATTGCTACCAATTGGAACAATCATGCAAAAATGGCAATTGAGTCTATGAAGCAAGGGGCACATGCATTTGTTGAGGTTCCAATTGCTGTTACTCTTAATGAAATGTGGGAAATTATTAATACCTCGGAGCAGACTCAAAAGCATTGTATGATGATGGAAAATGTTAACTACGGTAGAGAAGAATTACTATATCTGAATCTATGTCGTAAAGGAGTTATTGGAGATTTACTCCATGCTGAGGCTGCCTATATCCATGAACTCCGTTTTCAAATGGAAGAGCCAGTTCGTGGAACTGGATCTTGGAGAACGCACCATTATGTTAAACGAAGTGGCAACCTTTATCCTACCCATGGACTAGGGCCTGTTGCTCAGTATATGAATTTAGGAAGAGGTGAAGATCAATTTAGGTCAATGGTCTCTTTTTCTTCGCCTGCAAAGGGAAGAAAACAGTATGCTGAAAAAAATTACCCAAAAGATCATAAATGGAATGCTTTGGATTACAAAGGAGGGGATATAAATACATCAATAATAAAAACACATTTAGGGAGAACAATTATGGTGCAGTGGGATGAGACAAGCCCTAGACCTTATACTCGTCATAATCTAATTCAAGGAACAAAAGGAACCTTGGCGGGGTTTCCGACTAGAGTTGCATTGGAAGGGGGCATTACTGGAGTAACTGATAATCATCACAGTTGGGTAAAAGATAAAGAATTAGAAGCTCTTTACGAGAAATATGATCACCCTATGTATAAACGATTGGGAGCATTGGCAAAAAAAATGGGAGGACATGGAGGAATGGATTTTATTATGAGATACCGCATTGTAGAATGTTTACGAGAAGGAATTCCATTGGATCAAAATGTATATGAGGGATGTTTTTGGAGCGCTGTTTCCCCCTTAAGTGAAGCCTCAGTAGCTCAAGAAGGAATGCCTCAAAAGTTTCCAGATTTTACAAGAGGAGCCTGGAGCCAAACCAAGCCTTTAGCTATTATTACATAAAATTATATACAAAAAGTGATAAATGTCCAAGCACCTGCACGTATTTGTTTTTTTGGAGATCACCAAGACTATCTAAATTTACCTGTAATTGCAGGGACAATAAATAGATTTATCCACATAGAAGCAGAACCAATAAAACAAAAATCATATTTGATTCAATTAATTGATATTAATCAAGTTAAATCTATAGATCTCAATAAAAAATATAATAAAATTGATAATGGAGATTACTTTTTATCAGTATTAGAAGTGCTTAAAAGAGCTGGTTTTTCATTTACTCAGGGCTACAAAATCAAAATATTTGGTGATATACCTATTAACGCTGGTATATCAAGTTCTTCGGCATTAGTCGTTGCTTGGATACGTTTTTTATTACAAACACAAGACCAAAAAAAAGAGATTAATGATGTGCAAATTGGAAAATGGGCTTATGAAGCTGAATCTAGTTTTTTTAATCAACCTGGTGGCATAATGGATCAATATACGATAGCTCAAAGAGGGTTATTGTATATAAATACTTTAACAACACAAACAGAAAGATTAAATTCGGATCTCGGAAGATTAGTTATAGCAGAATCGGGATTAGCAAAACAAACTTTAAGTGTGCTTCAAAATGCAAGGTCTTATGGACAATCAGCAATCACGGCTGTGACTAAGAAAGTTCCAAAATTCGATATTCACATGGCAAATGAAAATGACTATGAAGAGTATTTACATTTAGTTCCTGATGTTTATCGAGATCATTGGTATGCGACAATTTTTAATCATCTCTTAACTCAAAAAGCTAGGAAAATGTTAAAATCAGGACCCTTAGATACAGAACAGATAGGAGCTTGGATGAATGCTCATCAAAAAATATTACAGGAGCGAATTCAAAATACACCCGAAATAATGCAAAAACAAATGCAAGCTGCATGTGAAGCTGGTGCTTTAGGCACAAAAATTATTGGCTCTGGAGGAGGGGGGTGTATGGTAGCTATGGTTACCGATAATACTAAAGAAAAGGTTATTCATGCTTTTTTAAATAAGGGAGCCAAAGCATCTTATGAAATTTCCTTAACAACTCCTCTATGAAAAGTCTAATTATCATGGCTGGAGGAGCTTCTTCTAGAATGAAACGCTCATTATCTCAAAGTAAACTCTCAAGGGATGAAAAGAATTTGGCTGCAAAAGTTCACAAGAGTTTGATTCCATTGGGAAAAGAAAAAAAACCTTTACTATTTTACTTAATATCTAATGCAGTTGCTGCAGGGATAACAGATATATATTTAATTACTAGTCCTGAAAATGAGGCTTTTCAAAAGTGTGTGGGAAGTTCTGAAAAAAATAATTCTTTTGCAGGCGCTAATGTCCATTTTGCAATCCAGTACCCAAAAGAGGGTTATACAAAACCATTAGGTACTGCAGACGCCGTTGAACAAACACTGATACAATATCCTAAACTACTTGAACAAACTTTTATAATATGCAATGGGGATAATTTATATTCTAAACAAGCATTTAAAAACTTATTAAAACCTCGTGAAGTAAATAATGCACTTATAAGTTATGCTAGGTCTGGTTTAGAATTTAAGGATGAAAGGATTGAAAAATTTGCTGTAATTGATATTGATTCTTCAGGGTATTTAAAAAAGATAATGGAGAAGCCTGATCCAAAGATTGTTGAAAAATACCGAGACAATACTGGTGAAATAAGGGTCAGCATGAATATATTTAGCTTTAATGGTAAACAACTTAATCCTTATTTAAAAGATTGCCCTATTCATCCCGACCGTCAGGAAAAAGAATTACCCGAAGCTATTAAATTACTTAATAATAATGAACCCAATCAAATTATGTGTTTTGGAATGAAAGAACATATTTTAGATTTGACTTCAGCAGAAGACATAGCTAGTTTTGATTCTCTTTAAAAAAATCCGTATGTTAAGAATGCATTTACTTTTTTCACTATTTGTGTTAGTAAAATGTGATACTCAAACATCAATTTTAAATCTTGCTTTAAACCATCCAGATCCAGCAATACAAAATGTACTAAGGCATAAGGAAAAACACGAGATTCAAATTCTTTTAACCCAAATTATAAGAAGTCCATCTGAAGAGATTCTTTTTGAAGAAGAATTTTATCAAATCGATGAGAGAAGATATTTTTATCCAGCCAGTACAGTAAAATTACCAATAGCCATTCTCGCTCTTCAAAAGTTAAATGCTTTAAAATCTCAAGGTTTTCAGATTAATGGAGATACTCCTTTTATTATTTCTACAAGAGAGGGAGAAACCATAGTTAAAAATGATTCGACCCATAATAAAGGAGAGTTAACATTACATCATTTGATTAAAAAGATTTTTTTAGTAAGTGACAATGATGCTTATAATTACCTTTTCGATTTTTTAGGACGCGATTACATCAATAAAGAATTAACGAAAAGAGGACTAGATCAAACCAGGATTTATCATAAATTTCTTTTGGGTGCAGATAATGTTAACACTTGGGAGTACACTTTTTTTGATAAAGATCAGAATGTACTTTTTCACCAACCTTCTCTTACGGCTGAGATAGATATAAAACCCCAAAAATTGAAGGGTATTTTAAAAGGCAAAGGCTATAAGAACTTAGGTATTTTAGTTAATAAGCCAATGAATTTTAGCAAAAAAAACAGGATCTCAATGCTTAATCTTCAAAGTATTCTCAAACGAATTATTTTTCCTGAAGCCTTTTCTGAAGATGACCAGTTTGATTTGACAGATGAGAATTATAGGTTTTTGAGGTATTGGTTGAGTCGAACAACTTTGGAGAGTACAAATCCAAATTATAATTATAGAGAATATTGGGACAGCTATGGAAAGTTTTTAATTTATGGGGATACAAAAGGCCAGATGACACCAGAAATTAGAATCTATAATAAAGTGGGGTATGCTTATGGAACCTTAACAGATGTTGCCTATATAATTGATAAAAAGAGCAATGTTGAATTTTTTTTAACAGCAACTATTTTAGTAAATGAAAATATGGTTTTCAATGACGATGTTTATGAATTTGAAGAAGCTGGAATCCCTTTTTTAGCAGCAATAGGAAGAGCAGTGTTAGAAGAGATTCAAAAGAAATAAATTATTTTTTTATTAGTCCTAATGCAACTAAACGCTGGAACAAAAATTCTCCAGCAAGAATATCCTCGTATTTTTTTAAATTATTTTTACCCACAGTTTGCGGAAGACAATTAAGTGGCATTTGAGGGATTGGATGCATAAAAAAGGGCAAAGAATATCGCGAGTTGCCCCAAGTTTCTTTTGGAGGATTAACTACTCGATGAATTGTAGAAGGCAGTAGATTGTTAGTTAATCGAGAAAGCATATCACCTATGTTAATCATCAATTCATCTGGTTTTGCAATCGCATCAATCCACTGGTTTTGACGATTTAAAACTTGTAAACCACTACCTTGAGCTCCAATTAATAATGTTATTAGATTTATATCTCCGTGTGCAGCAGCACGTTCTGCCTCCTTTGGAGCTTCTTTAATAGGTGGATAGTGAATTGCTCTAAGAATAGAATTCCCACCATCAACAAATTCATCAAAATATTGCTGGTCTAATTTTAGATAAATGGCCAAAGCTTGAAGAATAATTTTTGCTGTTTTTTCAAGCCTTAGAAAAACTAAATTTCCAATCTTATTAAAATTTTCTAATTCTTTAACGATTATATTTTCTGGGTATATATTTTTTAGAAAAGGCTTAGATTGGACATCTTGTCCAAAATGCCAAAATTCTTTTAAATCCCCAACTGATCTACCAGCTGCATGTTCTTTTCCAAAACCAGTATAGCCTCGTTGGCCGCCACCTCCTTTGATTTCATAAGAAGATTTAATTTTGTTTGAAAGCTTAAAAAAAGAATGGATTTGTTTGTATAGGGCATTTTGTAATTTATCTTCTAAAAAGTGACCTTTCAAAGCCAGAAATCCTATCTCTTGAAATGCCGTTCCAATTTTTTTGACAAAGGCGGCTTTTCTGATAGAATTTCCAGAGAGAAATTCATTTAAATCAGCTTTTGGAATATTGTGCATATTAATAAAAAAGCGGACCCATCGATCCGCTTTGTAATAGATAAGGAAAGCTACAGCGGACCAATTCCGGGCACCTGCTGTCTCGAATTCCTTAAATGATTATCATAAGACATAGACACCTCCTTTCATATTTAGTTAAACTTAGCTGCTGTCACAGCTCGAAAATATTAAATCAAAGATAACAACCAGATGAAAGGTTATCAAATTATTTTACGATTTTTTTAAGTGTCAATCCTTGAACTAGAATAGTAAATAAAACAACACCATATGTGAGGATTAATATTAAATCCTTCCCTTGACCTATAGAGTCAGGAAGGTTTAGTGCTAATGCAATACTTAGGCCACCACGAAGCCCACCCCATGTTATTATTAATGCGGTATTTTTTTCAAAACTCTTTTTTATTGATAATATTTTAATAGGTAAAAAGACACCAATGCCTCTTGAAACTACTACCACGATAATTATAATGATTACTATTAACAGATATGAAATATCAAAGTTCTGTAAAATAGGAATAATTTCAAGACCAATCAGGATGAAAAGTATTGCATTTAGCGTTTCATCTAGCAAGTGCCAAAATTTATAAACATAATCACCCATAACTTTCTGAATTCCTTCAACTTTATCATCCCCATCAATATTTTGATTTAAAAACAGACCCATAACCACAACACCTAGTACAGCTGAGAAATGGAAAATATGAGAAATAACTGGGACTAGAAGCACAAGGGAAAGGGTAATTAAAACTTCTAATTCGACATGCTCGTTTTCAATATATTTTACAAGCTTCATTCCTAAAAATCCCATTACAGCACCTAAGACGATTCCGCCAATTACCTCAGTAGCAAATAACGCACCTACACTTTGAATTGTTACATTATCAATTCCTTCTGCTTTTATACTTAAGAGTGTTAAGAAAACTACTACACCAATTCCGTCATTAAATAATGATTCTCCAGCAATCCTTGTTTCTGTAACAGATGAAAGATTCATTTTTTTTACCATAGCTAAAACTGCTATAGGATCTGTTGGGGCAACAAGTGATCCAAAAAGTAAACAGTCCACATAGCTTAAACCCAATTCAGTAAGACCCAAAAAGGGTTGTTCAATAAGCCAAAAAAGTCCTGTACCAACAACAAAGGTTGAAAAAACTACTCCAAAACTTGCTAGCAAAAGAATGGTTACTTTATCTTTTAAAAGTTCGTGAACATTAACACTTATTGCTCCTGCGAAAAGCAAGAAAGGGAGCATAACATCAATCAATAAAACACTAAAATCAAATTCTTCTGTTAATGATGTGGCATATTTCAAAAAGTCAGGGGAAATTTGACCTGCAAGTAATACTCCAGCAGATAAAAATATAGCTAAAACCATTAATCCAATGGTTTGTGGAAGTTTTAATAAACGAAGGTTTATAATTGAAAATAATGATGCTAGAAGCAACAACAGTGTTGCAAGTTCAAGAAAATTCATTTTGATATAGTTTTCTTAAAGTTAAAAAAATTAACGTTCTAAATATAGTTTTGAAATATATTTTCCAATGAGATCAAATTCTAAATTGACAATTTTACCTACCTCAAGCTCTTTAAAACTTGTGTTTTCATAAGTATATGGGATGATAGCTACAGAAAAAGTATTTTCCTTAGAATCAATTACCGTTAGGCTAACTCCATTGACTGTGATCGACCCTTTTTCTATTGTGATATTTTCAGGAATACTATCGTATTCGAAGGTATATTTCCAACTTCCATCTAAAGCTTCAGCAGCAATGCATTTTGCTGTTTGGTCTACATGTCCCTGAACAATGTGACCATCAAGCCTACTTCCAAGCTGCATTGCTCTTTCAATATTTACCAAATCTCCTATTTTAAGAAGGCCTAAATTAGTTTTGTCTAAAGTTTCACCTATCGCTGTTACAGTATAAATTTTTTCATTGCATTTTACTACTGTTAAGCAAACTCCGTTGTGTGCAACACTCTGATCAACCTTTAATTCTCCAGCTAGCTCAGTTTCAAATTCTATCTGTAAATTTTCTCCCTCTTTTTTCAAAGCATTTACCTTTGCAAATGCTTCTATAATTCCCGTAAACATGCGCCTATAATTAATTACATTTGTTCCAAAAATAATACAAAAGTTGCTTTGGTGTTAAAATCAAATAAAATAACAGTAGGAATTTCAGTTGGAGACCCAAATGGTATTGGCTTTGAGATTATATTAAAAACTTTTCAGGATAAAAAAATGTATGATTTTTTTATCCCAATTGTCTTTGCTCACCCAAAGAATTTTATTAAAGAGCAAAAAAAGCTTGGGATACATACAAATGTGTGTTCTCTTACAAATATAAAGAAGCCAAATGATGGTAAGTTGAATATTGTGTCAACATGGAACAAGCCTTTTTCAATTTCGTATGGTTTAGAAAGCTCTAAAGCAGGATCTTTTGCTATAAGTTCATTAGAAGCAGCAACTTTAGCTTTAAAAAAAGGGTTGGTGGATGTTCTTGTAACAGCGCCAATTCACAAAAAAAATATACAATCAGAAGATTTTAAATTCCCAGGACATACAGATTACCTCAATCAAGAATTGGAAGGCGAAAGTTTGATGTTTATGATTTCAGATAAACTTAAAGTAGCATTGGCAAGTGATCATATACCTCTTCGTGATATAACATCTTATCTCACTGCCGAGAAGATAGAAAACAAAATCTTGCTGTTAGAAAGAAGCCTAAAAAAAGATTTTGGTATATCAAAACCAAAAATTGCAGTCTTGGGGATTAATCCTCATTCTGGTGATCATGGAGTGATTGGGAAAGAGGATGACATTCTAATTAGCCCATTAATAAAAAAATTTTTTGATAGGGGAAAAATGGTTTTTGGACCTTTTGCAGCTGATGGATTTTTTGGTAATAGATCATATCAAGAATTTGATGCTGTTTTAGCAATGTATCATGATCAAGGATTGATCCCTTTCAAAACAATTTCTTTTGGGGAAGGGGTTAACTTTACAGCTGGCTTAGAGCATATTAGAACCTCACCAGATCACGGGACTGCGATGGACATTGCTGGAAAAGGAAAAGCTAATCCAAATTCTTTTTATAATGCCATTAATCAAGCGCGCCTAATTTTTTTGAAACGAAGAGAATTTAAAAAGCTGAAACAATGATCAATTTTTATTCTTAAAGAGCACAACAAAAAAGCTACCTAAGAGCGAGTGAATTAAACTTGATAGAGCTGCTGGAATAGCAACTATTGGGCTACTAAAGTTCTCTCTTGCTAAAACAACACCCAATCCTGAATTTTGCATCCCCACTTCTATTGAAATCGTCTTAGCTATTTTCCAGTTTTTGAATAAAATAAAACTAATTAAAAACCCTATAATAAAACCGAAGAAATGTAAACTCATAAGCGCAAGAAGTAAACTGAACCCCGAATCTAAAATGACTTCCTTCCCCTGACCTACAATACTTCCCACAATTAAAGAAATTAAAAGTACGGCAAAAGGAGGTGCAAACGGGATAATTTTAGAGACAATTTTTGGGACATATTGATTTAAAAGTACCCCTAATGAAACAGGTAAAAAGACTACTTTTAAAGTGCTATAAAATAATCCAGCAGTCGGGACTTCTAAATAACTTCCCGAAAGCTGCAAAGTCAAAAATGGAGTCATTATAATAGCAGCAAAGGTAGAACAAGCAGTCATACTTACCGATAATGCAACCTCTGCTTTAGCTAAATAGGCAATGACATTAGAAGCTGTACCTCCTGGACAAGAAGCAACTAAAATCATTCCTACAGCAAAAAGAGGAGGTAATTGGAATAGTTTAGCAAGTCCCCAGCCTAAAATAGGCATCACTATAAACTGTAGACCGAGTCCAACTAGAACCCATTTAGGGTAACGCATTACTTGGACAAAATCAGAAGCTCTAAGGGTGAGTCCCATTCCAAGCATTATACCTCCTAAGCCTATTGTGATTAGAGATCCATTAAACCAAGTAATTGAAGGAGGATAAATTAAGCCACCAATTGCAAAGAGAGAAACAATCAGCGGGAAAGCTTCTGTAAAACGCTGAGCCATATAAAATTTTTAAATTAGGATTGGGAATGTTATTTTTACTTTAATATAATTAAAATTTAATACTATGAATGCTCATACAAAACAAACACAATCACAAATGAACCCTGATTCTTGCTTATTAGAATTAAAAAACGGGAATCACCGATTTGTTGAAAAGGAACCAATCAATCGAGATCTAATGCAACAAGTCGAACAAACTAGTAACGGCCAATTTCCTTTTGCTACTATTTTAAGTTGTATTGATTCGCGAGTTTCTTCAGAATTGATATTTGATCAAGGAATTGGAGACATTTTTAGCGTCCGTATAGCTGGGAATTTTGCAAATGAAGATATTTTGGGAAGCATGGAGTTTGCTTGTAAACTCGCAGGCACTAAGCTAATTGTTGTTCTTGGTCATACTGCTTGTGGAGCTGTGAAAGGCGCCTGTGATCATGCCCGTTTAGGAAATCTAACTACACTAATTAATAAAATTGAACCTGCTGTAGAGGCTGTTATTGAGCCTATAGACGAGAATCTCAGAAATTCTTCAAATATTGACTTTGTTAATACAGTTGCGGAAAAAAACGTAGAAATGACAATTGCTAAAATTCGCATAGACAGTCCAGTTTTAGCAGAAATGGAAAAGCAGGGTGAAATTAAAATCATTGGGGGGATGTACGATATAAATACAGGGAAAGTGAAATTCCAATAAAAAAGAACCCCTTTTTTTCAAATAACAGATACTCTATAAATTTCTCTAATGTATTTACGTTCTTTAACAATTCTTTTATTTCTTGTTATTTCTTGCCAAAAGAATTCCCAAGTAGTCAATTACCCTTCGACAAAAAAAATTGCAACAGTAGATACATATTTTAATTCACAAGTCATTGATAATTATCGTTGGCTTGAATACGATAATGCTGAAGACACAAAAAACTGGGTTGACAAACAAAACGAAACTACCTTTTCTTACTTAAAAAATATACCCTTCAGAGGGCAAATAAAAAATAGATTAGAAGAATTGTGGGACTATGAAAGGGTAACGGCACCTTTTAAAGAAGGTAACTATACTTACTATTATAAAAATACTGGTTTGCAAAACCAATATGTCATTTATCGTAAAAAAGAAGGTTTTGAAGCTGAAATATTTTTAGATCCAAATACATTTTCTGAAGATGGGACAACCTCTTTGTCAGGTTTGAGCTTTTCTAAAAATGGACAAATTGTTGCCTACTCTATAAGCGAGGGGGGTAGTGATTGGAGAAAAATAATTGTAATGGATGCAGCGGATAAAAAAATTATTGAAGATACTCTGGTAGATATTAAATTTAGTGGCATTCAATGGAAATTAAATGAAGGCTTTTTCTATTCTAGTTATGACAAACCCGATGGGAGTGAACTAAGCCAAATGACAGATCAGCACAAGTTATATTATCATAAAATAGGGACATCACAATCAGAAGATGTTTTGATTTATGGTGGGAGTTTAGATCAAAAGCATCGATATGTGGGGGGTTCAGTTACTGATGACGGGAATTATCTTTTTATCTCAGCTTCTAAAACTACATCGGGGAATATTAGCTATTTGAAAGACTTGAGTCGTTCTAATAGCCCTTTGCTAAGGGTTGATAATAATTACAATACTGATAGCTATTTATTAGAGTCTATTGGCGACAAGTTATATATTGTTACCAACAGTAATGCACCCAATCAAAAGGTGGTAACAGTTAATGCAAAAAATCCACACGAAAAAAATTGGGAAGAATTTATTTTAGAAACTGAAAATGTCCTTTCAATTAGTACAGGAGGAGGTTATTTATTTGCTCGTTATAATGTCGATGTTAGTACCAAAGTTTTTCAATATGATTTTCAAGGTAACAATATGGGTGAGATAAAACTACCTGGAATAGGGACAGCCAGTGGATGGAGTGGAAAAATAGAAGATGACACCTTGTATTACAGTTTTACAAACTATCATTCTCCAGGGAGAATTTATTCATATTCTCCAAAGACAAAAAATTCTGATGAATTTTGGAAACCAGATATAAATTTTGATTCTGACCAATATGTTTCTGAACAAATTTTCTATACCTCGACAGACGGCACAAAAATACCGATGATTATTACACGGAAAAAAGATGTTGAGTATAATGGGGAAAACCCAACAATACTTTATGGCTATGGAGGATTTAATATCAGTTTGCGCCCCTCTTTTAGTATAGCTAATGCAGTCTGGATGGAACAAGGAGGAGTTTATGCAGTTCCAAATTTAAGAGGGGGTGGTGAATATGGAAAAGATTGGCATAAAGCGGGGACTAAACAACAAAAACAGAATGTTTTTGATGATTTTATTGCAGCTGCTGAATATTTGATCGAAAAAAACATCACTAGTCCAGACTATTTAGCTATTCGTGGAGGGTCTAATGGAGGCTTACTAGTTGGGGCTACGATGACTCAAAGGCCTGAATTAATGAAAGTTGCTCTTCCAGCAGTAGGGGTATTGGATATGTTACGTTATCATAAGTTTACAGCTGGAGCTGGATGGGCCTATGACTATGGGACATCTGAAGACTCAAAAGAAATGTTTGAATATCTAAAAGGTTATTCTCCAGTTCATAATGTAATAAAAGGGACTAATTATCCTGCTACTTTAGTTACTACTGGGGATCATGACGACCGTGTAGTACCCGCACATTCCTTTAAGTTTGCCGCTGAATTACAAGATAAACATATGGGAGAAAATCCAGTATTGATTCGTATTGAGACTAAAGCAGGTCATGGTTCTGGGACTCCAGTTTCTAAGAGAATAGAACAGTATGCGGATATGTTTGGATTTACCTTTTATAACATGGGCTTTAAAGTTTTACCCGAAGTCATAAATATTAAAATTAAAGGATAAAAAATTTAAATATTATGATTCGCAAAGCAACAGTAAATGACGCCTCTGCCATAGCTATAATATACAATCATTATATTTTAAATTCTACATTTACATTTGAAGAAGAAGTTGTGGATGAATCTATTATTATAAAGCGACTTTATGCTAATGAAAAACATCAGTGGTGGGTATATGAAGAAGACGGTAAAATTCTTGGGTATGCATACCCTTCAATATGGAAAGCTCGAACAGCATATCGATTCACAGTTGAGAGTAGTTTATATATAAATTTCGATAATCAAAAAAGAGGAATAGGTACTAAGCTTTATAATAAATTAATTCAGGCTTTAAAAAAAGAGGGATTTCATGTAATCTTAGCTGGAATTTCTTTGCCAAATGATATAAGTGTTTTTTTTCATGAAAAAATAGGATTTAAAAAAGTTGCTCACCTTAAGGATGTTGGCTTTAAATTTGAAAAATGGATTGATATAGGTTATTGGGAGCTTAAGATATAGTCTTTAACTATTCTTCCATTTTAAAAGTTTCCATAAACTTTGTAGTATAATTTCCAGCGATATAATTAGGATCACTCATTAATTTTAAATGAAAAGGAATAGTTGTCTTTACCCCTTCGATAATAAATTCTTCTAAAGCACGCTTCATTTTATTTATAGCTTCCTCTCTTGTTTGAGCAGTTGTAATTAGTTTTGCAATCATTGAATCGTAGTGTGGAGGAATCACATAACCACTGTATACGTGGGTATCAAGTCTTATCCCGTGCCCTCCAGGAAAATTGATAGTATTTATAATACCAGGACTTGGTCTGAAACCGTTATAGGGGTCCTCAGCATTAATTCGACATTCTATGGAGTGTAATTTAGGGAAATAGTTCTTTCCTGAAATATTTTCTCCTGCGGCAACTTTTATTTGTTCACATATCAAATCAAAATCAATTACCTGTTCTGTAATAGGATGTTCTACTTGGATACGTGTATTCATCTCCATAAAGTAGAAGTTTTTGTGTTTGTCTACTAAAAACTCAATTGTTCCTGCACCTTCATACTTAATAAATTCTGTTGCTTTTACAGCAGCTTCACCCATTTTTTTACGTAAAGCTGATGTCATAAAAGGGGAGGGTGTTTCTTCAGTCAATTTTTGATGACGACGCTGAATAGAGCAATCACGTTCTGAAAGGTGACAGGCTTTTCCGGAAGAATCACCAACTACTTGAATTTCAATGTGACGTGGTTCTTCAATAAGCTTTTCAATATACATGGCATCATTACCGAAAGCAGCGGCAGCTTCTTGCCTTGCACCGTTCCATGCTCTTTCTAAATCTTCTGCGTTCCATACAGCTCGCATTCCCTTTCCACCACCACCAGCAGTAGCTTTTAGCATAATAGGATAGCCAATTTCAAAAGCAACGGATTCAGCATTTTCAAGAGATTCAATAAGTCCTTGTGATCCAGGAATAGTTGGAACTCCAGCTTGTTGCATTGTAGCCTTTGCTGAGGCTTTGTCTCCCATTTTTTCAATCATACCTGGTGAAGCTCCTATAAACTTGATTTCATGTTCGTCACAAATTTTTGAAAATTTCGAATTTTCAGATAAAAATCCGTAACCAGGGTGAATGGCATCCGCATTTGTAATTTCAGCTGCAGCTATTATATTAGACATTTTTAAGTAGGATTCACTACTTGGGGCAGGTCCAATACAAACTGCTTCGTCAGCAAATCGGACATGAAGACTGTCTGTATCAGCTTTTGAGTATACAGCAACAGTTTTTATTCCCATTTCTTTACAAGTTCGAATAATCCGTGTTGCAATTTCCCCACGATTTGCAATTAGTATTTTATTGAACATAGTAAAATGCTAAGATGGATTAATCACAAATAACGGTTGATCAAACTCAACTGGAGATGCATCATCAACTAAAATTTTAACAATTGTTCCACTTACCTCAGATTCAATTTCATTAAAGAGCTTCATTGCTTCAATAACACACAATATGTCTCCATCTTTTATAACATCACCAATTTCTACAAATGAAGGTTTATCTGGAGCTGCTTTTCGGTAGAAAGTGCCAATAATTGGTGATTTTATAGTAATATATTTATCATCTTCATTTGGATTTTCTTCAATTTTTCTTACCTCTTGATTAGATACTGGAGTTGAAGTGACTTGAATTGGAGCAGATCCAACCGTAGGAATTGTTTGAATTTGCTGGACTATACCACTTGATTCTATTTGAGAAGGGTTAGAGCCAGTTTTGATTGTTATTTTTACATCTTCCATCTCAAGCTTAACCTCTTGAGCTCCTGATTTGGCAACAAATTTTATTAAATTTTGAATTTCTTTAATATCCATGATTTTTTTATTTAGTAAGCCCATGTGAGGTATGCTGAACCCCAAGTAAATCCACCTCCAAAGGCAGTAAACACTAACTTATCTCCTTTATTAAATTTAGATTCGTAATCATTTAATAACAGCGGTATTGTTGCTGCTGTTGTATTTCCATAGTATTCAATATTCATCAATACTTTCTCTTTTCTTAATGATAAGCGCTGAATCGTAGCATCAATAATTCTTTTATTTGCTTGATGAGGCACAAAATAGTCTAAGTTTTCTTTATCTATCCCGTTACGTCTCATTATTTCTTCAGTTGCTTTGGACATTTCTGATATGGCATATTTAAAAACTGTTTTTCCATCTTGATAAATATTGTGCCAGCCTTGATCCAAAGTTTCTTGAGTAGTTGGGAATAAAGACCCCCCTGCTTTTACTCTAAGTGACATTCTATCAGTCCCATTACTTCTATAATATTCATCTTCCCAGCCAGATCCACCAAAGCTAGGTTCAAAAAGAACAGCTCCTCCACCATCACCAAAAATTATACAAGTGGTGCGATCAGTATAATCTACAATGGAAGACATTTTATCAGCACCAATTAATAATATCTTCTTATACCGCCCTGAACAGATATAGGCAGCCGCTGTACTCATTCCATATAAAAACCCAGAGCATGCTGCGTTTAAATCATATGCAAAAGCATTAATTGCTCCAATAGAGGAGCTAACAAAAGCAGCAGTAGCAGCAACATGAATATCTGGAGTAATTGTTGCTACTATAACAAGATCAATCGTTTTTGGATCAAGATCTTTTTTGGAAATAAGATCCTGTGCTGCACGAATTGCTAGGTAAGAAGTGGCTTTATTACTATCAGACAGGATTCTTCTCTCCTTGATTCCAGTTCGGCTTTGTATCCATTCATCACTAGTATCAACCATTTGCTCTAATTTGTTGTTAGATAAAATCGTTTCTGGTGTATATCCTCCCAAAGCTGTGATTGCTGCTTTAAGAACACTTTTTTTCTTTAAGTTCATTCAAATCCCAGCTTTATGAGCATAATTCTAAGTGAAGATAGTAGTTTTTTGATGCAATCAAAATTATTATAATAAAAAAGCTAATACATACTGAGCAGGGCTGTTTGTATTAAATTATTTGACTAAGTTTCTGTTATTTCTACTGCATCAATAAGTACTTTACCTCTGTAATATAGTTTCCCTTCATGCCAATGTGCCCTATGGTATAAATGGGCTTCTCCTGTTGTTGAACAAGTAGAAATCTGTTGGTCAGAAGCCTTATAGTGAGTACGTCTTTTATCTCTTCTTGTTTTGGAAATTTTTCTTTTAGGATGTGCCATAATTCTTATATATTAACTTCTACAGTAGATCTTTTAATTTATTCCAACGCGGGTCTATTTGACCATTTAATTTTCCTTCTCTTGGTTCTAAAGCTTTTAGTTTTGTTAGAATTTCATTTTTCAATTCTCCACTTTCTATTCCGGGATGAACCCTCTTTATTGGAAGGGAAAGTACAACGATTTCATATAAATTCTGAGCTATATTAATTTGATAGCTACCTTCAGGAATCATTAGGATTTCATCTGAATTATTTTCTAAAGAAGACCCAAATTTTACAATTAAATCAAATTCAGTTTGTACCTTATGATCAAACAACTCTGTTGAAACATCACAACTTAGAACAACTTTTCCTAGAACATTAAAATGTAGTTCTAAAAAATTAGGTCTTTTATCCAAAACCATTTTACATTCAAGAAATGCTTCCCAAAAGTCTGAAAACTCAAAATGCTCAAAGAACTTGTTATCAATTGTAAATGAAAAATCATGTTTTCCGTCTTTTAGTCCCACAAAGGGGATTGTAAACTCCTTCAACATATCCATTGCTTCACAATTGATCGGCAAATTTATAAAATTTTTTAATTTGAGAGCTTAAAAATAAAATTCATAATCATATTGTTCTTTTTTTTCTCTAAACTAACTTATTCTGTAAAAGGTGTTCTGCAATTTGAATAGTGTTTGTGGCAGCTCCTTTTCTTAAGTTGTCAGATACAATCCATAAATTCAAGCCATTTTGGATGGAATTATCTCTTCTAATTCTACCTATAAAAACAGAATCTTTTCCTTCAGCATTTATTGGCATAGGATAAACATTATTGTAAGGGTCATCTAAAACTTCTATTCCAGTTGTTTTGGCTAGAAGTGAGCGAATTTCACTTACCCTAAAAGGATTTTTAAATTCTAAATTTACTGACTCGCTATGTCCACCTACCACAGGTATTCGAATTGCAGTCGAAGTAATTCCAATACTAGAGTCATTGAAAATTTTGTGAGTTTCGTTAACAAGTTTCATTTCTTCTTTAGTATAATCATTTTCTAAAAAAATATCACATTGAGGGATTGCATTTCTATGAATAGGATGAGGGTAAGCCATCTCCCCTGTAATGCCATTAGCCTCATTATTTAATTGTTTGACGGCTTTTATTCCATTACCAGTGATAGATTGATAAGTTGATATTACAATGCGCTTGATATTATAGATTTTATGAAGTGGAGCTAGGGCTATAACCATTTGAATGGTTGAACAGTTAGGATTTGCAATTATTTTATCTTTTTGTGTTAATTGAGATGCATTGATTTCAGGAACAATAAGTTTTTTACTAGGATCCATCCGCCAAGCAGATGAATTATCAATTACTGTTGTTCCAACTTCCGCAAATTTTGGAGCCCACTCTAAAGAGGTCCCTCCACCGGCAGAAAAAAGAGCAATATTAGGCTTTAAATTGACTGCTTCCTGTAATCCAATAACTGAATGAATTTTCCCTTTAAAATTAATTTCTTTTCCAACAGAACGTGAAGAAGCAACTAAAAGATATTCAGTAATAGGAGGATTTCGCTCTGCTAAAACTTCTAGCATTACATTCCCTACCATTCCTGTTGCACCTACTATTGCTAATTTCATTAAATGAATTTTGTCAAAATTATAACTTAATATAATCCTAACAAATCCTAATTAGATATAATTCAAAAAAACAATACAATGTTATTTATTTAACAAAAATTTTTATGGATGAAAAATACGTTCTACTCTAGGGCCAATTCCACAGAGTATTTCATAGCTTATAGTGTCTACAGATTCAGCAAATTCAGCAGCATTTTGCTCCTTTCCAAATATAACTACCGCATCTTCTTCTTTGCAGGAGATTTTACTAATATCGACCATTATCATATCCATACAAATATTTCCAACAATAGGAGCTGACATACCATTAATTAAGACATGTCCTTTTTCGTGTCCAAAGTGTCTTCCAATCCCATCTGAATGTCCAATAGGTAATGTTGCAATAGTACAATCTCTAGTTGCTTTCCAGCCTAGATCATATCCTACATAAGCCCCCTTCTTAACTTTGTGAATTTGACTGATTTTTGAATGCAGACTTGCTAATGGCTTAAGTTGTTGATCCCAACTATGTCGGTTGGCATATCCATGAAGTGCAATTCCGCACCTAACAGCATCAAATTCATATTCTGGATTATTAAAAATACCTGAGCTATTAAGTAAATGGAATTTTGGATCATTATTAGGGTCAACATCGTGTAATTTCTTCAACTCCAAAAATGTATTAATTTGACTTATATTAACTGGACTATTCTTATCAGTTTCTGATGCAGAAAGATGTGAATAAACAGTTTTTAAAATAAATTCATCTCTATCAAATTGTTCTATGATCCAGGAAGCTTGATTTGGATTAAAACCAACTCTATTAAGACCAGTGTTATATTTAATATGAACTGGGTAGTACTTGAGTTTTTTTTTCTTTAATATATGACGAAATGTTTTAAAAACGTTCATACTGTAAAGGCTTGGCTCTAGGTTAAATTCAATAATAGTTTCTAAGCCTTCAGTTTGAGGATAAAAAACTAGAATCGGAATATTAATTCCTCCTTCACGAAGGACTTTGCCTTCTTTAGCATATGCTACTGCCAAATAATCTACACCCAATTGTTCTAAACGTTTAGCAATTTTAAGTAAACCGCTTCCATAAGCTCCAGCTTTGACTACGGCAAAAAGGTCTGTATTAGAGCTTAATTGGCTACGAATAATCTTATAATTATGATCTAAATTTGATAAGTATAAATGAAGTTTATTCAAGACTTAATAATCTTTCTTTTTTTTCTTTATTTTATTTATTACTTTAAAATAAGCAGCTCTAGAGAGTGGCTCATAACTTTCCTTTTCACCTAAATGAACTAAAGATTTATCCGCAGAAATTCGATGGCTATAATTGGCTAAATTACCAGTTTTGGCACAAATTGCATGAACTTTAGTTATATACTCAGCAATTGCCATAAGACCTGGCATTGGGCCAAATGGATTACCCTGATAGTCCATATCTAAACCAGCTACAATTACTCTAACACCATTATTAGCTAAATCATTACAAACTTT
>CEOK01041442.1_pt1 | contig 20512 bp, 17 predicted proteins | sample 427001 | NCBI WGS metagenome assembly CEOK01 (sample SAMEA2591108, study PRJEB7988) | marine metagenome | isolation source: saline water (ENVO:00002010), including | reverse complement strand
TCTCGTTGCTGGAGGCTTTTCACCCGGCGCCGCACTCGTATTCTTGATTGTGGGCCCAGCCACAAATACAGCCACAGTTGCCGCAGTATGGAAGCTTCTCGGGCACAGGACAGCACTCATTTATGTCGGCAGCCTCGTACTCGTCGCTTGGCTAGCAGGATGGTTTCTCAATCGCTTGCCGGAAACTGCTTTACTCGGATTTCATCAGCATGTGGATGCCCATGAATCAATAAACATCTGGCAGCATTTCACCGCAATGGTGTTGGTCACCCTTCTCATTGGTGGCCGTATTCTTTCCCGTATTCGGTCTTCAAACAACTAATGAACGCACCGGGATGCTCGGTAAATGCAAGCCGGGAACCAACGGATATCCTCGTAAAAAATCGGCAACCGGCAGCATCCGTCCTCCCGGTCGCTGCAACTCATGTATAAGAAGCACACCCTTCTGGCAGACAATTCGCAAATCGGCATTTCCAGAACTTGCTAAAACAGTTCCCGGAGGGACGTCCATGATCTCTTCTGAATAACTGCTTGCCCCCAGCTTAATGTGCTCACCGTTATGAGTGAAATATCCGCCCGGCCAGGGAGTGAAGGCACGCAAACGTGCACATATCTTCTCCGCAGGCAGGGTAAAATCGAGAGCACCATCCTCCTTCGTGATCTTCCGGCAATGTGTTACCAAAGCTGCATTCTGTTCGACAAAGCGCAAGCTGCCCGTGATTGCTGCTGATAAATTTCTCCGCATCAGCGGAACCACCGACGCACCGACCTTGGCACGTACTATTGCAGCCGTATCCGATGGCTCAATTGGAACCTCCTCGACATCTGCTACACCCCCTGCATCCATCTCCCGAACAACTTTCATCAAAGAAACCCCTGTAATCGATTCACCCTCTGCCAAGGCAGTCTCTACTGGAGACGCGCCCCGATATGCGGGCAAAATCGAACCATGAAAATTGACCAACCCATAAGTCGGTGCGTGGCGCAAAGACTTGGGTAGGAAATGACCATACGCCATAACGAAACCAACCACAGTTTCTAATTCGATCAAACTCTCCACTAGAGCAGCATCCGGCTTTTCCGGTTGCCACAAGGCCACACCTCGTCTGGTCGCCCACTCAGCAACCGGATTTTGACTCAGTTTGTGACCACGGCCCTGTCGACGATCCGGCTGAGAAATCACCGCAGCCAGTCGGCAATGATCCACCCCCTCCTCTAATAAAAAGTCGAGGAAAGGCAGGCAGATACGATCTGACCCAAAAAAAACTACATTTGCTGCCGACTTCATCATAAATTGAATTGTTGCTGACCAGCATTACGAAACCCCAATTCCGATGACTGGCTCTGCCGGAGTAACCAATGCAGGGTCACCGTCTCAAAACCAGTTTCTTGAAAAAGCCGTGCCAGGAGCAATGCCGAGGCTAGCGCATCGTAAAGTGCTGCATGGTAGTGGCCACGTCCGGCAGGGCAGTCCATCTCTGCCATACGGTTCAGCTCCGGTTGCAATCCAAACAATCCAACCAGCACTTCTAAACTATAACTTTCCAGATTCGGGTATATCCTGCGATACATTGGTAAGGTATCCAACCAAGGTCCCCAAGTCACTTCCTCGCCACCAGCCAATCCGAAGAAATCAGGCGATCTTCTAGGACACGGCCAGACGGCCCGGAGAAAGCCATCCTCAACAATCGCGTTATGGGCACAAAATACACCACTCTCCCGCAATCCGGAGAACAAATCCCAATTTGATTCAAAGCCGGAATGAACTGCGACTGCTTCCTCCCTAATTCGATGCCGACTGCGATCGATATCACTTATCGTACCCTGCGGACGACAAAGGCCCGTTGAGGTAGATTCGACACGATGATGAAGCAGCGTGGCCACACCATACTCGACAATGCCGCTCTGGCGGCTGCCTTCAAAGTCGATTACATGGATGGGCGTATCTATCATACCAAGTACTTGATAGAAGATCACCCTCCACAGAGACGAGAGAAATATCGCACGACAATGAAGACAAATCAGACCACTCTACAGTTGCCAGCCACCCAGCAAGCCCCAACATAACGCCTTTTAAACGCCAGCGCGCTCACAAATATGTCTTCGCTCAGCAAAGAACAAAACCTAGAATTCAAGCAATTTATCCGCTACCTATGCGCCGAATCTGCCAAGGAGATTCTCCCGCACTACGGGCCGGATGTAACTGTCGAAAAGAAATCCGATTCCACTCCGGTTACACTTGCCGACCGGAATGCCGAGAAACGAATCCGTGAAATTCTCGCGCAGCACTATCCTGAACATGGTGTGATCGGTGAAGAATTCGGACGTGAACGGGACGATGCAGAATTTGTCTGGGTGCTCGATCCAGTCGACGGCACTAAATCTTTTATCTCCGGAGTGCCCCTATTTGCCACGCTCATCGCTCTTCTCCATAATGGACGCCCGGTACTCGGAGCCATTCACCAGCCGGTTCTTGAGCAACTGGTTATCGGTGATTGCGAAACCACGACACTCAATGACAAGCCAGTCAATGGGCGCCCCGCATGCCCTCTTTCTGAGGCGACCCTTTGCACAACCGACCCAATCCGTCCAACGCTTTGGCAAAACAACGCGCAATGGGATCAACTCCCACCCAAAACAGCACTCTACCGCTCATGGGGCGACGCCGGCGGTTATATCTTACTTTGCTCCGGATTTATCGATATCATGTGCGATCCTCTGATGGAGATCTGGGACTGCGCCGCGATTCTTCCCTGCCTACAAGGTGCCGGATTTACAGTGACCGGATGGAACGGTGGAGATGCCTTTGAAGAACGCTGTATTATCGCGGCAAAACCATCGCTCCATGAAGCCGTCATGGAAACCCTTTACCCGATCGCTTGAGCATTGCAAAATACAGCTCTTAAACTCACTCTATTCGGATCTTATGAATCAGATTGCGCATAAGAAATTGTTCCAGCAGTGAAGCGCCTGTTGCAATATTTCGGCCATGCGCTGCATGTCGCTCGCGCTTATAATACACTGCAGCTATTTCCGTTTTCCCAGACGATCGCCCGCTATCGTAAAAAAGATCTGCCAGGAGATCTGCGGGCAGCAATAAACGTTGCTCTTCTCGCCTTTCCACAGGGCATGGCCTATGCCCTGATCGCAGGCCTGCCTATTCAATATGGAATTTATGGTTCCGCAGTCGCTGCCATAATAGGGCCACTCTTTGCCAATTCACGCTTTATTACCCTTGGCCCAACCAATGCAACTGCGGTCATCCTTCTCAGCACATTTGCCGGACTCGGCATTGCTGGTGCAGAAATGCTGACACTGGTTCCACTCCTGATACTCCTTATCGGCTTCTTTATCTTGCTCGGTGCCTACTTCAAAGTGGCCAACCTCGTCCAATACATATCCCGCTCAGTTACCACCGGATACATAACAGCCGCCGCACTACTCATTATCACCAACCAGATCCCGCGCACGCTTGGCCTGGAGCTTGAGCGACGCGGCACTTCACTGATCGACACATTGGGACTCATTGCCTCCTCACTAGGCACCCTTCACTGGCCAACAGTAGTAATTAGTCTGTCTACAGTAGCTCTATATATATTCCTCAACCGTTCATTCCGCAATCTTCCCAACGTCGCCCTCTGCCTAATTATCATTTCTGCAGCTAGCTTATTTTTTAGCAGTCCATCAGAGGATCCAACTCTCCTACGCCTAGAGGCGATCAATGCTACATCCTGGGTCCCGATACTTCCGGGAATCAACATAGAGGATGTAACCGCCCTGATCAGCCCGGCCCTGGCGATCGCCCTGCTTTGTGTTATCGAAGGCATCTCCATTGGTAAATCGCTGGCCGCCCGTACCGGATCCAGACTCGATGCCAATCAAGCGATGTACTCCATCGGCATGGCTAATATTGCCTGCGCATTTGCCTCCGGAATGCCCGCATCCGGCTCTCTCACCCGTTCATCATTGAGCAATACCAGTGGCGCAAGCACGCCCATGGCCAGCCTTTACTGTGGACTCTTGCTCGTAGCCGGCGCCATCGCCTTTGGGCCCCTCACCGGCTACATTCCACAATGTGTGCTAGCCGTGCTTGTTATCATAATCGGCCTATTCCTGATTAACAAGCGAGCGATCCGTATCGTTAGTCATGCCACCGGTTCCGATGCCGTTGTCTTCGGGGCTACCTTTTCTAGTGCGCTTTTCCTACCTCTCGATACAGCAATCTATATTGGAGTTGCTCTATCCATTATGCTCTTCCTCAAAAAAGTAGCCCGCCCGGAGATGGTCGAATACAACTTCAACGATGATGGTCAGTTGGCTGAGCTGCAGGATCGTACAAAACGCCAGCAACCGGAAGTATCGATCGTCCATGTAGAGGGCGAGTTGTTCTTTGGCGCTGCCGATCTTTTCCGCGATCAGATACGTCGTATCTGTGAAGATCCCAATCTCAAAATTGTCGTTCTGAAGATGCGTAACGCCCACCACATGGATGCCTCCGGCGTCATGGCACTGGAAGAACTTGTTCGCTACATGAATGAAAAGGGGCGCTACCTCATACTCTCTGAAGTGAAGGCAGATATCGTTAAAATCCTAAAAAATGCCCAGCTCTACGATTATATCGAAGAACGGAACATATTCAGGGATCAACCGGCCAACCCGACCCTATCGACGGCCCAAGCCCTCCGACGCGCCAAAGAACAACTTGGCCACACAGACGCCAGCGTATCGATTTACGTAGATCCGGTACGGGACAAAGAAAAACAGGGAAAATAGCTTTTCAGCCACCTACGATCTACCGGTTATCTCTGTCAGGGTTTATCCGATCGAATGGGAGACTGCTTTTCTTCCACGTACTGTGTGCTCTGGTCGATCCCGTCTTCAATATCATCACATTCACGTAAGTCATTAACAATGAGTTTGTTAATGTACGACGATAGACTTTGTTTCGTGAGTGACGCTTTTTTCTTAGATATCTGAAGTAATGAAGGATCAAAATGAATATATTGTGTCTCCTTTTTATTTGAATAACCCCAATTCTTCATAGCCTACTCAATTCATTTTTAGCAAAAGTTGTCAACCTTTAGTCGAATTATTTTTTGTTTGCTAGTTATATTAGTTAAAAATAGGGTATCTAACTATACTATGAAAACGCGAATAACTAAGGGAATCAGTTTTCCACATGAAGAAGTGCTCAAAAAAGGGAAAGAGCGTGCCTATGCTTTAGGGCTAACAAGCTTTTCAGAGTACGTGAACCACCTCATCCGGAAAGATAATGGAATGCCAAATATCTTCGATGCGACGAGTGAACTCCCCTCCCTTCAAGTCGCCGAAAAACAAAAACCCTACGCCTTGAAGAAAAATTCCTAAGGTCGGCTCAGTCCTTATTTAATGCTTAAAGTGGCGGCGACCGGTAAAGACCATCGCCATACCCCGTTCATTGGCCGCCTCTATGACCGCCTCATCTCGGACAGAGCCACCCGGTTGAATAGCGCTCCTCGCGCCAGCTTCCGCAGCAGCGATCAAACCATCCGGAAAAGGGAAAAAAGCATCGGAACAAACCGCCGATCCTTCCAGAGAAAGTCCCGCCTCTCCGGCCTTCCAAACGGCAATCTTCGAGCTATCCACACGTGACATTTGCCCTGCTCCGATGCCCAAAGTGCGTTCACATCCCGCGTAAACAATGGCATTCGATTTTACGTGCTTAACCACGTTCCAGCCGAAAATCATCGCCCGCATCTCTTCTTCAGTCGGCTGCCTTTCAGTGACAACCTCCCACCCGGAAGATCGATCGGGCATGCTGTCCCGATCCTGCAGCAAGAGCCCGCCCACAACCGAGCGAATTTCACGCAATGAATCAGCCGGAAGACTGCCACTGACCGTCATCAGACGAAGATTCTTCTTTGCCCCAAAAAGCGCACGTGCTTCGGGTGTAAATTCCGGAGCAATAATAACTTCGCAGAAAATCTGGCTAATAATTGCTGCCAGATCTGCATCCAGCGTCTGGTTGACCACAATAATACCACCAAAAGGTGCCTGATTGTCCGTCGCATAGGCCTCTTCCCATGCCTCGACTAGAGAGTCCGCTGAAGCCACTCCGCAAGGATTGGTATGTTTCAGAATGGCCAGAGTTGGTTTTTGGAATTCGCCGATTAGGTAAGTCGCTGCCGAAATATCGATGATATTATTAAAGCTCAGCTCCTTACCTTGTAATTGTTCGAAACAATCGAAGAAGCTTCCATAAAGAGCCGCCTTTTGATGGGGATTCTCACCATAGCGCAACGCTTTAACTCGGGGGAGCGAAATTTCTAGAGGATCCACCATGCCCGAAATCTCTCCGAGATCAGGCGTATCCAACTCCTGCTGACCTTTCAGATAACGCGCAATCGCCCCGTCATAGGCACTTGTCCGTTGAAATACTTTAAGTGCTAATTCACGCCGCAATCCTGCGAGGGATTCCATATCGCCCAACGCAGCCAATACGCGCTCATAATCTGCCACATCGACAACCACCGTAACCGATGCATGGTTTTTCGCCGCAGAGCGCAGCATGGAGGGCCCGCCAATATCAATATTCTCAATCGCCTGCTCGTAGGTCACGTCCGGCTTTGCCACGGTTTCTTCAAAAGGATATAAATTGACCACCACTAGATCGATCAGATCGATCCCGTTGGCATCCGCCGCTGCCAGATGATCTTCTTTATCCCGGCGCGCCAGCAAGCCGCCATGAATATTGGGATGCAAGGTCTTGACCCGACCCTCCATCATCTCCGGAAATCCGGTATAGTCGCTGACTTCGGTAACAGCAACGCCCTCCTTTTCGAGAAGAGCGGCCGTACCACCAGTAGAGAGCAGACGGTAACCATGTTGTTCGACCAGCGCCCGGGCAAAAGGCACTAGGCCGGACTTATCACTGACGGAGAGGAGAGCTGTCTTTTCCATAAAAAGTTGAATTTTAAATTAATTCATTCGGGTCTTGGCGCATTCAAAATCCGACCGACTGAGTTAATACGCCCGCCCATCGCGGTTTTCAAAATAATTGATGTACGCCCGGTTCAGTGTCGCCGTACCTCCCGGAGTCGGGTAATTACCGGTAAAATACCAATCGCCCTGATGGTGCGGAATGGCTCCTTTCATTTTCTCGACCGGAAGAAAGAGAATTTCCAAGTCTCCCTCCCAAGGAATATCGACCGGATGCACCAAGTCGGCTATTTTAGCTGCAATTTGACTCTCTGAATAACGGTCATATATGCGACGAACATGGTTTTTCATCTCACCGAACGGGATATCCACCTGGGCCAGACAATCGCGGTAGATTTCTTTTAATAATTCCTCACAGCCATCCTCTTTGACCAAAGCGACTGCTGCTTTAAATGCGATAAACTTGCCCAATTCCGACATATCGATGCCATAGCAATCAGGATAGCGAATTTGTGGAGCGGTTGAGGCGATCACTATTTTGCGTGGATTCGTGCGGCTCAAAATATTCAGAATCGACTCTTTTAAAGTGGTACCACGAACGATTGAGTCGTCGATGCACACTAAACAATCCTTTGACTCCACTACCCCGTAGGTAATGTCATACACATGAGATACCAGTTGCGCGCGCCCCGCTTCCTGTGAGATGAAGGTACGCAGTTTGATATCCTTGTGAGCGATCTTCTCTCCTCGGGGCCAATTCCCCATAATGAGTTTGTCGATTAATACCTCGTCCAGCGTACCATCGGCCTGAGCCTGTAGTAGAGCACCCTTGACTTCCTCACGACGGTGTAAGCGAAGAGATTCCAGTAATCCGTAATAAGCCGTCTCAGCAGTATTCGGAACAAAGCTGAATACACTGTTCGCGAAATCATTATCGATCGCATGCACGACCTGATCCCGGAGAGCACCCCCCAGTGCCTTGCGTTCCCGGTAGATGTCTGCGTCATTTCCCCGGGAAAAGTAAATACGCTCAAAAGAACAGGGCGTCGGCTCTTGTTTGTCGGTAAATGATTCACAATAAATCCGACCATCCGCCTTAATCACCGTTACCGTTCCCGGTTCTAATTCAGAGACCTTTTCGATCGGCTGGTTAAAGATAGTCATGAGCGCGACTCTTTCGGAAGCAAAAGCCACCACTTCATCATCCTGGAAATAAAAACAGGGACGAATACCCCGTGGGTCCCGGATCACGAAACTATCGCCGTTACCGATCAATCCAGCTATGGCATAGCCCCCATCCCATCCATTTGTCGCAGTCCGTAAGACGCGGACCGGATCCAGTTCTTCGCTGATGACCGAAGGAATGTGAGCACCCTTCATGTCCTCATCCCGCATCCGGTGATAAATAGCATCATGCGCCTCATCCAGATGAAATCCAATATGCTCCAACACCGCCTGCGTATCTGTGCCGAAGATGGGGTGCTGACCCTTCTCAATGAGACTGGCATTCAGCTCTTTCTCATTGGTTATAGTAAAGTTACCTGCCAGCATGAGATTCTTTGTCGGCCAGTTAGACTGGCGCACAAAAGGGTGACAGTTTTTATCGGAGTAGACACCGGAAGTACCGTAACGCAGATGGCCGAGTAAAACTTCGCCACCAAAATCGAAGTTCTCCTTCACTGTACTGGCAAATTCTGGATGTATCGTGCCCTGGTCGACCATTTTGTGGTACTCTCCCAGTTGTTTGCGAAAGATCCGCCCCAGTGGGTTTGTTTTAATCGTGCGCTCCCGCGACATGTAGGGGCGACCAGCCGGCATCTCCAGTTTTACACAGCCGATTCCGGCTCCGTCCTGACCACGATTATGCTGCTTCTCCATGAGCAAGAACAACTGGTTAAACCCATACAGAGGGGTCCCATACTTTTCCTGGTAATAATCCAGGGGTTTGAGGAGACGGATCATTGCGATACCGCATTCATGTTTCAGAAAATCGCTCATCAGGTAATAGAAATGCACGCTAAAGTGCTTTTGCCCACGCTGGCGATGCAAAGTTACAATTTTATCATATTCGACTACCCCTAAACCAATTGAACTCAGCCAGAACCGAAGACGCCGCGCTCTAATAAATGCTTTGTGTTTGCCGGTTCGATGTGAATCAGTACCCGCCAAACCTCGGGATGTGCCTCGAGTAACCTCTTTTTGACCGCTGTGGCGATGGCATGGCCAGCCTCAACCGTCAGTTCCGGGGAAACCTGCAGGTGAAAATCGACCTCATAAACATCACCAAGCTTGCGTACGCGGAAATCGTGATAGGCAAGCGCACCCTGCGTTGACAAGATGTGCTCGCGGAAGTCCTCGATAATTTCCCGTCTGGGCGCAGTGTCGAGCAACTCTATGAGGGCCCGATAAAAGATTTTGCCTGCCTCAAAGACTAAATAACCGCCGAGAAAAAGGGTAATTCCATCATCCAAAAAGGCCCACTGCTCGCCCCCAACCCAAACACCAATCAAAGCAATCGCCACCCCTAGAGTCGATATACTATCCAAGCGGTGATGCCAGGCGTTTGCCATGATGAGATCACTCTTCAAAGCACGGGCGACTTTGCGCGAGCGCCAAAAAAGCCATTCTTTTAAAGGCAGCGAGAGCAGTGCAATCAGAGCTGCCATACCTGCATCCGGAATTCTTGGCCCCTGACCGAATCCTAAAGCGGAGGTTGCGACCAAGCCCATGGCAAAAAAGACAAGCCCACCACCCAGAAAAAAACGGGACAAAGTGGCAAATCGATGATGTCCGTAAGGATGTGAAGCGTCTACCGGACGTTGCGCCATAAAAAGACCGAAGAGCACGGCCACATCTGAGAGAACATCCAAAAGACTGTGCATCCCGTCAGCAATCAACGCACGTGAATGCAAGCAGTAACCGGCTACTGTCTTCGTTGCAGCCAGGGTCAGATTGACTACAAAGCCCACCCATGTAATTCGAAAATCCTCTCTTCCTCGCTCCATTCTTATATCAGATTGACGAGTGGATGCCGGATTGTCGCTCCAAATTTCAATGCGGGTTTCTATTTGCCCTATGGCAACAACCCGCAATGTTCTCTGTTCATGAAACTAATCGATCTGAACCGTCATGGTGGTATTGGAGCAAATGCCCACTTTATTCAGCTCGGTAGCTTTAACATTCTCATAGACGCCGGGCTCCACCCGAAGCACCTGGGCCGTGACGCGCTTCCCGATTACGCGCAGATGGGTGGAATTGAGCTCGACTTGATTGTTCTCACGCACTGTCACCTCGACCATCTAGGCTCGCTTCCACTAATCGCTTCAGCACATCCCCGGGCAAAAGTTATTACCTCCATTCCGAACCTGACTCTGGCGCCCCGCATGTTGCGTAATTCTGTAAACGTCATGAAACGCCAGCGGGAAGAACATGGCATCGTCGAATACCCACTATTTTTACACAGGGATATTGCACTGCTCAGCCGTCAATTCTTTGCTCAACGTTTTCAACGTTCCGAAAAACACAGAAAGGACAGCGACGAAATTGAGATCATCCTACACCCGGCGGGTCATGTCGTCGGCGCCGCTGCGGTAGAGTTTATCTATAAAAAACGAAGAATCGTTTTTAGTGGTGATGTTCTCTTCGATGCACAGCGTACCTTACCGGGCGCCCAACTACCCAAAGGGCCGATTGATACTCTCATACTGGAAACCACCCGAGGGGCTACGGAGCGTAGTCCAGACACTACGCGAGAGAGCGAGCTGAATCGCATGATCGATGCCATTGCGAAAATCCTTGCCCGAGGCGGCAGTTGTCTGATCCCGGTGTTTGCCCTCGGCCGGATGCAAGAAATGCTCAAAATCCTCTATGAGGCACAAAAATCCGGACGCCTACCACGCTGCCCCTTTCATGCCGCTGGTCTTGGAATGGATCTTTGTAACTACTTCGATAATATTCGCAGTAAGAGCAACTTGATCAATTTCGATATCCGGCTACTTCAGCAACTCAAGGTAAAGCCACTCGAACTGAATTTGCGCCCGGGCCGCAACCTGCCGAAGAAAGGGATCTATCTCCTGAGCAGCGGAATGCTCGTCGAACACACCCCTTCATACAAGACAGCAGCCTCCCTCCTGCCCTTCAAGGAAAACGGTCTCTGCTTCGTCGGTTACTGCGACCCGGACACACCCGGGGGCAAGCTACTGGCTGGAAAAGATGAGGATACTTTCTTTTTTGAAACCCTCGATTACCTGGCACCCAGACGTGCTTCTGTTGAAAAATTTGACCTCAGCGGACATGCCAACAGAGACGAACTGGCCGACTACGCTGTACAATCCGAGGCCAGATCCATTGTGCTGACCCATGGCGACCCCGAGGCACGGTCCTGGTTCTCGGATGAACTGAAAAAACGTTTGGAAAAAACACACCTACTGGATCCTGAACCGGGAGTGGAATATCAGGTCTAAGAACCGCACTGGTTAGATAATAAAATCTTTGCCGGGTGCCAAATTAGCAGTAGCTCCGGATGAGAAAAAACGCGCAACAACTGCACGAATGTCTTCTACCGTCACCGGTTTACTTAAGAATGCGTCCATCCCCAGAGCCAGTGCCTTTTCCTCCTGCTCCTGTAAAACTCCAGCGCTGAGTGCGATAATAACGCAATCTGAGCCATTAGGCAAAGCGCGGATTCGACGAGTTGCCTCATAACCGTCCATCTTCGGCATATGAACATCCATCAATATGAGATCATAAGTTGATATAGTAAACAAATCCACTGCCTCAGTTCCATCATTCACTAAATCAAATTTCAGACGAATACTGCGGAGCATCGCACCAATTACCTTTTGATTAATCAAACTGTCTTCTACGACAAGTAAGCGAATGTTCAGATTATGAAAGGGCGCTGTTTTGAGATGATGCTGGCGCGGCGAGTGCATCCAATCCGCTAATGATTGCTCACTCAGCAATGATCGAAGGCTAGTGAGTAAATCGGAATGCAAATAAGGAGGCCGCAAAATTGGCTTTGCCCCATTCACTAAAGGCGCTGATAAAAAAGGAACCAGTCGCAGGATCACAGCATCCTCTCTGCACTCGGAAAAAGAGCTGTCGCTACTGACGCATAGACGGGCAAGATGGGGGTCACTCACCAGAGAAAAACCCAAACGCTCTAAGCGAAATGTGATCTCTTCCTGCAAAGCTTCCGGCTCAATTTGCAGATAAGCAGGCACATCCGAAAAAGCTGACTTTGCCCGTTCAGGACCCTCCCAATCGACGACTTCAAGACAAACGCTGAAATGAAAAACGGATCCTTCTCCGGGCACACTCTCTACAGAAACCGAACCACCCATCAACGAGGCTAGACGCTTGACGATAGCTAATCCAAGACCCGTACCTTTACGGTAATGAGACTTCTCATCTTCCACCTGATAAAATCGCTCAAATAGCCCGGAAAGATGCGCCTCAGCGATCCCAATGCCAGTATCCCTGACTGAGCCCTTAAGCAAACATGTGGCACCCTCCAGTGGCTGGCATGAGATAGAAACAGTAATAGAGCCGGCCTCGGTAAACTTAATCGCATTTCCAATCAAATTATAGAGAATTTGACGTATCCGATTAGCGTCCCCACGCACCCGATAAGGCAAAGTCTCCGCATGCTTGGCAAAAAGAAGGATGCCCTTTTTTTCACAGGAGCTGATCAGTAGAGATAACGGACTCTCCAAGGCATCCAATAGATTAAAGATTTCATTAGAGATCTTTAACTCGCCTGCCTCAATGCGGGAAAAGTCGAGTATATCGTTGATCACTGTCATCAGTGATTCCCCACTGCGGTGAATGATCCCTACTAGCTCTTTTTGCTGCGCATCGAGCTTTGTTTCCTCCAGTAATCGTGCGACCCCAATCACTCCATTCATCGGTGTGCGAATCTCATGGCTCATAGCAGAGAGAAACGCACTCTTGGCATGATTTGCCTGATTTGCTTTTTCTCGCTCTACATGCAGTTGCTGATCGTGCTCGAAGCGTTCTGTATCATCTCGCTGAATGGCGATGAATCCAAGAAACACATCATTTTCAAAGAGAGGTTTCGCGTCAATTGTCACATAATATTCTGAACCATCCTTGGCATAGTTGATCAATTCTGCAGAGAAGCTCTCCTTGGCACGCACTTTTTTTCGGATAAAACGAACAGTCTCGGCACTGGAGTTGGGGCCCTGCAAAAAAGCACCAGGCTTTTTTCCTTTAACCTCTTCCAAAGTATATCCCGTAAACCGTGTAAAGCCAGCGTTGACCCACTCAATATACTCGTTGACGTCAGTAATAATGACCCCGTTATCCGTCTCAGAGGCAACTAATGCCAAACGTTGAAGAAGCCGATTGCTCGACTGAATCTCGCCCAGCATCCGACGAAAACTCTCGCCCAACTGTCCCAATTCATCTTCAGCCAAGCCAATCTGTACGGGTAACGGATCCCCTTTGGCATGGGAATCCATTAGCAGTTTTAAGTTTTCCACACGGTCGATCACCGTGCGCCTAAGCAAGCAGTACGTGCAGAAATAGAGAAATATGCCGCCACCGAGCCAGACAATGCCCATCAGCATACTTGTCTTCAGCAGATCATTGAACCCCTCATCCAGATTAAATGAACCAACGGCTCGTATGGTGTGAAATAAACTCCGCTGATCTTCGGCGATGAAGATTCGGCTTTCCCCAAAATAAATCAAACGATTGTCCTCCCAGGTCGGCTCATTCATCCTTGTATCCCCCAGGGCAATGAGCGATTGCGTCGTGTCGTCCAGATCCGCTGTCTTCTTTCGATTCCACTCATAGCGCGACCCCGCCAATATCTCACCACTGTCCAAATCGTACAAGATCAGCCAATCCACTTCAGCAGAGGCTGCAATTGACGTGATAAATCGTTGCCGCTGCCCCGGATCCTGCTCAATCGAAGCCAAGGCCAGCGACCACTCCAAATACTGGCGTGAAGCACTGATCAATTCCGTACGAATAAAGTCCAACTTTCGCTGATGGCTCCAAAAGATACCGCAGACAGCGACCAGTCCATAAACCAAAGCAAAGGGTATACTTAGCTTATGTTTCAGACTACGTATTTTCATTCTTCTGAAACAGGCCCTTTAAAACGGATAATTTCGGCATACCGCGAAGGGTTTCGCATCAATCCAAGCCTTCTTAATGCAGCATCAGCAGTAGCCGCGCTTTGTCGAAGCCGCTCCCGTGCATCCGCATCAATTTGATCAATCGGTTGAATGATAACCATCTCTTCGTATGCCGCCTCAATTTCTTCGACCGAAATCCCGAGACGTTTAGCCATAATGAAATTTGCCTCATCCGGGTACGCTTGCCAATAATCCAAGGCTCGTTTCCAGACCGCTTGCAACTGATTCCCCAAGTCCGGGTTTGTCGCCGCAAATGAAGGGGATACGACGACTATATCGAGGATTTCATAAGGTATTTCCGCAGAAGAAAAGAGAACATTAGCCGTCCCATCACGCAGAATACCGGTCGATACAGGGGGGTAGCTAACAACTGCGGCGAGGTCCACACCGAAGCGATCAGCCATTGAAATCTGATCAACAAAAACAATTTCAACATCATCAAAGCTCATCCCGTGGTCTGTTAATGCACGGTGTAGCACAACCAGACCAAGCGAAGCGCGTTCAACACCCAAACGTTTGCCACGCAATGCCTGAAAATCAGTCACACCCTCACTAGCCAAAAGAACATCTGCACCATTTGAATAGTCACAAAAGAGCAACGCACGGGGCGGTTCCTTAAGTTGGTCAGCAGCAAGCACCGCCTCAATGATAGTACAGGCCATGGCATCACAGCGCTTTGAAATAAATAACTGCAAGGAGTCCTGCAGAGAAGTTGTCTCGAGGAGTTGAACATCTAAACCGACTTCCGCAAAAAAGCCCTGCTCTTGAGCTAGAAAAAGGAATTCATATCCCGGCCATGCGTTGATCGCGATGTGCAAACGGTCACTCTTCGAGGGGAAACAGCCAAAGAGGAAGATTAGGGTAGAAATGCATAGGTAACGAATAAGAAGAGCCATAATGGGGTTAAACACTAAAACAGCATGGGTTTCAATACTAACCCACTTCCTATTTTAACCCATTTTATTTCGACTTATTTACCTTGATTTGTGGAACAGCCAAAGAGAAACCAGCAACATCAAGACATTAGGCAAGGAAGCAGCCGCTATGGCAGGCAGTATACTGCGCTCGCCGAGTATGTTACAGATACTGACGAATAGGTAAAAGGCAGCAAAATAGGCAATACACTTGGAGATCGCTACCATCGGACTGACCCGCACGCCGCGAACCGAGAGCGGCATCGCGATACCGACCACGACCAAGCAACTAAACGGTGCTGCCAGAACAGAAAAGTAACGAGTTAAATAACTATTAACTGCTGGATTCTCCTCCGCTGGAACCGTTTCAATAACCTGCCGCAATTCCAGTAATGACAGTTCACTTGGCTCTTTATGCATGGCCAGCATTATAGAAGGGTCCTCCGTAAACTCAGGGAAAGCCTTTTCCTCAAAAAAGAGAAGCCGCTGCTCATCACCGGTCAAAGGATCAATCTCCAGTTCCCGCCCACGAAGAAAAATCCAGCATCCGCGGCTCTCTTCAAAATAAGCTTCTTCTGCAGAAATACGCGAAAATTCCCGGCCATCCTCGGTTCGGGTATGCACATTCACCCCCATCGCCAGCCATGCACGTGCGCTGAAACGATTCATAAACCAGAGACGATCCTCACTACGATTGTCGAATCCCAGATTATATAACAAGCCGACCTGTTTGGCATCAAGTGCTGCCTCCTTTGCGGAATATTGAAGGTTTTCCAAATAAACACGCGCCTGCCGAACCGTAGTGGGAATCACTTGGGCAGTCATGTAAAAGAGTAATGCAGTCAATAAGAGCCCGACCAACCAGAGCGGACGACTAATCCGCAGGAGACTTGCCCCGGTTGCTCGCATCGCAGTGATCTCATGATTGCGATGTAAATTCCCCATTGAGAAAAGAATCGAAACAAGAAACGAGATGGGAAGGACCGCCGGCAAATAACCCGGCACAGACAGCGCATAATAAATCAGTATGGCACTGGCTTCTGCCCTCGCATTGAGTAGATCGGGCAAGGTGTCATACATGTTCTGCAATACAAGGATCCCGAGTACCATCCCGATGACCAAGGCAAAAGCAGTAGCCCATTCCTTAAAAATGTAGCGAGCGAACAGTGACATAATCCCTCATTTAAAATACCCCCAACGGCAAAGTCACCATGTTTGCTTTATTTTTTTCTGGCATCCGTGCGTGCCTATCGAATTGTAAGTGTCCACATGTCGAAACATACCGAAACCTGGAGTACCCGCCTTGGCGTAATTCTCGCTGTTGCGGGCAGTGCTGTCGGCCTTGGTAACTTTTTACGCTTTCCCGGGCAAGCCGCACAATTTGGCGGCGGGGCCTTCATGCTCGCCTACTTTATTGCCTTCCTCCTAATAGGATTACCGATTTGTTGGGCTGAGTGGACGATGGGGCGGCACGGTGGGCAAGCCGGCTTCAATTCCAGTCCCGGTATTTTCAACTACATCACGCGCAATCGCGCCTTCAAATACCTTGGACTGATCGGCGTACTCATACCCGTCATTATATACATGTACTATGTGTACATAGAAGCGTGGTGCCTCGGCTATGCCGTCAATTTCCTCTTCGGAAACATGGACTTTTCAAGTGTCGACGATGCCGGAAGCTTTTGGGGACGTTTCATCGGAATCGAAGCGAATGGCACAGCCCTTGGCTTTGGTATGGGGCAAGTCGGCGTCTATCTACTACTCGTCTTCCTTCTGAACTTTATCCTTATTTACCGGGGGATCGCCAAGGGAATCGAACTATTCTGCAAGTATGCCATGCCCACGCTGGTCCTCATTGCACTCGTCATTCTTGTCCGCGTATTGACCTTGGGCACACCCGACACGGCGCACCCGGAGAGGTACGTAAACAATGGGCTCGGTTTCATGTGGAACCCAACGAAGACAATCGTTGAAACTAAAGACGCTGATGGAAATTGGGTCAAAGAAGCGGAAATCATCTCCGGCGATAAGATTGAGCAAGCCAAACTACGCTCCGCGACTGACCCCAATGTCCGACTGACCAAGCGTACAGTCCTCTCCCAGTTAGCCGATCCAAACCTCTGGTTAGCCGCTGCGGGGCAAATTTTCTTTTCCCTATCGGTCGGTTTCGGCGTAATTATCACCTACTCCAGTTACCTCTCGAAAAAGGACGATGTTGTCCTCAGTGGGCTTGCTGCGACCAGCGCCAATGAGTTCTGTGAAGTCGCGCTCGGTGGCCTCATTACCCTACCCGCCGCGGTCACCTTCCTCGGAGTGGCCGGCGTTGCAGGCATGGGCACCTTTGGCCTCGGTTTTAATGTGCTACCCATGGTATTCGCCAATATGGCTTTTGGCCAATTATTTGGCTTCCTCTTCTTCTTTCTCCTCTTTCTCGCCGCGGTCACCAGTTCGCTTTCCATGCTGCAACCCGGAATTGCCTTTCTCGAAGAGTCTCTCCGTATCAATCGCAAACAATCAGTCGCCCTTTTAGGCTTAATCACAGCCATTGGCTGCGGGTTTGTCGTATATTTCAGTAAAGATGTAAAGGCGCTCGACACGATGGACTTCTGGGTCGGAACCTTCCTGATCTTTATCCTCTCCACCCTGCAAATCATCATTTTTGGCTGGGTACTCGGCATCGATAAGGGATTCCAGCTCGCTCACCAAGGAGCGGCCATTCGAATACCCGGTATCTTCAAGTTTATCATGAAATATGTGAGCCCCATATTCCTCATCATTATATTTGTACTTTGGTGCAGTTCCAATCTCTTCGGCCTAAACTTAGCTACCCTCCAATCCGGTTCTGTTAGTGGCTATGTAAGCGATCTCTTCATTCAGCCAAACATAGTAGCCTGGCTCTCCGTTGGACTCATTCTATTAGTGGCCACACTTTTTGCCCTCTTTATTGCACTCAGTCCGGACTTTAAAAATCCCTCAGAAAAGGAGGCGAATCATGACTAACAGTGGTTGGTTCATCATGGCCGTATCCGTCGGTTCGGTCAGCATTTTACTGATTTGGTGTATCTACAAGGTACTGACCACCCCCGGAGAAACTGAAAAAATGCATGGGTTCGAACAGACAACCCCGGACACTGTCAACGAACCAGAGGATCGGCACTAAACGCTTCACAAGACGATTCGTACTCACTGCGCAGAGCCACTCGACAAGCCGACAGATCAAACGTCCTGCCCACAATAATGGCCTGCTCCACTCCACGGCACAGGCCAGCCAAGCGCGCCATACCTAAATTGGCCGCACTACCTGCAATAAAATGAATGTTTTCTCGATAAACAGTATCAGCGGCCTGACCAAGAAACCTTTCGACTGCCTCCACTCGGCTGCCACACTCCTCCCGAAAGAGGCCGAAAATTTCTAATAGTAGCGACTTTCGAGCATCCGGATTTTCCGGATCGAAAACTCCGCTAAAGTGATCTCCATCAAAAAGGGGAAGATCGCGATCGTATTCTACACCGTCAATTTCGGAAATTTGGTCCATTCACTTAAGCCGCAGGAAAACTCTGACAAACCGTACCATGGAAAGCGCGCAAACGCTCCAGAATTTCTGCCGGATCTTCTAAAGCAAGAACCTCCTTCACCAAAGCCCGCGCATCCGCTGCTGACATATTACATATAAAATATTTAACCTCTGGCAACATGGCCGGCGTAAGACTCAGCGAGTGCGCTCCCATACCCAGTAACAAACTTGCATAGATCGGGTCACCCGCAATCTCTCCACAAATACTCACCGGTGTACCCACTTTTTGCCCGCCTTCGATAATCGCCTTCAAGGTTCGCAGAACAGCGGGATGCGTCGGCTCATAAAGATGAGCCACACGATCGTTCAAACGATCCACCGCCATGAGATACTGAATTAAATCGTTTGTACCTATGCTCAGGAAGTCCGTATCACGAGCCAGTAAATCGATTATCGTTGCCGCGCTCGGCACTTCGACCATCGCGCCCACCTCGATTGCCTCGTCAAAGAATTTACCCTCACTGCGCAACTCATCCTTTACTTCAGCAAGAATTTCATTCGCTCGGCGTAACTCATCCAGCCCACTAATCATGGGATACATCAACTTCAAATTTCCGTGCGCACTGGCTCGCAGGATAGCACGAAGCTGCGTTTTGAAAATGTCTCTATTTTCCAGACAGAAGCGGATCGCCCGCAATCCCATGAAAGATTCGTCTTCTGCATTTGCCTCGAGTGTTTTGTCACCACCGATATCCAATGTGCGGATGATCACCGGTTGGCCATGAGACGCCTCAGCGACTGCACTGTACTCCATGTACTGCGTATCCTCAGACGGGTAGCCATGATGCCGCAGGAAAATCCCCTCAGTACGGAAGAGGCCGATACCATCTGCATGCATCGATCGAACAGCATCCATTTCATGTGCTCCCTCAACGTTAGCCATTAAAAGTAGGCTTTCCCCATCGGTTGTCACCCCCGGTCCGGGAAGAACCGTTGCATATAACTGATCGCGCTGGCGACGCTCCTCCGCCAGCTTACCGTATTGATACAGTCGCTCGTCGGATGGATGAATCACCACCAACCCTTCAAAGCCATCCACTACAATTTCGTCACCAGTTTGCAGGGTACTTGTCGCGTCATGTAAGCCAACCACCGCCGGAATCCGTAGTGAGCGAGCCATAATGACTGAATGACTCGTCTGCCCGCCTCCGTCCGTGATGAAGGCAAGCAACTTATTCCGGTCTAAATCCGCAGCATCGGAAGGTGTGATGTCCTCCGAAACAATTATGCTGTTTTCGGCCAACTCGCCTATTCCCACTTTGTGATGACCCAATAAATTCTTTAAAAGCCGGCTGGAGACATCCTGAATATCCGAGACCCGCTCTTTCAAATAGTCATCCTCCATTGAGCTAAAGAAGGAAATATAGCGTTCTGCTACGTTGTTATAACAATATTCAACATTTTTACCACTGTTGCGGACCTCATTCGAAACCTCCTCAATGAGAGCTGCGTCTTCCAAGACCAGAAGGTGTGCATCGAAAATCCGTGCCTCGCCCTCGCCCAGCGAAGCGGCGATCTTGTTTTTCACCTCTGTAATCTGCTCACGGGTTTCCAGGATCGCTTGCTCCAAACGCTCCATCTCCGCTTCCACCCCATTTTTTATCTCGTAACAAGGCACATCCAAGCGCGCTTGCAGATAGACGAAGGCCTTACCGTGAGCCACCCCGGGGGATGCAGCGATTCCTTTTAGAATCACTTCCTTATTTTTACTCTTTTCAGACACGTGGTTATAGGAATAGACGGCAGTTGTTTAGTTATTCGTCAGGCTATGGGAAATCTATATCCATCGGACAACTACTTAAGTTTTTGTTCCACAAATAGATGTTTCAATAAAAAAGACAGCATTGCCCCAGGCGTCCCGAATACAGGCACCGATTTCTTCAGCCGATGCCGCAGATTGATCGAGCAACGCAAAGCAACAACTACCACTCCCACT
>CEOK01042942.1_pt1 | contig 20525 bp, 16 predicted proteins | sample 427001 | NCBI WGS metagenome assembly CEOK01 (sample SAMEA2591108, study PRJEB7988) | marine metagenome | isolation source: saline water (ENVO:00002010), including | reverse complement strand
CCATAACGTTTATTTCTCTTTTTCATTTCATCTAAGAGCTGAATGCTTAATTTTGCTCCTGTACAACCTAAAGGATGACCAAGGGCAATAGCACCGCCATTGACATTTACTTTTTTAGGATCAAGTTTAGCCTCTTGAATTACAGCTAATGCCTGAGCTGCAAACGCCTCATTTAACTCTATTAAATCAATATCCTCTAATTTTAGGCCTGCTTGATTTAATGCTTTTGGTATTGCAACACAAGGACCTATTCCCATATATAATGGATCTACACCACCAACTGCACAAGATACCAATCTAGCGATAGGATTTAAATTATATTCTTTTATTATTGATTCACTAACAACTAAAACAAATGCTGCTCCATCTGAAGTTTGAGAGGCATTTCCAGCAGTTATAACTCCTTCTTTTTTAAAAACAGGGTTTAATTTTGCAAGTCCCTCTAGTGTTGTGTCTCTTCTAACTCCTTCATCTGTATCTACCAAGTTTGTGATTGTCTTACGCAATCCATTTTCTACAAAAATTTCATTGACATTTATTGGAATAATTTGGTTTTTAAATACTCCTGAATCTATAGCTTCACCTGCCTTTTTATGGGATTCATAAGAAAATTTATCAGCATCTTCTCTGCTAATATTGTATTTTTCTGCAACTGCCTCAGCAGTATGACCCATACTTATGTGATAATTAATATTTTCAATATTTGCTTTATAACTTGGTGCTAATTTATAACCAGTCATTGGAATCATGCTCATACTTTCGGTACCCCCTGCAATGAAAATCTCTCCAAAACCCGCTTTTATCTTCCCAACTGCAAGAGCTATTGCTTCAAGCCCTGATGCACAATACCGATTAATTGTTATACCTGCAACTTCATTACCCAGAGATCTTGCAGAGATTAATCTACCTATCTGAAGTCCCTGTTCTCCCTCTGGATTTGCACAACCAACAATAACGTCGTCAACTTGTTTAGGTTCAATTTTATTTACTGATTCCATCAAATGTTTTATAACATCTACCGCTAAATCGTCTGAGCGATAATTTTTAAATCCTCCTTTCTTTGATTTAGCTACAGCTGATCTATATCCCTTAACAATATATGCTTCCATTATTTAGTTTCTTAAATGTTTGTTGTTAATCAATAAATATTGAATTCGATCTAGAGTTCTTTGATTCCCAAGTAAGCTCATAAATCCTTCACGTTCTATTTCTAATAAATATTTTTCACTAACTTTTTGTGGTGATGTTAAATCTCCTCCACAAATTATATTAGCAATTTTACGAGCAATTTCAACATCATAATCAGACATGTACTCTCCCATTCTAAACTCATTAATAGCAGAATAAAGAACACTTACTCCTCCTCTTCCTAAAACATAAACATCATCTCTATATGAAGGAGGCATATAGTTTTTTGATAACTCCAAAACTTTTTCTTTAGCTAATATCAAATTCATAGGAGCATTAACAGACACAAAATCACGCTCTCTGTTTAGATATCCTAAATCATATGCTTCATGAGCTGAAGTGGATACTGCGGCCGTTGCAATTGACTTGAAATATTTTATAAGTGTTGGGGTTTGAACATCTCCATCAAAAAAATCATTTGATGCTCGAAGAGCAAATTCCTTTGTACCCCCACCACCAGGTAGAAGACCTACACCAACTTCAACTAAACCTATATAAGATTCAGCAGCATAGACTCCAGCATCACAATGCATTGATATTTCACATCCTCCTCCAAACACATAGCCCTGAGTTGCAACTACAACAGGTATTTTAGAGGTTCTAATTCTCATATTTATTTTTTGAAAATCAGAAACAAATTTGTCTAGGACTTCGTACTGTTTTTGCATTGCTAACATTCCAATATTCATCAAATTAGCGCCAACAGAAAATTGTTTTGCATTATTACCAATTACAAGACCATTCCACTGTCCTTGCTCAGCAATTTCTATAATTTCATACAAACCTTTTCCTATGCCCTCTCCAATTGAATTGCTTTTACTTGTAAACTCAAAGCATAAAACCCCATCTCCTATATCATGAACTTCACATTCACTGTTTTTTAATACTGGAGAGTTTTTACGATAACTATCTAAGATTATAAAGGACTCTCTCCCTGGTAATAATTCATATTTTCTAGATTGAACATTGAAGTATTTCTTTTGGCCGTTTTCAAATTTATAGAATGAGTTTCCCCCAGATTCTTTGAGATCAATAATCCATTTTGGAATTGATCCTCCTTTGGCTTTTATAAGTTCAATACCCTTATCCAACCCCAATAAGTCCCAATATTCAAAAGGGCCATAATCCCATACATATCCAGTTCGCATTGCATCATCTATTGGATAATACTGGTCTGATATTTCAGGAACTCTTGAAGCAGAATATTCCAACAGGGTTGCAAAATAGTCTTTGAAAAACTTTTGTTCTTTTGAGTTACCATCGATAAGATAATTTAACCTTTTATTCATTAATCCAATCCCCTTGGCTGATTTAATAATTTCTAATTTTGGACTTATGGCAGACTCATATTGAAGGGTTTCCAGATTTAATGCATTGATTATAGTTTTGCCTTTAGCATCCTTTTTCTTGGTTTTTTCATAGAATCCTTTGCCTGTTTTATTTCCAAGAAATTTATTTTCTAAAAGGAAACTCATAAACTTGGGCTCTGGCATCTTTTTTAATGAATTAATGTATTTGTCATTTTTAACATTTTCTATTACAAAACGGCTTACATTATCACCAGTATCTAATCCAACTAAATCTTGTAATCTAAAGCTTGCCGTATTTGGCCTTCCGATTAAAGAGCCTGTCATGGCGTCAATTTCTTCTATTTTAAATTTATATTTTACTGTAAGTAAGGTAATTTCTGTTCCTGATATTACACCTATACGATTCCCAATAAATGCAGGAGTATCTTTGCATAAAACGGTCTGTTTACCTAAGGTAATTTTTCCAAAATCCATAAAAAATTTAGTAACTTCAGGTAAAGTATTTTCAGTAGGGATAATTTCTAACAACCTTAGATATCTAGCTGGATTAAAAAAGTGTGTCCCACAAAAGTGAGATTTAAATGATTCTGAGCGTCCCTCGGATAGAAGTTTAATAGGGATACTTGATGTATTGGAACTTACTAAACTTTTCTCATTTCTGAACTGATCAACTTTTTTTAAAATCTCTTTTTTTATATCAAGACGCTCTATAACAACTTCAATAATCCAGTCGGCGTCTGCTACTTTTTCAAAATCATCTTCGAAGTTTCCAGTTTTAATTCGAGAGGCAAAATTCTTATTGTATAAAGGAGCTGGCTTTGACTTTAAAGCATTTTGTAGCGCATTGCTTGCCACTGAATCACGAGGTAATTTTACTTGTTTTGCGTTATCTGGTAAAATATCTAGCATTAAAACTTCCATGCCGACATTGGCCAAATGACAAGCTATTCCTGAGCCCATTACTCCTGATCCTAAGACAACTGCTTTTTTTAGGCGATACTTCACAATATTTTATTTTACATTAACTAATCTAAATAAAAAATATGACACCGTGTCACTTTTTATTTTTACTTTTAATAAAATTTATATAAGATGAGTCTAGAAAAAATGATAGCCCAATTCGAAAAGAGGGCATCAACATCAGAACCAATTGGGGGAAAACTTAAATTCGAAGTAGACGGCGTTGGAATTCTTATAGACGGAACCTCAGATACCAATAGTGTAAAAGCTTCAGATGAAGAAGCAGATTGCACTATAAGCCTTACAGCTGAGGTGTTGAGAAAACTGCGTGATGGTGAATTAAATCCAATGATGGCTGTTATGGGGGGAGATATAAAAATTAGTGGAGACATGGGATTAGCGATGAAAGTGCAGTCGCTAATGGGTTAGTTAATTCTTAACTCTAATTCAATCGATTTGAGGGGCTTTATAAAGTCCAATGTTACTTAGAACTACTTGTTTTTTAAATTTTGAGACTGAAAATCTAATACCATCTATACTTTTTGATTTAAATCGGATCAGCCTTTTATTTCCTACAGTAGTTCCTTTATAAACTTTTTCCCATTTTCCATCAGTCATTATTTCGAAAGAGAACGCTTTAATCCGTTGACCAAGTTGGATGTACTCTTGAACCATAAAAGTATTAGCTTCAACAGGTGATTCAAAAGTTATAGTAAACTTTGGCTTTAGATCATTTGGATTTGAGACCCAATAAGTATTCTGGTTTTCATCGGTTAAATTTTTTTTTCCAAATCCCCTAACCAATGAGGAAACTTCAATGTTTTGGTTGTAAAAATAATTTTTTGAAAAAGTCTGATCTAAATAAGATGAAAGTTGATTTAAATTTGCAATTTCATTTTCATGGATTAAACCACGTTTATCAACAGGTAAATTAAGTAGTAAAGAACTATTAAGACCTACAGAATTAAAATAAATATCTACCAGTTTTGATAAAGATTTAACTTTGCTGTCCTCTTCTGGATGGTAGTACCATCCCGGGCGTATGGAAACATCAGTTTCTGTTGGAACCCAATGGGTGCCGTTTTCTTGACCAGAAGAAAACTCATTAAAATTTGGCATACCTGGATACAGACTATCTTTATATATAGGTGACCATGTAGTTTCATTAGCGTACCCTTTTTCATTACCAACCCAGCGAATATCGGGTCCTGCGTCACTAAATATGACAGCCTTAGGTTGCAAATCCCTTACAATCTGAATCGTATTAGACCAATCATAATATGTTCTTTTATCTACTTTTCTTACCTCATTAGCTCCACCATAATAACCATCTCCGCCGTTTGCACCATCAAACCATACTTCGAAAATTTCACCATATTGGGTTAACAGCTCACGCAATTGATTTCTAAAATATGGCACATACTCGGGTTTTCCATAGTCAGGATGATTTCGATCCCATGGAGAAATATAAACTCCTAGTTTTAGACCATATTCTTTACAAGACTTCGATAACTCTTCAATTAAATCACCTTTCCCCGACCGCCACAAAGAATTTTTTACAGAATGTTCTGTGTATTTACTTGGCCATAGTGCAAACCCATCATGATGTTTTGCAGTTATTATGATACCCTTCATTCCAGCTTGCTTTATAACTTTTGCCCATTGCCTAGTATCTAGCTGGGAAGGATTGAATTGGATTGGTTTCTCATCTCCAAAACCCCACTCTTTATTTGTAAAAGTATTCATGTTAAAATGAATAAAAGCGTAGTATTCCATTTTTTGCCAAGCAATCTGATTTGCGTTTGGTAGAGGTAGCACAGGACTAATAACATTTTCTTTTTTCCCGCATTTTAAAAATATGCTTAAGAAAAAAATAAAAATTAAAACCCTTTTGATTAAATATAACTTACTCATTTAAAATATTAATTAAAATTTGATGTTCTATTTAATTTGAATTTCAATAATTGTATCAATAGGATCTAACATGTTGTTACCCATATCAACAATAAATCCAAATCTGTCATTTCTAAAATTTAGACTTTTCTTTGAATTAAAAATCTTAACTGATTTAACTTGACTTGGCAGTTTATTCATTTGCAGAATTTTTAACTCAGGATTTAAAACATGTAAATAAATACTATTACCCTTTTGCGTACTTACAAAATTTTCATTTGGCATAAATGGGCCCTTTCTGGTTTCATATATTGTATTTCCATTGTCACTTAGCCATTTACCTATTACTTTTAAAGAAGTTTTATGTTCCGATTGAATTTCTCCATTTGGCATAGGACCAACATTCAATAGCAAATTACTCCCATAACCTGCAGCTCTTATTAGATAGTGAATTAGTTCTTTGTTAGACTTGTGCTTACGGTCCTGAAGATTAAATCCCCATGAACCATTTATAGTTTCACATACTTCGAGTGGAAGGCTGCCTATTTGGTCTTCTAGAGTTCCAAAACCAGTAGTATTTTTTCCTGGAAGATCTTTTTCAAACATCTGAAAGTCTTCGCCATTTATTACACCTATATGATGGTTATTACCAATTAATGCTTGAGGTTGTAACTCATGTATCATCCCATAAATCTCGTCATAGTGCCAATTAACTTTACTTTTTCCAAGTTTTGTCCCCTCTAATTCTTGTTGATCCCAATGACCATCAAACCATATACCTCCAATTTCGCCATATTGGGTTAATAATTCTCTAATTTGTCCTTTCATGAACTTAATGTAGCTTTCCCATTTCCCTTCGCCCCTCCCGGCTATGCCTTTTCCATGCCTGCCTCTTGGAAAATAATCATCCCTATTCCAGTCAAGTAGGGAATAATAAAAGAATAACTTGATTCCCTGTTTTCTACATTCCTCTGCTAAAAGTTTAATGATATCTTTTCCGTAGGGAGTGCTTTGTACTATGTTATAATCGCTCATTTTTGTATCAAACATAGAGAACCCGTCATGATGACGACTAGTAATTGTGATATATTTCATTCCTGCTTCCTTTACCATTGAGACCCATTCAACAGGATCATAATCAATTGGATTAAAAAAAGTAGGAAGTTTTTCATATTCAGAAATACTAATATTTTGATTATTCATAACCCACTCACCATCACCCAAAATACTGTAAACGCCCCAATGAACAAAAAGTCCAAAACGTGCGTTTTGAAACCATTCGCGTGCTTTTAAATTTTCTGAACTAGGTAAGTATTTTTGAGCCTTTAAATAAGGTCCAATTAAAAAAATCGAAAATAAAATTTTGAAAATTATTTTTCTCATAAATGTATAATGTAAGTAAACCAATACATATGTTTGATTTGGAAACCACTTGCCTTAATCAATATAGTAAATTTTATTAATTTTATTTTAAACAGAACAAATGAAAATTAGACTTAGAGTACTCACTTTTATGGTAATTATCTTCCAATTTATAACTACAATTGCTCAAGACCCTAATCCTATGGATTGGCCAAATTTTAAACAATTTGAAGAACTTAACACTAATCTCCCTAAAATGAAGAAAAATAAAAATAGAGTTGTTTTCATGGGTAACTCAATTACCATTGGCTGGTTACAAACCAATCCAAATTTTTTCAGGGATAAAGATTATGTCAATAGGGGTATTAGCGGTCAAACTACTCCACAAATGTTGGTAAGATTTAGAGCAGACGTAGTCGATATTAATGCCGATGTTGTTGTCATTTTAGCAGGAACAAATGACATTGCGGGTAACACTGGACCCGTCACATTAAAAATGATTGCTAATAACTTAAAATCGATGACTGAAATTGCACAGGCTAATGGTATAAAAGTAATTTTGTGCTCAGTTTTGCCTGCATATGATTACCCGTGGAGCCCGGGTAAACAACCAAATATTAAAATTCCAAAGTTAAATTCTATGATAGAGGATTTTGCAAAAAAAAGCGGTGCATTTTATTTGGACTATTTTAAAGCCTTAAATGATGGCAATAATGGAATGATTAAAGAGTATTCAAATGATGGGGTACATCTTACAGCAAAAGGATATCATGTTTTGGAACAAATGTTAGAAAAGGCATTGGACAAAGTGCTGAATTAAGAGTTACTCTTATTTTGAAAAGGGCAGAGTTCCTCTGTAATTACCCCATCCAAAATGAAGGTCAATACCTGTATTACTTTTTTGAAATGCCATTGAAAACGCTTCAATAGATTCGGTTACTTGTCTTAGAGGTACAGTCACTCTAACCACATCCATCTTTTCATCATAATAAGTACCCCAAATGTGAGTTGCAGAATTGATAATAATAGTTATTTGATCATTTCTTGGAATAGCAAACATTGTATAAGAGCCAGCCGGAGTTTGTTTGTTATTAACTTTCATTGGAGTGTATAATGTCAATTCTGTAGCCTCATTAGCTCCAAATCTCCACAGTTGCCCTTCAGGTACAAGTCTAGTAATATCTCTACCCTTAAGCTGTGGCCTTCCATATAATATTCTAGCTAAAGTATTTCCGCCCCTAGCCGGATACTCAATCATGTCTAGTGGACTTTTATCAAGTCCTCTAAATTTTTGAGCATTTGTAAATTTTGAGACAAAAATTAATAATAATATTGAAAGCAAACTTTTCATGATCTAAATATTTATTTACTAATATAAATAAGTTTTTTATTTAAAATAAATGCAATTATTTGAATAGGCACTCTAAATAAACAGGATGATGATCTGAAGCCCATAAACCTTTAGGTGTTTTGATCCAAAGATGTTCGGATTTTAATACTTTAAATCCGTTTTGAAAAATATAGTCTATTCTTTGTGGAGAATCAACTTGTTCTTTAAATCCATTAAATGTTCCATATTTGGGGTCTCCAATATTTAGATCAGCTAAGATGTCTTGAAAAAGTGATTGAAGCCTTTTAATAGGTTTTTTTTCAGGTATCAAATTAAAATCCCCTGTTATCAAAATTGGAATTTTTTCATTGTTGACTTCTTTAATTTTTTTTAAAATTAATTCGACTGATTCATTTCTTGCCTTAACACCAATGTGATCAAAATGGGTATTAAATACCCAAAATTCTCTATTATTTTCAAGGTCCTTTAATCTTACATATGTGCATATCCTTTCTAGTGCAGCATCCCATCCTACAGATATTTTTTCTGGTGTTTCAGATAACCAAAAAGTTTCACTTTCGATCAATTCAAATCTATATTTATTAAAAAAAATTGGGCAAAACTCTCCTTTAATTTTCCCATCCTCGCGTCCAATGCCAACAAATGAATATTCGGATAGAGAAAAATTTAGGTCTAAAAGCTGAGTGCTTATGACTTCTTGCATGCCTATTATGGAAGGAGATTTACTTTTTAAATAATCGATTAGTGTTTTCTTCCTTTGATCCCATTGATTTTCCCCGTCATCAAAATTTTCATATCTGACATTATAGGACATGGCCTTTATTTTTTTTTGCCCAGAAATTAGTTGGAAATTAAAAAATAGAAAAAAGCAAAAAAGTAATGTTTCATTTTGTTTTAAAAAAAGGCTCATCCTATTTTTTTAGTGATTAAAATTTTGATAAAAACATTCGTTATATACAATGTAATAAATCTAATATGAATTTTTTGTAATTTCCAACCCAAACTTTCTTACAAAAATGAAATCATTTTATCTTATTTTCCTCACATTTATTTCATATTCAATTGTCTTTGGACAAAATGGAAAAGTAATTGACGAACTCATAATAAGTAGTAAAATACTAAAAGGTGACCGTAAGTTCGCAGTATATCTTCCTCCAGATTATGAAAACTCAAATAGAAGTTACCCGGTTTTGTATTTACTTCACGGATTAGGAGATAATCAAAGTGCATGGATACAATTCGGAGAAGTACTCCATACTACTGATAAAGCTATAAATTCTGGAATTGCCACATCTATGATTATAATTATGCCAGATGCGGGGACTGGACAAATGGGTTATACAAATGCAATGTCGGGCAAATGGAATTATGAAGATTTTTTTTTCGAGGAGTTTATGCCCCATGTGGAAAATTTATATAGAATAAGAAAGAACAAAAGATATCGAGCCATCGGTGGACTTTCCATGGGTGGGGGAGGTAGTTTTTTGTACGCTCTTAGGCGCCCTGACTTATTTTCTTCTGCTGCCCCTTTAAGTGCTTCTATAGGGCCACAGAATATTGATCAGATGGATGATCATTCTTATCTCGCCTATTGGGGATATAGCAAATCAAATATTAATAAAAGTGATTTTGAAAAATTTAAGAAAAAAAATAATTCTCTTTATCTAATTGATCAAATGGACCAAAAAACTCTGAATTCAGTTAGATGGTATATAGATTGCGGAGATGACGATTATTTATATAAAAATAATGTTTTAATGCACATTAAAATGCGAGAAAAAGGAATCAAACATGAGTTCCGTGTAAGAGATGGTGATCATAATTGGGATTATTGGCGTTCTGCTCTTCCTTCGGTCTTGGAATTTATTTCTAAGAAATTCCATTAAATGATCTATTTATTACTTTAGCAATTAACCAAAAAACAATATTCCAATGAGGGCTAATTTTTATTTATTTATTTTAATACTTCTTTGTTGTTGCGGTCAAACTTATAATACTGATAATGAAGAGACCCAATTTCTTAACGACTTCGTTGAAGACGACACCTCGGTTGAGAAAACTCCTTTAAAAACAATAAAAATTAATACAGACGGAGGAAGGGAGATTGTTGATGAACCAAAGATAAGTGCCTTCTTTCAAATTTTTCAGGGTGAGAATCTAATTGAAGAGCATAATATAGGAATTGAAATAAGAGGCTCATCTTCGCAATATTTTCCAAAAAAATCCTATGGTTTTGAGACATGGGACGAAGCAGGAGAAGATTTAGATGTTTCCCTTGCTGGATATCCGGAAGAAGAAGATTGGATTCTTTACGGACCATTTAGTGATAAATCATTAATTAGAAATGTTTTGATTTATAGACTTTCAAACCTAGTTGGTAGATATGCAACCAAAACAAGTTTTTACAATCTTCAAATTAATGGTGTATTTTTTGGATTATATGTTTTGATGGAAAAAATTAAAAGAGATAAAAACAGAGTTGACATTAGTAAAAATAGATCAGACGATATTAGCGGTGGATATATTATTAAAATCGATAAAATAACAGGAGATGGAGATACTTTAAATGAAGATATAGCTTTTATGTCAGAGTACACCAAAGATGGTGTAAAAGGAATTAATAAAAATGTTCATTTTTTATATGAATATCCGAAAAATAGAGATATATCCGATGAACAGAAAAATTATATCCAGGGTTACATGAGAGACTTTGAAGATGCCATGGCTTCAGAAAATTTCACTAGTGAGTCTGAAGGCTATAAAAAATACATTGATGTTGATAGCTTTATTGATTTTTTTATTTTGAATGAGATTACAAGAAATGTTGATGCATATAGGATAAGCACTTTTATGAATAAAGACGTAAATGATAAATTAAAAATGGGTCCCATTTGGGACTTTAATATCGCTTTTGGTAATGCAGACTATTGTGAAGGTGGATTAACCAGTGGTTGGGCATATAAATTTAATGAGGCATGCCCAGCAGATGGAATGCTTGTTCCTTTTTGGTGGGATAGATTAATGAAAGATCCAAACTTTACTCAAGCCCTTGAGCAAAGATGGACATCTTTAAGGTTGAATGGATTATCTAATTCTAGCATAATGGGTATTATTGATGAGCTAGTTGGTGAGTTAGAAGATAGCGACGCAATAACTCAGAATTTTGGTAAATGGCTAATATTAGGTACCTATATTTGGCCAAACAATTTTGTTGGTAATAGACATTCAGAAGAAGTCAGTTACCTTAAAGAGTGGATTGAAGGAAGGCTATCATGGATGGATGAGGAAATCTCAAAATTTTAACTCATTAAATTACAGGTGAAAAGGAGAGATTTTTTAAATAAAGGGGCCTTAGGAGTTGTGGGAATTTCCTCCTTTCCTTACAATAATGTCCTTTACAAAAATTTAAAAAAAATTAAAATTACTTTAACCCCGTGGTCATTAATCCGTTCAGGATTTGGGAGTACTGATCCACTTAATGTTAATCACCTAGAATACCCTTTTGTAGCAAAATCGTTAGGCTTTGATTATATCGATCACGAAATGTTTCATTTTCCATCTAAACTTACTGCGAGTTATATCAATAAAATGAATAAATCAATGCATTTAGCTAAAGTGCAAAGTGCAGTAATGCTCACCGGTGGAGTAGGTGATATTGGGGATAAAGATTTATCAAAACGTAAGAATGCCCTCCAAACCTATAGATATTGGATAGATGTTGCCGCGGATTTAAATTGTAAAGCTCTTCGAAACGTATGTGGTCAATATATAACTATTCCCCACGATGAGAAATTAAAATACGCAATAGAAGGTGTAGGGGAATTAGCAAATTATGCTAAATCAAAGGATATAACTCTTTTGATTGAAAACCATAATGGTTATTCTTCTGATCCAATTTGGATGATATCGCTTATGGAAGGTGTTAAAATTAATAACCTAGGAGTATTAGGAGATTTCACAAATTGGACTCTTGAAAGAAATCCAGATACTTTCTATCCAGATCCATACAAAGGATTTGAAATACTTAGCCCCTACATTATGGCCATTAGCGCAAAATCTGAAAAGTTCGATAGTCAAGGTTATGAGACTACCACAGATTATAAAAGAATGTTTAAAATCTTAAGAGAAGCTCCTAATTTCATTTTTGCTGGTGTAGAATTTTCTGGTAATGGGATTTCAAGAAATCAAGGTGCTCTACTTACTCGAAAACTTATAGAAAAAACATTAAAAAGTATTTAACGAGTTAAATAAATCCATCCCATTTTGTCAATTAAACCGTCATTCTCTAAATCTAAAGAATAAAAATAACTTCCCTCAGGAACCTCTCGATCTTGATCTGATGGCCATGTATTTTGATAGTTTATTTTGTTATAAATCTCAACCCCAGACCTGGAATAAATTACAAGTGAACTATTAGGGTAATTTGTTATTTTGACAATATTGAATATATCATTTATACCGTCTCCATTATCTGAAATAAATTCACTTACTAAAAATTTATCGTATTTATAAGAATTCGGATCAATAATATCTGGAACTTGATCATTGTCTATATCAGGATCCTGACAATCTGGAATTCCATCACCATCAAAATCAGGACTTAAAGAATTTTCGTCCTTTGGATCTGAGCCACATTCTATCTCATGTAAATCAGTTTGTCCGTCATTATCATCATCAAAATCGCATAGATCACCAAATTTATCTTTATCGTAATTTTTTTGTAATGTATTAGGCTCTTCAGGACAATTATCGCACAGATCCCCCACTCCATCTTGATCAATATCTGATTGATCCGAGTTTGATATATTCGGACAATTATCATTTACTATTAAATTATAATCTGTGGAGTAAAATATACCATCCCCATCTTTATCAAGATTTGGAAATTCATTTATATCTAATTTATCTGTATTGAAAAAGGATTCTATATCATCATCATAACCATCTCCATCGTCGTCATCATCTAAACAATCTGGAATACCGTCACCATCCGTATCAGCAGGTATTTCTTCATAATCAAGAGGATCTGTTCCACAAATAATTTCATTTTCGTCACTTTGTCCATCATTGTCATCATCATCGTCAAAATAATCTATAACTAGATCCAGATCTGTATCAATGGGAAAATCATCTTCATCAAGGCTATTTGTTCCAACATCATCCTCTAATTCGTCTGAAAAACCGTCATTGTCGTCGTCGTCATCTGAGTTATTACCAACTCCGTCGTTGTCTGTATCAGTCCATTCATTAGGATCGAATGGAAATGCATCTGTATCATCCGCGAACCCATCACCGTCTGTATCAATTGTTGGGGAATTAGAATCGCTTGGAGGATTAATTGAGTTACTACATATATTTAAATTATCAGAAATAAAAATATTTACTGTAGCTGATGCTTTATTTCCAGATGTGTCAGTTACAGAGAAAACAATTTCTTTAAGTCCTAAATTATCACATAAAAGCTTTAAGGGACTTTGTTTTTTTCTGATACTTCTTGAAGTTGGTGTTTGATATTGTTTTTGTTGGACTTCTTCTAAAAGGGATTGGTTTTCAGAAATCACCAATCCAGAGGTTTTAAATTTGAGACCATATGACTGTATATTACAATTGTCTGTGCTTCCATTATCGATTAGCTCATAAGGAATATTTAAATTGCTTTGGGAATCTAAGGAAATAACTAAATCCTTCGCTCTAGCAATTGGAGGCTCAATATCAAGAACTGTTACACTTTGAACTTTGGAAGAAGAATTTCCGTTAATATCTGTAACACTGTATGTTACAAATGTCGTACCGATAGGAAACTGCAAAGGTGCATCATTTGATGAGTTCAATATTCCACAATCATCATTAATTAGAATTGATCCTAAATTAACATTAGTTGCAAAACAAGAACCCACATCAGAATTAACAGTTATGTTATCACTTTGAATATTTATAGTGGGTTCAGTAGTATCATTGAATGTAACAAACTGAGTAGCAGTGACAGTATTTCCAAATGTGTCACTCGCAGTCCATGTAATTGTGGTTGTTCCTGATGGAAAAGAACTAGGTGCATCATTTGAAAAAGTGAATGAACAGTTATCACTAACTGTTGGTATTCCAAGAATTATAACACAAGAATTTGATGTTATGTTTGGTGGAGGTATGATACTCGGTGAAATATTATCTTCAACTGTGACACGCTGAAAGGAAACTGAAGTATTACTTGCTAAGTCTGAGACACTCCAAGTAACGGTTGTTGTTCCAATCGGATATATATTTGGTGCATTATTAGACACACTACCAACTGTGCAATTATCAGAAGTAGTTGGATTTCCTAAAACAACCCCTGTTGCTTCACATGAATTTATATCTGTAGTCACCACAACATCTGCTGGAGGTGAAATTAGTGGTGCAATTGTATCAGATACAGTAACCAATTGAGTCGCAGAGACAGTATTTCCTGAGGAATCTGTAACTGACCAAATAACAGGGGTTAATCCAATTGGAAATGTTAATGGGGCATTATTTGTTGGTGAAACAACCCCACAATTGTCTGTTGCTGATGCTACGCCAATAGTTATTGAACAATTTGCTGAAATTATATCTGCTGGGATTGTTAAAGTTGGACTTTCAACATCAAAAACTGTAATTGTTTGTGTCACAGTAGTGGTATTGCTAGCATTATCTGTAACTGTCCAGGTTAGGATGTTTATTCCTTTATTGAAGGTCAATGAGGGCTTATCACTTTCTACCATAATAATTGTGCAATTATCAGAAGTTGTTGGTGTTCCAACATCAGATTGTGAAAGAACAACTTCACATGATCCTGGATCTGTATCGACTGATATATTAATGGGTGGCGTAACAGTTGGTGGTGTTATATCACTAGGAACTACTGAAATATTTTGTGTTAATCCTACAATATTTCCGTCAGTTAAAGTTGTGGAAATAGTTACGGAAAAATTTCTTATTACATTACTAGGTGAATAAAGTTTAGTGAAAGAGAAAGTTGAAGTTGACATTCCGCTTGAGCCTATTTCACCATTACCAAAATCAAAATTCCAGGATGCGGCAGGAGCCGGTATTGCGTTGACAGTTACATCTTCTAATCCCCAATTATCCCAAATATCCCCGTCATTATCAGGTTGATACCACCTGAAAATTGTTGAAGAGGTTTGAGCTGCTAAAGGAATAGCAATATCATTAGCATACCAATCATACCATGCAGCACTATATCCACTTGCTGTATCCCAATCAGTAAAAATATCTTCCCAGGTGTTGCCTCCATTAATAGAGTACTGTAAATAAACTTCTTCATCTACTTTTTCTCCATCTTCACAACCTGGCGCAGGATCATCAGCTCCATACCTAATTAAAAATTCTAAGCTCCCTCCATAGGAAACATCTACCGGATTAGTTTGAACAAATCTTTTCCCGTTATTTGGTCCTCCACTTTGAAGTATTGTAGCCCAAAAATAGTTTGTATTTGAAGGGGTATTCCCTCTTGCAGGATTACATGGTTGCCCAACAGTGTAAGGAGATGACGACCAACCGGTGGGAAGATTTCCATCATTAAAATCAAATTCAGTTACACTATTTTCGCTAGGGATATAAAGAACATTAAAGTTAATTAGAGTTCCACTGCAAGAGGTTGAGGAAACCGTTGTTGAAAATTGAACTTCTTGAGCTAGACTCGAAAAACCGATGAGAAGTAATATGAATAATTTACTGTACTTCAATTACATCAATTTTTGATAAATTAAAATCAATTTTAGGTTCTCTTTTACTATTTATTTTTTCACTCTTAAAAATTCTTAGTTTTATAGGATCATATTCGCACTTCCCAGTCTTTGTTTCAAAAGGCTCTAGTACTAAAGCTATTTTTTCTTCTAGATTTTCTTCAAGACCTTTAAAAAAATTTATTACGTAAGTTTTATCGGTTAAATTTTTTACTCTCATTATGTAATACTCGAAAGCAAAACCATTTTTTTTATCTTCACAAAGCTGGGATTTAAAAGAAATTTCTACTTTTTTGTCTACATAATAAGTTTTCCAATCATCTTGGTTAAGATTTAAAAAACATATAAAATAGATAATTAAAATCATAAGAATTAGAAGATCTTTATTATAAAATTAAAGATTTATTTATAATATTTATCAAGTGAAAATGAATTATGTTTAAGTCAGTAATTTTTGACATGGATGGTGTAATAATTGATAGTGAGCCTCTTCATAGAAAGTCATATTATCTAATGTTTGAAGAACTTAATATACACGTCCCTGAAGATTTATATGTCTCCTTTACAGGAATGGCAACATTGCCTATATGTGAAAAGATTTGCGATTTTTTTTCATTAAATCAATCCCCTCAAACATTAGTTGATACTAAGCGGAAATACTTTAGCGGATTGTTTGAAAAAGGGTATAAGTTACATTTAATTAAAGGTGTATTAGAATTGATTAAACATTACTATGAAAATGGAATTACTTTAGTGCTCGCGTCTTCGGCATCTATGGAAAACATAGAGATGATTTTTAAAAAATTTGACCTCAATCAATATTTTCAGGCTAAAATAAGCGGTGCTGATTTAAAAGAATCTAAACCAAATCCTGAAATTTTTATCAAAGCAACAGAACTTAGTGGAAATTCAAAAAAAGATTGTGTGGTTATAGAGGATGCAACTAATGGCATAATAGCCGCCAAATCGGCAGGACTTTTTTGTGTTGCTTATAATGGTGATGACACAAAAAGTCAAGATTACAGTAAAGCTGACCTTGTAATTAATAACTTTGAAAATATCTACATTGAAAAGTTAAAGACTCTAAAAAGTAATTAATTATACTTCCACCTTAAACCTAAAAAAAATCTTACACCCTGATTAGATGCATATACATATGAAGGGTCAAAAGTCAACGAGTAGGGGTTATTTTGAGTTGGTACAACATTGCCGGTGTCATCAAAAACTACTAGCCTATCAAAAGGATCAAAAGGTCTTGCTATACTGTTTTCAGGAGGTAAAAAATTTAGTAGATTTTTTAAACCACCATATGATTCGAATACATTATTCCATGATTTAGTTAATTGAGCATTTATAATATGAAATGTTTTGGAAAAAGAGGGTCTAGGATCAAAATCTCCAAGTATCGGTAGTTTTAGTGGGCCTGTGGTATTACTTGTAATATCTAAAATGATTCCAGAGTTAATCCATTTTTTTTCTATTTTCAGTACACCTTGGTATCTTTCTGTTAAAAAAGGTGTTGATTTAAAATTTTCTTCTTTTATAAATGAATCAATAAAAGTAGTTCCTAAATTTAAGCGAATTCCATTTTGAATTAATAAATTTAAATTTAGTGAAGCACCTTGATTAGTTGAAGTTCCAATTAGATTACTATAAATAATTTTGGTAGGATCTAAATCATATTTTGGAATTATCTTATTAGAAAATTTTGTATAGAAAATACTGAAATCTATATCCAATAATGCCCCTTGTTTGAAGTATAATTTTTTTAATACGTTAGCATTAAAATTCCACGATCTTTCAGGGTTCAATTCCTCTAAAAAAACAACATCTCTTGCACCAGTAAGTGCTGCATGATCTTCAGTAAAAATCTGAGCAACACGATAACCTGATCCAAAACTCAATCTTAAAATTGTGCTTTTATCAACGTTATTCAATTTATAATTTATCCTTGGGGTTACTATATCCCCATGCAGTGAATTATAATCATATCGTAATCCAAAAAGAAGAGATTGATACTCATTAAATTTCAATTCATCCTGAAAGAAAATTCCTGGTAAATGGATATTTGATGGTAGATTTGAAAATAATTTCTCATTGTAGGTTGCTGTCGTATCATCATCATAATAGGTATATCTGTAAGCTAATCCAACTAGAAGATTATGCTTTTTAAAACTGTTCGTCCAAATAAATTGACCAAAACCAACAGTCTGATTAGCATTGAAAAAATTTAATCCGTATACTGAATTTTGATAATGGTCATTAAAACTAAAATATAAACTGAGATTCTTGTTAATAAGATAATTCCCAAATATTTCAAACCTTGAGGTATAAATACTTTCACCATAAATTTGATCTTTTCCTCTATCTGCTTTGGTCCAATTCATTTGACCTCCCCACCTGTCTTCATAAATGTATCTGGTAGCTAAAGAAAATTTATTGCCAAAAGATAATTTGTTGAAAATTGAAATACGATCTTGCACTGTTAGATCTGTAAATCCGTCTTGATTATTATCTATAGGATTTGAATAATTAAAATAATTTATTCCAAGTAATCCAAAATTATTATTTGAAAGGTTATACTTATATCCTATATCTGTATTTATTTCTCCCCATCCTGAGACAAAGGAGTCTAATGAAATGGTATCTGTATTTTCAGGAAGCCTAGTTATTAAATTAATTAAACCACCAATTGCTTCAGAACCATAAAGAGTGGAAGCTGGACCTTTGACTACCTCAACACGATCAATTAAAGATCTTGGAATTCCTGACAAACCATATACTGTTGACAAGCCACTTACAATGGGGAGACCATCAATTAAAACCATAGTATAACTTCCTTCCTGACCATTTATATGAATGTCCCCTGTGTTACATATATTACAATTCAATTGGGGTCTGATACCATTAATATTTCCAAGAGATTCAAAAATTGAAGCTGTAGGATTTGCCTTAAAAAAAGATTGGCTATAAACCTCCACTGGAGTTGGACTATCTAACTTAGATACTGGTTTTAATGTTGATGACACAACAACTTCCTCAAGAGTCTCGTCAGGTAACAATTCAATAATACCAATATCAAGATTACTTGGAGAAATAATTTTAACCACAGGCTTATATCCAACAAATGAAAAAATCAGTTTTTGACTATTCCCTATATATGAATTTATTACGAATTGTCCGTCATTACTAGTAATAGTACCAATGTTAGATTCTTTTAAAAAAACATTAACGCCTTTTAGGGGCTTTCCATCAGAAACTACTGAACCTACAAATGAAAATTCTTGAGCAAATGTTAGACTAGCAAGAAGAAAAAAGATAAAAAATCGAATTAACATTAAATTTAAGTGAGTTGTAAAATTAATTAATAGTTTTGCACTACAAAACAATTTTTATGCAAAAGACGATAGAAAAAGAAAATTATCTGAAAACATTATATAAGTTAGAAGAAAAGTCTCAGTTAGCCACAGTAACATCTCTAGCTAATCATTTTAAAGTAAGTAAATCGACAGTATCGAATATGATTAAAAAGTTAATGCTAATGAAACTAGTTGATACTCAGCCATACAAGCCAATATTATTGACAAATAATGGAAAAAAGACAGCTGTTGAAGTTATATCAAAACATAGGTTAATTGAACTTTATTTATATGAAAAAATGCAATTTAAACTAGACGAAGTTCACGAAATAGCTGAAGAGATTGAACATATAAAAAACATAAAGTTTTTTAAAAGAATGCAGAAAATACTAGGACACAAAAATATAGACCCACATGGAACAATTATTCCAAAATGTGAATTTTAATTTATAATTTATTCTAATTCTCTAATCTTTATATTCTTAAAATATGCTTTTCCTGGATGATCCTGAAAGCAAATAAATCCCTCTGAAAATTTTCCAAAGTCATACCACCTTTTATCACCTAGATATGGATATCCATTTGAATCATTGAATTTACTCTTGGATAGAGCAGAATTCCACTCTGGGCCTCTTAGAGGGAATTCATTTATTAAAACCCCATTTAATTTTACTGATCCCAAATTATTTTTTTGATCAATACTTATAAAGTAGTTATTCCATTGACCAACAGGATTATAATTAAAATTGCTCACCGGTGAAAACAAATCATATACAGATCCTAAGAAGTGCTTTTTTTCTTCTAGATCAGTTAAGACATTATTTAGTTCAATTTCGCCGCCTAATACTTCTTGAGGCTTATTGTAAACAGCAGGATCAATAATTTGAATTTCAGGCCCTGTTTGATAAGGATATTTGTACTCCTTTTTATCAGAAACGCCCCACATAAATCCGCTATTACCTCCTTCTTCGATTTTCCAATCAAATGTAATTTCAAAACTCGTGTAGAATTTGTTTGAAAGTAGACTAGAATCATCTTCACCTGACTCAAGACCAGATATTTTATCAAAAATTAGTATCCCATTTTCGACATACCATCCTTTTTTTGATCCATTATCTTGAAAAATATGCCAACCATCCAGAGAATTATTTTTTATTAATAATTCCCAATCAGTTTGTTGAACTTTACATGAAATGAATAAAAGTGTAACAAAAAAAATTTTATACAAGTTTATTTTTAAAAACATAATGAATGATCAAGTATTGTTAAATCTAACTGAATGAAAGTTAGAGAAAAATCCGCAACTCTTTGTTAAATTTTAGTCACGGATTTTTTAGTACTCGGAGCGGGACTTGAACCCGCACGACCGCAATGGTCATTG
>CEOK01029303.1_pt1 | contig 20579 bp, 32 predicted proteins | sample 427001 | NCBI WGS metagenome assembly CEOK01 (sample SAMEA2591108, study PRJEB7988) | marine metagenome | isolation source: saline water (ENVO:00002010), including | reverse complement strand
GCCAATTCAGCAAATTTAAACTGTAAGTAGTTCAAACATATGGACGATAAAAATTACAAACCAGTTAACACCAATAAGGTAAAAGAGAATAGTTCACCTTTCACAGGTGCTCTGGGATGGCTCGACAATAGATTACCAATTTTTAGAATGTTCAAACATGAATATCTAGACTTCCAGGTGCCAAAAAACTTAAATTACTTTTGGAGTTTTGGTGGCATCCTGATGTTCTGTTTGATAGGACTGATAGTCACAGGACTTGTTCTAGGTATGCATTATAAACCAAGTGTTGATGGTGCATTCGAGTCAGTTGAAAAGATCATGCGTGACGTCAATTACGGTTGGCTTCTAAGATATGCACATATGAATCTTGCATCTTTCTTTTTCATCGCCGTATATCTACATATGTTCCGAGGACTTTACTATGGTTCCTACAAAGAACCAAGACAGTTGATGTGGATATTGGGAGTGATAATTTACTTCCTCATGATGGCCACTGCATTTTTAGGATATGTGTTGCCATGGGGACAAATGAGTTATTGGGGAGCGACAGTGATCACAAGTCTATTCAGTGCAATACCTTTTGTAGGTGATTCTGTTGTGACTCTGCTTTGGGGTGATTATGCTGTGGGTGATGCTTTTTTAAATAGGGCATTCATTTTGCATTGGCTAATTGCGTTCATTATTGTGGGAGTAGTTTTATTTCATGTGATCGCCTTGCACATGACAGGTTCAAATAACCCAATGGGCATAGAACCTAAGGATACAAGAGATACAGTTTCTTTCCACCCATACGTTACGACAAAAGATTTGTATGCTTTTTTAGTTTTCGTACTATTGTTCATGTTGACAATGATGTATGCGCCAAACGTATTAGGACACGCGGACAATTACATCAAAGCCAATCCTATGGTCACACCAGCACACATTGTTCCTGAGTGGTACTTCTTACCATGGTATGCCGTATTAAGAGCAATACCTGACAAGTTGGGAGGTGTGATTGCAATGGTATCTGCAATCGGAATAATGGCTTTGTTACCATGGTTAGATACAAGCAAAATTAGGTCCAATGTGTTTAGACCTATATGGAAGCAGTTCACGTGGTTCCTGGTTGGAGACTTTTTCTTATTAATGTATGTTGGAGCGATGCCGGCAGATGGCATTTGGATCCTGCTAGGACGAATAGGCACAGCATATTGGTTCTTATACTTCCTGGTACTTGCCCCTGTGGTAGGTTGGTATGAAAAACCTTTGCGGGTGCCCGATTCTATACACGAGGCCACTTCGATAAGCAAGAAATAACAGCCTTTTTCCACACCAATAAATACTTACATGCCAGCATTAGCAAGAGTAGGAGATCCAGACGTACCTCATTGTAGTCCAATGGTCCGTAAAGGCCATTTTCCGGATGTGAGAGCCAACGGCAGAGGATTGAGTTGTATGGGGCACTTCAACACCACCCACGTGTATCCTGTTGGACCTTTTTGTAAACCTCATGCAAAGCCAATAGCCAAAGGTTCTCCAAATGTATTCTGTCATGGTATACCGGTAGGCAGAGCACGAGATCCTATCGCAGGTTGTACTAGGGTGATGAAAGGTTCTCCAAACGTCTTCGCAAACGGATTTTAAAATGATATCCAAAGGACTTAAAACACTATCACAAGAATCGGTATCATTCAATACGCAAAACGTAGACAACCCTGTACGTGATGCAACCATAGGATGGTGTATCAAAAACAAAGTGCTGGAAGAAAAAATTAGAGAGAGCACTGTGCTCACTGAAGCAAACAAACTTACTGCAAGGACAAGTTTGAATTCTATCCCATACATCAACATAGGAAAAGCGTTTGCTGATTTGGAACAACATGCACAAAATATAATCGACGGGGTGTTAGGTGAAAAGACTTCTGACACAGATGACAGGCCAACATTTTTGGAACACATGCAGGTAGTAGACAGTATTCAAAGCCTCAGCCTAAGCAATCTTGGAACAAGTGCCGACAACGCTGGCAAGGGAGTTAATGATCATTTCGGCACACTCAATAATGTGTTGGACGCAGACATCCTGAGCATCAGGCAATCATTAGTCAAAATTAACAACAGAAGTCTAGGAACAGACACAACGTATCAGAATGCACTTCAGGCGTTAATAGATTACATAGACACATTGAACGACAGTACCGCATTCAACTCAGGAACATTCACAGGACATCTTAGTACTATTTCCACTGCGGCCACAAACTTTGACACCGCAATAGCAGGTGATACTTTATTGTTATTAGAAAAAAATAACATGATAAACAAGAGGCAGAATATTGTGGATCAGATAACAAAGGAAACAAACAATCTTGGAACCATAAGGACTTACAGTGATAGTCTAGTTAACACGTCTGCACTATTGACACTGACAGACAATGCTGACCTTAGATCTATAGTTGCCAAAACCACTGGGTCATCAGCATGGAGAGATTACTTTAATTCGTATGATGAAAATTATGGCAACCAGAATCCTTTGTTGACTGACACAACGTCACAAAACGAAAGTCAGTTGATAGCAGACATGTTGCGTCTGAAAGGTTTGCCAGACGTGCTTGATCCTATCGACCTTGACTCAGTGGCTAGTAAGGCAAAAAGAGATAGAAGACTATCTAAAAAAAATTACGATTCACTTTTGACAGAACAAATTATAACACAAGCATCGTTGGACCTTGGTTTGACAATTTCCGGTAAAGACGTATATTCTCAAAGTAGGCAACTTTTAAATGACCTCAATGCTGAGGACAAACGGACAATACAGGAAGAATTGAATCTCGCAAAAGATATCAATACTTTAACTTAACGACCTTGCCCTCTGTAAGCCTTGAATTGTCTTTTCTTGGCTTTGTTCATAGAACTTCTTTTAGATTTTTTCCTAAGACCTTGTGAACTTCTCTTTGGAGCACCTTCAACATATTTGCTTAATGATATTGCCATAACGTAACAATTTATCAAAAAGATTGACATAGTGGTAATTTTGTGTTTAAATATTACTGTAAACGTTGAAGTTGTGAGATAGTTTCGACGGACCCCGGTTCGATTCCGGGCACCTCCACCAATATTAGGATTGGTGGCTTATGTAATCCCTTTCGGGGGTGACAAGGTATCGACGTGTTATAAAGGCACGATGGAGTTTACCCTGTAGGCACAAGGTTATGTCCAACTTTATAAATGCTAAACAAAAAGCATTAGGCTTTGCTGACTTAACAGTCGGCATGTCTAAAATGAGATTAGCGGCCTAGTCCGTTGATCACGGGGCACTGGCAACCACCTGGCAACAGAACGGTTGCCCTATTATGCAAGATGTACCAAGATTCAAAATAAAAGTCTTTGACGGATACTGCGATGATCCAGATAACACTATTGATGCACTTACCAAATTCTTGGAACAGGAAACATTTGTGGAAATTGGATTTCATGGAGAGGCTCCTGCATTAGATCAAACATATCTTGGCGAGACAAAATTTATAGACAAGTTAAAGGAAATTTGTTTGCAGACCAAGAAAGAGCATTCACAAGTGAAAATAGTAAGTGGCAACATAATCGAACGCAAAGACATTTGGCCGAATCTCGAAATGTTTTATGATGATCAGCATTTTTTATATGGACAAACTACAACGCCAAATCATAAAAAAGCAATGCACCTTAAACACTTTGCTCTGTTTGTTGGAGTGAGTAGATGGCCGAGACTGTGGTTATCGTGTATGCTCTACAACGAGCATAACAATAAGTCGTTGCTGACTTTTAACGCAGATGCTACAAATAAAAATGTTGATAAAGACAAGATGTTTGCAAAGTGTGATTCATTTAACTTATCCGAATGTTTCGAAACGTTTGCAAAAGCAACACCGATTAGGCTACAAGAGAGGCCTGTTGATCATTATTTTGCCCATACCGACGCATACACATTAAACGAATTCTATGATCGCTTCTTCCTTGAGTTGATTACGGAATCGTTTCATAGTGGTAGAACATTCTGTCCTACGGAAAAAACTGCTAGACCTATATTGAATAAAACACCTTTCATTGTACAAGGTCCTAAAGATTACCTTAGAAATTTGCAACAATTAGGATTCAAAACTTTCTCACAATTCTGGCCAGAATATTATGATTCGTATTCAGGCTACGATAGACTTAAAGAAATAAAAAGTGTTGTGGATACGATATCATCATACAGCGAGGGCCGTTTATTAGAAATGCTAGAAGACATGCAAGGAATCCTAGACCATAATTATAAAACATACATGCAATTGAAAACATTAGATATGGAATATAGGCTTTTATCATGAAGGGACTAATATTAAATCATTTTTGGTCACAGCATACACACGAACTAGAAGAAGCCTGTGTAAATAAAACTGTTGCACTATTGAATAATCTCAATGACTGGCCTATATACACAAGGCAGATTACACATAAAAAAATATTAAATGCAATTACAAATAAAAATTTGCATGACGAACCATGTCGTTGGGATCAAGGTGACTGCATCATTTATAATTTGCAAACATGGATAAAAGAAAATAACATTGACAAAATCTATGTGGCCGGTTTCCATTTTAATTATTGTGTGATGGAACTAGCATCATATGTACGAGGAGCCATAGAAGCCTTACCTGAATTAAGTTTCCAAGATAACTGCACACTACATATAATCAAGGAATGTTCTGTAGCATTTGATCAAAAATTACAAATACCAAAGGATGTTTTAGAATACAACTATGGCATGGCTAAAAATGATGTTGATCCTTGGTTAATATCAATAAACAAATTATGAAAATAGGACATTACAATACCAGCAAAATCGAAAACGAACACGGTATGACTGCTAACACAGTGCATGGGTATAGATCTGACCCATTCGATGATAGCAAGAGAGTCCTGTGTCTTGGAGATAGTTACACCTTTGCCTACGGTTCTCCCGAATCACACGCATGGCCAGGAATGCTTGAGCAGAAAGTTTGGAACTTAGGTAGTCCCGGAGCAAGTGCTGAACGTATCAAACGTATCTGGTTTAGTGTTTTACATAATTTAAACTTCGACACGGCTGTCATACTTTGGCCCGAACCACACAGGAGGGAACATTATTCCGATGATAGCAGTCATTCTATTACCGGCGCTGATAAATCATTAAAGTATAGTGACGACACTAACGACGGATACAATCTTTTACATATAGTTTTTGATCTAGAATACAGCGGCTCTCTCAACAAAAAGAAAATACATCATTATGCGGTCAGCAATAGATTGCCATCCAATGATATCATACATCCGGTGAGCCTTACAAACGTTTGGCATGACAGCGGACGCAACCTCGGACCTGACGGTGTACATCCTGATCTCCAATGCTACTCTCAGTTTGCCAGCCTAGTCAAGAAAAATTTGACTTAATATAGAGTCGTTTAATTACAAGCATACTTTACCTTAAATAATTTGCAATGTGGTTTTTTAACAAACCTAAGAAGGTTAAACCTACACTGGACTACTCCAGATTAAAAAAGAAAGCACCTAGGGTTCCTGATATTACCTGTCCGGCTATTGACTCTATACTTGAGTCATTGGAGAAAATAGCCAGCAAGGAAAGGAAGTACACCATGCGGAATTTTAATTCTGTCAAAAAAAGATTAGAAAAATTACGTGTGGCTAATGAACTATTACGAGAATCGGGAATCTATTGGAATCAAGTATGCAAAGACTTGCTTAAAAATATCCGCAAGTCATAAAACTTAATACATAATAGTAATGGAACATTTAATAATAGGGTGCAGTTACATACGTGATGCCGACAGACTAGGCATATTAGAAAAATATTTTGGTAATGATACAAAGGTAATTGGTCAAGATGGATGTGGCAATGACTTTATCAGCCAACAAACTTTACGTGAATTGCAATATGAACATGCAAATTATTTTATAATGTTTACTGGCATAAACAGAACATCTGTGCAAGTGCCATGGAATGATCAAAATCATAATGTGTTATATGACGGTTACCCGTATCGTTGTCCTGTGGGAGACGTTTTACATGTTTTCAGTGGAGGTCATGACAATATTCCCAAAAACAAAAACGGTGAGCCTATTCCGTTATCTGACACTTTCAAAAATAGATCCTCGGACAACAGCAATAGTTTTTACAATGATTATAGTCTCTACCACATATTCAACTGCGTGTCCACACTACATGACCATAATGTCAATTTCAAATACACATTCATATACAATGGTGAGAACGAACACGAATACAGCCTTGGAAAGATTGATAAAAGCAATTGGTTCTATGAAAATTTAAATAAACAAAACATGATTGACCTAACACCTTATGAATTCTGCGTGAGGGAGAATCTCCTGCAAGAAGATAATTTTCATCCTAGCAAAGAAGGATGGGATAGTTATTTCCAAAGCATTGACATCTAATTGTAAATCCGCTATAATGTTTGAATGCATAATATAGAACCAAACTCTATTGTAACAATTAAACTAGATTCTGGAGAAGAAGTGATAGCAAAATTTGTTGTTGATTTGGAATCATACGTGACTGTGGTAAAGCCATTAGTCATTATGATGGGTCCACAAGGATTGGCATTTGGCACATATGTGGCCACAATGGATCATAACAAAGATATCAATATTTCTAAAGATCATATTATGGTGATGGGCAAAGTAAACGATAAAGTTGAAGCGGAATATGTTAACGCAACATCTAGTATTAAACAACCGCCAAAAAGCACCATAGTGACATAGTTGACAAATTAACCAATTTGTGTTATAATAAAGACAACTTAACCTCGGATTTGCTTACTTCTGGGGTTAGGTGACTACGCACCCTTAGGGTGTACAACAGTCAAACATATAGGAGAAATATGACAGATAAAGTCAAGACCCTCAATCAAGTGGCTGAGGAATTTTACAAAGACGGCGAAGATGAAGTAGCCAATTTCAAAACAAGATTAGCAACAGCCAGAGATAGATTAAAGGACCTGCAGAAGGATCCCGAAATGATACTGCCACAAGGCATTTCTTTGGTGGAAATAAATGACGATTTGTGTTTCAATTATTCTGTACAGAGGGATCTTAGACCTTCACACGTTGTAAGAATATGCGAAAAATTCGACCCTAGGGTGGTACGTCCTGCCTCGGCTGTTAAACGTGATGGCAAATATTATCTATTCGACGGGCAACACACATCAGTGGCGTTGTCGGTAATGGGTTATGCCGCAGTGCCAATGACATACGTTGAAACAAAAGCAAAAGCCTTTGATGCCATTGCATTTGAAATACTGAACGACACAGGAATTTTAAGGGCAGGCACAGAAGAGATACACAGAGGTCTACTACACAGATGGCATACCGATGAGAATGACAGGCAGAATCCAAAAGTAAAAACTGCATACACAGTTGACACTTTGTTCAAGAAAGTTGGTATAGATCTAGAACCAGTGAGGATAAGGAAATCTCCAAATAAGAAAGGACCAAACAAAAATTTCTTTTCTCATTTTGATTACGCATACAAAGGTCTGGAGTTTACAAACAATGTTGATGTCTTGGAACAAATATTATTGGGTCTCAAAGAACACTACGGTGACGACGAATATGGAAAGATAGACAATGGAATGTTTATCGGACTGGTTAAAATGTATGCATTGGCCAGAGAGGATGGTGCAATAAAATATCTACCAAATGATTGGGTAGGAAGAATACTTGAGGCAATGGTCAAAGTGTGTGGCAGGAACGGTGAACTAATACACAAGAACGCAAGGAAACAATGGCAACACACCAGAGGTACCTCCTGGGACGCACCGGTGGCAATGGTATCGTTAATGCGAGAGGCATATCAATATCAGCAGGCAGAGGATGATATGTGGAATCCACCCCACGAAACAAAGGTATCTATAATGACTAATCAGAGAACAGGACATCTCGATGTTGCTTCTGAATTCAAACCTTTCTGGAATACCAATGTTTGAATTAGATAGATACCTGCGATTAGATCGCGAACAGTTCGGAAAACTGCAATTCAAATCTGCCACAAAGATATCGATGGAGGCCGATATAGAAATACTTGATAGATTTAAAAACGATTTATTAAGTGAGGAAGTTAGCAGAGATGTAAAAGGAAAATATTTTTATTTTCTACAAAGATATCTACGAGACACACAAAAACAAAGGTGTCCCGGTCCTGCTCATTATATTGCCGACGGAGGGTCGGAAGGAAAATCACATCTGGAACATCCTATACCACAAAATAAAATATTACAGGCATACCTCGAGAATCACATATCGGCAGTTGAGGCAATCAATATGCCACTGTGTTTGATTTCCGACGCAGATAAACATGCGTTGGAGGGGGAATGGCAATACAATGCAACATGGCAATATCCTTTTAGGCGATATCAATTGGCAGGTTTTCGTAAAAAAATTAAAAATTTGAGAGGAGAATATATAGATTTAAACAATTGGTCGATAGTTGATCATTTCTCTATGTTAGGGGTTGACTAATTGGTAATCTAGTGTAAAATAATGATATGCAACCATGGAAAATAATACAAGAACTTGAATCCGACAATTCAAGATTAAAGAAAGAAGCAATCATCCGTAGAGAAAGCGAAGCAGAAAACATTAGATTTTTTAATGGTGTTGGCGCCGCCTTGGATGGGTTTAGAACATTTGGTGTACAAAAAGTTCCGGTATCTAAAAGCGATGGCACAGGAATCACACAAACAGAATTCGACGATATCCTACGAAGGTTAGAAGACAGGACCCTTACCGGTAATGAAATGAGAGATGTAATTCAAGAACTGTGTGATAGATCTAACACTGAACAATGGAATGATTGGTATAGAAGAATACTAATAAAGGATCTTAGATGTGGTGTCACACACAAGACAATCAATAAACATAGTACAATGAAAGTGCCAGTGTTTGAGTGTATGTTGGCAGACGATTCTAAGAAGCATGAAAAGAAGATGGTGGGTGATGTCTTTGTTGAACCAAAGTTAGATGGAGTCAGAGTTATAGTGATTTGTGATGTAGACAAAGACGAAGTTAAATTATTCAGTAGAAACGGTAAAGAATTATCTAATTTTCCAGAAATCAATAAACAGTTTGATGATATGTTAGATCAAATGTCAGAGTCTATGGTGTTCGATGGCGAGGTAATGAGTGACGACTTCCAGACATTGATGAGAGAGATACACAGGAAAGGTGGAGCAAAGACTGACGATGCAATCCTTAATGTGTTTGATTGTATGCCACTTTACAATTTTATGGATGGAAGTTGTGTTGATCCACTATCAGAAAGAAAGAAATGGTTGGATGAATATAATTTTGGTCCAAACATATCTAGAGTCGAATACGTTAAAATGGATTTAAGTGACGATGATGGACAAAAGCAATTCGCAGATTACAACAAGATGTGTATTGATAGAGGGTTCGAAGGTATAATGGTCAAGCCTATAAACGGAATTTATGAATGTAAGAGATCTACTCTCTGGTTGAAAGTAAAGCCTTTCATAGAAGTTTCTCTAACAGTAAAAGCAGTGGAAGAAGGCACAGGCCGGAATGTAGGCAAACTAGGTGCACTAATTGTAGAGGGTACAGATATGGATAAGTTTATTAAGACCAACGTTGGATCAGGACTTTCCGACTCAGATAGAGATATGTTTTGGCAACACAAAGATGATCTCATTGGTAGAATTGTAGAAGTTAGAGCAGACGCAATAACGCAGAATCAGGATACAACAGATGAATACAGCCTGAGGTTTCCTAGATTCCTTAGATTTAGGGGCTTCGAACCAGGAGAGAAATTGTGAAAATAGTTATTTTTATTCTATTGGCAATAACCATTACTGGTTGCAAAAATATCAATGAGAAAAAAACATCAATGTCCGATTTTTGGAAGGCCCTAGGATCGGGTGATATAGATGTTCTTAAAAAAACTGATAAGAATAAAGAACAGGATGATGGCTCATGGGAGGAGATCAAATGAAAAAATTTGATCTAAAAATAAAAGTTGGCGATAAAATTAGTGTTGGTAGATTCCGTAATGTAGAGACAAAAATCAAAGACATTATTACAGACGAACACGGACAGCCTGTGTTGGTCACATCCAAAGGTAAAAAAAAATTATTCAGTTGCAGATTAGTTAAATTGATGCCTGGAGTGAAAACTCCCAAACAGATATTAATGGAAAAAACAAAATGAGTGAAAAAACTAAAAAGTTGTTAGAATCCTTAGGCAATATAACTAGGAAGCCTAGTAATTTTGTAAATCAAAAATTTACAAGTTATACCAATATGTACTATACATCAATTCCTGAAAGTATTCACTGTTTGCCTAAAAGTTATGACAAGGCAAAAAGATATAAGGACGAAGTCGGTGATGAATACATTTGGATAGATCGTGTATATGGCAGTATTTTTAAAGGTGGAACAACTATGCGACAAGCCGACGGAACTGAATACAATGGCAAACTATATTCTAAACGTAGATTAATTGAAAGAAAAAATATGCACGGTGAGATTACAAGGTTTTACAGTCGATGTACGGTCACTGCCGATGATCGATGGTTTGATAACTGTGGCATCCCGATTGAAAAGCCAACCAAGTTAGAACCTGAGAAAGTAAAATCTGCCGAAGAGATTGAACAGGAAAAAATTCAAACACAAGAAAGAGCAAAGGCCAAAGAAGCAGAAATACTGGCAAATTTAAAATGAGTAAATTAGCAAAACTTTTTTTACCTAGTAAAGATAGACTTATCCGCAATGCAAGATTAATGATGGATAATGCTGAAGACCCATGGTTCCGTGATTATTGGACAAAAGTCTACGTGTATCTTTGCAAACAGTACAAAAAACTCCATTAATACTGTGGTTTTACCAGGTTGACTCTTTTCCAATATATGTTATAATTTAGGTAATTTAGGAGGAACAATTATGTATAAATGTTCGGCAAAAGCACAGTTGGTATTAGATCAAGTAATTGCAAGATGCAAGTCTGATACTGAAACTGACAACACGTGGACTGGTAAGTCAGGAAAGTATATGTTTATTCCTGGTAGAGAAAACGCAGACGGTAAGGCGACAGGTGTAGTACACAAATTTCAAGAAGATGGTACTCACAAATTAGCCGGTTCATACAAAATACTTGCTGATGGTCTTATCACAAGATTTACTGGTCTGTCTAAAGCAGACTGGAACAACTTTATGGATAGTGCTGAAAAACTTTACAAAGAAAGTTTAGATGATGCTAATACACCAGAAGTTGTAAAACAAGCAATGTAAAACAGGTGCCCCTTCGGGGGCATCATAATTAAGTAAGCAATGAAATCAAAAATAAAATTTTTTACAACTATCATTTTTTTGTGCTTAATAGCATTAGGCACATCGTATTTTTACGGCACTCACAATCCAAATAAAACTATCGTAGATACAATGGTGAGGGACGCAGAGAAAAAAATAATGCTAGAATTTAAAGAAGCAGGTTTTATGGCTCCGGACTTTACGTTCAATAACAACAAGTCTTTCGTGACAGCCACTAAACAATGCGTCGACTATCTTAACCTAATGACAGATCCAGAATTCCGTGTTCCAAGTGCAATTATCATCAGCATGGCGGCTGTGGAATCCGCTTATGGTAAAAGCAGATTTGCCATGGAAGGTAATGCACTGTTTGGTGTGCGAACATGGAGTGAAGAGGTACCACAAATGAAACCACTAGGACTACCTGATGCCGAGTTTGGCGTGAAAAAATATAAAACCAAATGTGAATCTGTCAAGGATATGATCCGTATTATTAACAATCACCCTGCATATGAAAAATTTAGACAAGAAAGAATTATCCAGCAAAAAGATGGCAAATGGGATTATGGAAAATTAATGGACGGTTTGACTGCTTGGTCAACAAATGAGCAGTATAAGACTTTAATTTTGAAAAAGATTAAAATGCTTAATTTACCATAATTGACAAAACAACTTTTTATTGTATAATAAAGGATGGGATTTATACAAATGAAACTGCCGAAACGTGTTAAGAAGAAGATCGAGAATTCGAGGAGGAACCGAGAGGCACAGGCCAATCACGAGGAATGGTTACAGTCTCAAGGTCTTGACAATTACACACTTAAACAAAGAGCAAAAGATTTCAAAGGTTATGAGATACCCAAATATCAATCAGATCCTAACTATCCTAAGACAGGTGACAAGATTCCTGTAAATGGTGGTGGGAAAGCACAACCACAGGCATACTCCGGAGAACGGAAGTTGTTGGGAATAGGTCTCATGCACAAGAGTAATCTTGTTCCTGTATGGGACGAAGAAGGTGCGAAAGAGATAACACTGATGAAAGGAAACAAATAATCATATGCTAAAAATTTTAATGGTTGCTGTCATGGTGGGTATCGGTCAATACGGTCAACGAGACCTATTTGTTTTTACAAATCCGAGTTTTTACACAACAGAAGAATGTGTTTCCTACGTTCAACAAAACACAAATGCATTAGTATTAGAAGTAGCACAATCATATGGGTATAGACCTGTCGAATCAATCCTGTGTATAAACAGTGATAAAATACCGGCAGACCTATTATCGGACTCACCTAACGAGATTAAAAGAGAAGTCAAATGGCAAGAATAGGTAGACGTCAAACATTGAAATGGATTAAAGAAGATTATCAAAAAAATAAATTTAGATTCTGTTGCGAAGTTACAGGAATGATTTCAAATCTAATAGCATCGTTGATACTGATGTTGTATTCTCCAACTCCTCCGATGTTTTGGGCATATATCTTTTTCATCCTGGCATCGGTGCTTTTATTAGGTTCTGCCTACTCCCGTAAGAGTTTTGGATTTACTACCATGTATGTTGTGTATCTTGGTATAGATGGGATAGGTTTTATCAAAACTCTTTTGTAAAAAGTCAATGAAATCAACGTTTTTAGCGAGATCAACTCAGGTTGACGTATTTGGTAGTTGTGCTATAATTTACACATGATACGATTAATAATATTGTTTGCAATTTTTCTTGCAGTCTATCCAATGATAGGTGATGGATGGCAGGCCTTCAGTAGCGACTTCGGTATTGAGTCTGTTGGATCAATCATTTCTCACATCATTGCAGGATTGTCGAATATTGTGGACACAATTCAAGGACACTAAATGAGTAAACTAAAACTATTGTTTATTGTTGGACTATCTTTATTGTTGGCTCAATGCTCAACTTATACAGTCAAACCCGACATGAACAAATCTGGTGTGGTTAACAAAACACCCAAGTGGTATGTCAAGTATGACAGAGAGACCATTTTCAAATATCAAGAGGCCGGCACAGCCGTATCTCCAGATATGGAACTGGCGGTTAAGAAGGCTCTGTTGTTGGCGAAAGCCAAACTGGTTGATAGGATCACAGGTGAGATGAACAACAGAACCACAATCAGCAAGAACGAATCGGGCACTAACGAAGACCTAAATGTTAAAGCAGGTGCTCAGGATGTTGTTGTGAATGTTATCAAGGATACTCTTGCCAAAGGTTATGAGGTGACAAGACAAGAAATATTTGTTACAAAGCATAAGTCATACAGGGCCTATGTGATGATCGAGGTGAGTAAGAAAGAAATAGATGACATAATAGAAAGTGCCAAGAAGAAACGTTTGGCATCTATCAACATCAAAGAACTTAACAAACAAGCAGAAGAAGTGTTGGGCAACTGATGAAGATAATTGTCTACATAATCTCTTTGGTTGTGTTGACACTTGTCTGCTTGTTCACATACACATCTCACAGCCAAGCAGGTGGTCCATGGAACGATCAATACTGTAATGTAGAGATTATTAAGATTAAAATAGTAAATGAGGCAGGAGAAGTGATCGAGAATCAAACAGAAGAAAAAGTCACTTGCGACGACGGAGCGAAAGACTTTTTACATGGAATGGGTATTGCCAAAAACTGCAATATCTTTACCTGGGACCTTAGACTTAATGGCACCATTGTACCACAAAGAACAATAGCATGTGAAAGATTGGATGGAGGATATGAGATCGTACCCGGTTATCATAATATTAACTAGTTTCTTTTTACTTGTAGGTTGCAACACGACCAAATCACAGGATCTAATAGAAACCACAGGAAGTTTTATGCCTACTCCAGAACGTTTGGATGATAGATATACAAACACAGTGCCAGGGTTTTTATGGAACGGAATACAGTATATGAGATTCAGTCTCAAGAAAAGTGAGAAAGATCAACACAAAGAAGCGGTATATTTTGCACTAAACAACCTACCAAACGGCAAAATAGTCAGTTGGTACAGTCAAGATAGAAAAGTGATGGGTAAGGTACGGGTGATACATTCTTACCCAAAATCCACCCGTGTATGCCGCGTATACCAGGCATTTATAAAGGTCAATACAAAGAGCAGGCATTTTATGAACAATGCATGTAGCCGATTGGGCAGTGGTTGGGTGTTTCTAAAATAAATACATCATATAATAAATACGTTAGACAAAGGAAATATAGATGGCAACAGTTATACCTAAATACAACAAAATTATTCATGATCAGCCTCAACAGGCGTTCTACATGGTGTCAATTGACACATCAGGATTTTTAGATACAGAAACAAATAACGGTGGTAGAATATCACCTTGTGTTGCAGAAGATTTCGCGACAGCACCAACAACACTTGCTCAATCAAGATTGGTTTCAAGAGGTGCATTAAGATTTAAAAAAATGCTAGAATTACTTCAGGTTAGATCTAACGTGAGCCTGAGAAACGTATTAACAACATACGCCAGCGATGCTGGTGATAACCCAATCACAAAATTACAGTTTGGTCTAGTCTATGATAACGACAACTTCATACCAACAACAGGTACGGCAGTTGACGGATCTACAACTACAAGTACTAAAGTAGGATTCATCAAAGACAAAATAACTGAAGCACTGATGGGCACTTTCACAGAGAGAATGCAGGTTTTCAATCCAACTTCTGGTGCTGGATTAATAGCAAATGAAGATATAACGGCGGCACCTGTGCTCGTTACTTCAACAGGCGAAGTGCTAGACGCTGTCACAGTTACAGAAGCGTTAGACACAGCAACGATGGTATCTGGTTTCAGACCAACGTTGGCAAGTCAGTTACCAACTGACAACGCTGATAACGACACAGCAGAATAATAATCAATAATTTTTAATCGTAAACGTTCGTACAGCCTAGTTCTAGGTGTTCCACAGTCAGGTATCCATCTTCATCTGTTAAAAATTGGATAGTCTGTTCCTGTTTAAGCACTAATGCTTCTTCGCATTCTGCTTTGGTGTCAAAAGTTCTTGGGGGGTCTTCATACATTTTGTTACATTCTAGCACTGTTACGGCACAGACTATTGCAAACATCTTAAACATGTTAATCGTTTGCGTAGGTTATTCCTGAACCTGCTTCTGTAAATTCCGTAGAGTGATCTCCTGATGCTCTGTAAGTGGCTGTCCATGCCGCTTTCCATGTCGCGTATGCGGCCTTTGTGGTGGCCCTGTCTGCCTTTGTATTGGCAGGTGTGCCTGTGTTTGTGGCATGTGCGATACCATTTGGATCACTTGGCCTAGTGGGCCTGTTCAAGGTGTTTTGATATCCTGATAATAATGTTAGTGCCATACACATATTTACCAAATTATTCATAGCATAAAAAAGGCGGTCCTGTTATAGTAAATACACTGTAAAAAAATTATGTTCATAGCAATACTGACACTTTTATCTGCACTATCAATATCAGGAGTCGCGATCTTTTATTCTGTGATTGGACTTGCTACGATATTTCCCGGCGCATTTTGGCCTGTGGTGATCATGGGGTCAGTGCTTGAAGTTGGAAAACTTGTCACCGCCTCCTGGCTCTATAGGAACTGGAAACAGACCAGATTCCTACTTAAAACATATCTGACCATTGCAGTCGTTGTGCTGTCGTTGATAACATCCATGGGTATTTTTGGATTCCTATCCAAGGCACATCTCGAACAAAACCTAGCAGAAGACACAGTGACACAACGTATCGACAATATTAACAACATGATCTCCAGCGAAAAAGATTATATCGAGAGACAAAAAAATATTATTACAAGGGCAGAGAACACTTTTAACAGGACATCTACATCTAACAAAGACGAAATAGAGATCGAGAAGCAATCACTTAAAGACGCAGAAGAAAAATTTAAAACACTACTAGCGGTTGAGACCAACACATTGAAGGATCTAAATGACCGTTTGAAAGTGTTGGATAAAGATGTGAGCGACGTGTTGACGTCAAACAAATCATTTTTCAATGAAGAAAAGGCCGCTCAAGAACTTAAAGCATCGCAGAAAGATGAGAGGCTTAGAATAGAAAAAGACATACAAGATGCCAAGGGTAGGATAGAAATACTAAAATCCGACTACAACAAAGACATTGCAGTGATACAGTCGCGAATAGATAAACTTAGAAACGAAGGTGGTGAAACAAAGATAGGTGTGAACACAGTGTTGGAAGACGCGGAAACAAAAATTCAGAATGCCCAAAATAGAATATCCGATTTGATTGTTGAGAGACAACCTCTCGAATCACAGATGATCAAGTTAGAAGCAGAAGTTGGACCTGTAAAATACATTGCGGCTTTAGTTGTGGATTGGGGAGTTACAACCGAAGTTGATACGTCAGAGGCTGTGAGATGGGTGATTTTAATTATTATTTTTGTTTTTGATCCTTTGGCTGTTTTATTATTAGTGGCGGCGAATCAAAGCCTTATTAGAAGATTCCCTGTAAGAGAGGATCCACCTCAAGAGATAATTGATCTAGAAAAGCCAGATCCAGAACCACCAATGCACGATCCACAAGTCAAACAGTGGAACGAAATGATTGACCGTATGAATAAAGAGGCCGCACGTGAGCGAGATTCGGAAATGAAAAACAAGGTCAATGATTGGCAGAACAAATTAACTGCATTCCATACAAAGGTTATGGAAGAAGATAAAAAACTTGAAGAACAAATTCCGCACATAGACCTTAAGGGTCAAAAAAAAACTGAAAAAAAAGAAATAGTAGTAGATAATATGAAAGATGGATTTGATCCAGCAGAAGTAATGTTCGACATGGATCCTGTTATAAATCCAGAGTGGAAAGAAACCTTACCGGAAGAGTTGCAAGAACAAAGCGAAAGCACCATTGCACAAGATATCGAAGAGGCCATGGAACCCGAAAGAATTAAACCCGATTTGACGGAGGTTATAGAACCTGAGCAATCTCAACCTAAGGTCCATAACTTAGGAAGTTTTGGGACCGTGAAGGTAGATAAAAGAGGTAAGGCTATTGAAGAAACTTTACCAAAACCAACAAAGGAAGAAGCAGAAATCATGCTTAAACAATTTCATAATCAACATGGCAAATTCAAAGACATAAGCGAAGACGATTTAAAGAAAGAAAGAGACACGACAAATAAAGTAAAATTTCTAGAAGATGTACCTATAACCAAAGAGGATGCCGAGAATCATCCGCCAATGACTAAAAGCCGTATGGCTTTCTTCCAGGATCACATAGATGATGTGTTGAGAGGTAATACGACCGCGGAGAATTTGCCACCCGATGTTGCTAAAACTGTCGCAATACTTTTGAGTGATTACGATAATCCAACACTGTTGGATCCAATGCCAAACACTGCTGTGGAACAAACAGGGTTGAACACTATGCCATCAAGCCAACTCAAAGAAGAATTCATGATAGATCCTGAGACTGAAGACAGAGATATCACAGACGAGGAACTTGACAAGTTGATAGAAGGTACTTTGCCAGAACAACAGGAACTAGAAGAGTTTGACATAGTGATCAAAAACGGACAAAAAATAAAAGTACCAAAACAAAAATATGAACAGAACGAAGAACAAAAAATTTCTAATCAATGGAGTAAAATCCTTCCAATAGAAGAACCTGAAAAAAATGAGGTAGTGCTACCAGAGTTATCACAAGATACAGAAATCGTTGATAACACAGAAAAAGTAGATCTCGAGGTCGCAAGGACATTACCAAATGCAAGTGTGAAGAAACATAAAAACAGAATGATATCAGACGAAGAATATAGGATGGCGGTCGACCAAAGGATAAATTCACTTATAGAAGATATCGATAATGGTAAAATAAAATTTGAAGACTTGACCGAACAAGACCAAAATAGTATAATAGATGTAATGAGGGAAAATGTCTGATCTACATAGCATAAAAAAAAAGAACACCGAGCACGAAAAAGAATCTCCAGTCGTTGGAAAAAAATTAGAACTTAGAAAAAAAATGGGCACAGTTACTTTGGTAACACCTCCTAGTTTTTTTCAAAATCAGAATAAAAGTTTTTGTCTAATAAATCTCAGCAAAAGAGATAAAGATGCTTTCGCAGATGCTATCAACAAGCACATGCCAAAGGAAGACATCACTTTGTATTTGTGGGATGATAATAACTTCAGTAGCCTTGATCCTTTTGGTGTTGACGACGACGTAGAGTATGAAAAGTATCTTGAAAATTGGAAACCTAACAAAAAGGGCAGAGATTACACATGGTTGTTGAACGCATGTAGAAGTTCCACAGTTGTCGTTATGAATATGGATTACAGTTCAAATCAACTTAAGGTTTGGTCAGGTTATATATTAACCCTAGCAAAAACTTATTTCGTTAACTCAAATGCGGATGACGCCTATTCGTTCACTGTGTTGAACAGAAACAAAATAAATGGAATGCATGAACTTTTCAGTAGGATTAAAAAGAACATGGATTCTAAATGACGGATCAAAATCTTACCTGTAATTTCTGTAGTAAAAGTAGAAAAGATGTCACTAAAATGATAGTAGGCGCCTCTAAGGTTGCCATCTGTAATGAATGTGTGACGTTGTGTAATTCTATACTGGACGAAGATAATAAAAAAATTAATCAAGAAAAAATACTTAAAGGTGAATTTCAGTCACTAAATCCTGTAGCCATTAAGGATCATCTTGATCAACATGTAGTTGGACAGGATCAGGCAAAGACTGTACTGAGTGTCGCTGTTGCAAATCATTACAAGAGAATAGGATCTCCCGCAGAAGATTTAGAAATTGAAAAGTCAAATGTACTGATACTTGGAGCCTCGGGATCAGGAAAGACTCTCATGGCAAAGACAATCGCTAAACTTTTAGATGTTCCTTTTGCCATTGCAGACGCAACCTCACTAACAGAGGCCGGCTATGTTGGGGATGACGTTGAGAACGTAATTTCAAAACTGTATAGTGCCGCACACGGAAATAAGAGCCTGTGTGAAAAAGGAATAGTGTTCATAGATGAAATAGACAAGATTTGTAAAAAATCAGAAAGCATGTCTATCACAAGAGACGTGTCGGGAGAGGGAGTACAGCAAGGACTTCTCAAAATGATAGAAGGAACAACCTGTAGAGTACCACCACATGGGGGAAGAAAGCATCCTGATCAACAAACGGTGGAGATCGATACTACTAACATACTTTTTGTGGTTGGCGGAGCATTCACAGATCTAGAAAGACAGATCAAGTTAAGATCACAGGGAGGAATAGGATTTGGCGCTAAACTTATTAACGACAACACACAATCCTATCTATCAAAAGTCAAACCAGAAGATTTGATTAAGTTTGGTTTGATACCGGAATTCATTGGAAGATTTTCTATGATCACCCATACCAACGAACTTACAGAACTGCAATTAGTTAAGATTATGAGCGAGACAAAAAACAATTTGATCAGGCAGTATAGATATCTCTTTGGACTTGATGGCATAGAATTGGAAGTCACCCCCGGGGCAAGATTGTCCATTGCCAAGAAAGCAATAGAATTAAAAACGAACGCAAGAGGAATAAAGAATATCTTTGATACAATTCTTCTGCCATATCAATTTGATAGTGCGGAGATGACTAAGAAAAATGTGATAAAGTTACAGATCACAGAAGACGTGGTTGACAAAGGGGCAGACCCTGTGTTAGTGTTTAAAAAAGACAAGGCAAAAATTGTACAAAAAAACTAGAAAAGAATTTAAAGGATATTACGTAGAAGTGCCAAACGGCATGGACGCCATTAGGGCATACAAAAGAATCAAAAGAAATCAGAAAAAAGATAGGTTTTTTGAGGAACTTAAAGACAGACAATATTTCCAAAAACCTTCGTTCAAAAAACGAGAAACTGAAAAGCGTAGAAGACAGACGTTATGGAAACTGCAAAAGGCCCGAGATGACAATCAATTTATGGGTGCTAAAAGAAAAAGGTAAAGAGCCTAAATAGATCAACGAATGAGGAAATTTAAAATTATGGAGTGCGCCAGGTATGAATTACAGATTCACAATGCTACTGATTGCACTGTTGGTATTAATTGCCATATTTTTAGAGCCGGGACACATTCCGTTGAGTTGACAAATCTCTAAATCTATTATATAATTAGGATAAATAACATTGAAGATTGCTATAGATAGGATCTTCAAATTAACTTGCTTAATAAGGAGGGCATAATATGACAAACAAACATCTATCTATTTTTAATCAATTAAGACCAGTA
>CEOK01023352.1_pt1 | contig 20594 bp, 14 predicted proteins | sample 427001 | NCBI WGS metagenome assembly CEOK01 (sample SAMEA2591108, study PRJEB7988) | marine metagenome | isolation source: saline water (ENVO:00002010), including | reverse complement strand
AAAAGAGTGAGCATAAGTCATTGGATAATGGCTACTTATCATTATGAAGATTAACGGGAGAGTTAGGTAGGTATTATGGGTCGAATGTAACTTTGCTTTTTTACCCCACTTTGGATCTGGAGCAATTCCATCTTTGATTGCTTTTACAAGTGCTCGTTGAGACGGCATGATCACCCGAAACACGTTCCCCGCCATAATAGTTCCTATGATGGCTCCGAAATGAATATAAGCGCCCCGACCGCTAAATAATTTGGTGAGATAATAAGCAATGATAATTCCGGTGATTCCGAGGATAATAGCAGTCCACAAGCCACTTCTTCCAATTGGGCTCATGCATAAAACTTCGTATAAAATATAACTCCCAAATATGAATGTAAGACCGATGGCTACGGCTTCAATTTGACTTAATTCCGCAATTCTGGGGTCGATTAGATAGGAGTCCGCACCTAAGTAATAAATGATTGTCAGTAATACCATGCCCGTTAGCCAAGTGGTATAGGCTTCCCACTTAAACCAATGCAGCATGTCAGGCATTTTTTCTGGGGATAACTGGTATTTGGCCACTTCATAGATGCCGCCACCATGTATCGCCCACAAGTCTCCTTTGACACCTTTTTTTGTTTTCCAATCTGGTGGAGTCTGTAGGTGGTTATCCAACCAGATGAAATAGAAAGAGGCTCCGATCCAAGCTATGCCCGCAATGACGTGAAACCATCGGAAAAAAAGGTTTAACCAATCAAGATAATAAGCACCCATGTTTTTCGTGTAGCTCCAATGCTCAGATTCGAATTCTGCTGTGTTTATGTATTTCCAGTACAATCATACACTTTTACGCCGCCCGACCAAGTTTGTGTCACTACTCTATCATCGCCTAGCATCGTTAAAACGAATAATTGCTCCATAAGACTTTCGCACTGAGCTAATCGATTCTCCATCAGACGGGTGGGTGACATGTTTACAATTACAAAATCCGCTTCTTTACCCACAATAAAGTTTCCTATTAAATTTTCTAAATCAAGTGTTTTTGCCCCTCCAAGCGTGGCGAGGTATAGTCCGAGCAAAGGCGAGTACTGCTCATTTCTCATTTTAAGAACCTTGTAGGCTTCATTTGCTGTCTGGAGCAAAGATAAGCTAGTTCCGCCACCGACATCAGTTCCTAGTCCAACGTTAACGGAGAAGAGCTTCGCTTTTTTCATCGAAAATAAGCCGCTGCCAAGGAATAAATTCGACGTTGGGCAAAATGCCACTCCGCAATTAGTTTCTGCAAGTCGTTTCCATTCGTTGTCTGCCAAATGGATACAATGAGCGAATATACTTTTTGATCCCAGTAAACCCGCTTTGTCATAAACATCGACGTAATTATCTCTTTTCGGATAAAGTTTGCGTACCCATGCTACCTCATTTTCCGTTTCTGAGAGATGTGTATGAAGGTACACATCTGGGTACTCCCTCAATAGTTGTCCGGCTAATTCCAGTTGATGCTCGGAGGAGGTGGGAGCGAATCGCGGAGTAACCGCGTATCTAAGACGATCCTTGTTATGCCAGGTTTCTATCAAACTCTTGCTTTCATCATAGGAAGTTTGCGGAGTATCTTGAAGGAAGGCGGGGGCATTACGATCCATCATGACCTTGCCGCACACCATTCTTAAATTTCTATTTTTACAACTTGTAAAAAATGAATTTACGGAGTCGGCATGAACGGTACCAAATACCATTGCCGTTGTCGTTCCAACACGGAGTAATTCATCCAGAAACTTGTCAGCTTGTTTGCTCGCATAATCGGAATCAGCATATTTTTTCTCTGCGACAAAGGCATATTGTTCCAACCAATGCAATAAATCAGACCCAGGTGATGCGATCATTTCTAATTGCGGGAAATGAACGTGCGTGTCAATAAAGCCGGGTAGCAAAAGTCTTTCTTTATGATCATAAATTACTGCGCCACATGGTAGAGTTTCAAGAAGGTCCTCAGCGTAACCCAAAGCAATAACTTTTCCATCTTCAACAACTAAAAGTCCTTTTTCAAAATACTCGTAGGAGAGCTCCTCTTTTGAAGCTGATGGTTCCGAGAGAAAATGCAATATGTTTGCTATATGGGCCTGTTGCATGGGCGTTTTACTAATTTAGTAAGGTGCAACTTATGTCTTTAGTATTTAAAAGTCTACCAATACCCTCATATTTTCGGGTATGTCTATCTCTTCACAATTTCCCTCTGATCCATCCCTTTCAACCACTATAAATCGTGTTGAGCTGTCGAGGCAAAGATTATGATGGTGCCAAGTACCTGTGTGATAATTGATTGCTTGGTCACTTCGAACTAAAAATGCTCTTAACTCTGTTGCATCAAATTCTCCTCTTTTGGCAACTATTACGATTGCCGGATTATCATCGATGTTTATGAATGCCTGTGTTCCTATGGGGTGCCGCTCCATTTTTTTGACTTCAAATGGCAATTCTACTGGACGGGTTTTATAAAGGTTTATTACTGTTCTTCCATTTTGAAGGTGTGTGTCAACAATTGAATCACATCGGACTTTCTGCGTGTGGCCGTAATTTATTTCATCTATCTCTCTCTTCTCACTATCGTCAATTACGTCACCGAACTCGTAAAAAGTTTCTTGGCAAAGAGGTTGTAGTTTTAAAAGTAAAGTAGACACTAGCTGCCCCTATAGGTAGTGAAGCCATAGAGTGACAGCAGTAGCGGAATGTGATAATGCTGGTCTGTATTAAAGATGTTGAATACGACCTCAATAAAGGGATAAAAAGCACGTAATTCCATTGTCTTGAAGTAGCTTTCAGTATGGAATTTAAGTTTATAAGTACCTTTTTCCAACCTAATATTTTGCGCAATTAGGGCTCCGACACGACCGTTCGTATCTGTCACATTACTTGAAATTATTGTTTGCTTTCCATCTGCTCCTATCATTACAAAATCAACCGTAACGCCAGCGGCTGGCAAACCTCGAGTTGTATCTAATATGTGTGTGCTTAATGTAATCAAAAGAGATTCCTCAGCCGTAAGAGCATGATTTTTTGTTGTTCAGAAGCAGCGATAACAAGTTCTTGCTTTCTGTCGTTGCTGAGTCTGGATTTCAAAAGCGACAACATATCAGACGCACTTTTCCCAGATGCGTAAACGATAAAAATAAAACCAAATTTCTTTTGATATTGATCATTCAGTTCAGCAAGACAACTAAGAGTGTGTTCTGATGCTTTACTTACTGTTTTTTGCTCGTGTTGCGCGAAGGATGCCGTGTCCCGATATTTTTTTGCTAATGAATTGATGTCGCCTATTTTGGGATGCCCCTCAAATGCCTCGAGGATATCATTCTCAAACATTTTCGACCATATGGCACATGCCTTTGTGAAAAGATCATTTTCGCAATCATATGGTCTGTGCAAACACATCTGAGTCACCCAATTCTTCGCAGTGCAGCATTTCATTAAAAGATCTGTGGCATCCGATAAATGCATTTTATTAAATTTTTCCAAAGTCATTCGAAAGTTGACCAATTTGGGGAACCAATTATCCTCAGACGGCTCACACCACCATCTGGGAATAAATTAAGTCGAATATGTGTAAATAATTCTGATTTGGGGGCTAAAATTTGGTCAATAAAAAGGTGTTCCTGGTCAGCATGTAATGGAGTTGACAATATTTCTTGCCAAATAGTACTGACGGATAGTTGCGAATTGTTTGGAATGTTAGCTCCCTCCAGGGTAATGCTGTCTGGAAAATTTCCCTTGAAGTGAGCTGTGTCAATTATAATTTTTCGGACAGTTCCTTGAATTCCTAGTTGTATCATAACCCAGTCATGATTGAGATCACGTCTTCTCTTAGTTTCCCATCCATCGCCCATATTTTTACCTCGGCCCGGCATCAGAAGGTTTTGGGGCGAACTGAAAAAGGAATCACTCGCATCTAAAACTTTACCACCATTCAATGTGGAGGCTAAATCTATTAACTCTCCATCAACGAATTGATTAGATCGGATTTTTACATCGCCGTATGCTCTTAAGCGTGCGACACCTCCATCGGGATAGATTCTCAAACGAATATAGTTCCATTGTCCCTTACTGTCGCAATCAAAAAGATTTTGTCGATGAGCTCGGATAGGTGATTTCGGGACTAACTCTGTCCATTTGCAATCTGTTTGCCCAGGACTGTAAGCAGTTGTTGCATCAATAGCTATTTCCTCAGGAGCATTGCCCCGGAAGTGATTCGTGTCGACGTCAAAACCATAAATGATTCCTGGTGCCCCAATGCGGATTACACACCAATTAAAAGTAACACCACCGCCGTAAAATTGTTGTCTTCGAAAGGTACGTCGCGTTTCCCATCCGTCCATTAACTGACCAGTTGATACAAAGTATCCCGGTTTAAATTCGCCCCTTCCTGACTTGATAAGATTATCGCAATTTGCAAACCAGTCATCACTGCAGTCGACCACGCAGCCGCCAAGTCTTTCACTCAAAAGATCTACGTACTTGCTCGATAAACGCTGGTCAACTGATTCGTCTAGTTGCATCAAAAAGATCCATAATTTTAAGAAAAGTTTTGATTCATAAGTGTTTGTCCTCTCGGGGCGCCTACGATTTCCCCATTAGAGTACACTAAATTACCTCGCAAAAAAGTTTTCTCCACCATGCCTGTTACACGAGATCCAATATAAGGGCTTAGTTTATGCCGATATAAAATGTTCTGTTCCTCGATTACATATTCTGCGTGTTCATCGAACACCACAAAATCTGCATCAAAACTTGGAGCTAAACGACCTTTCCGTTTTCCAAGTCCACAAAATTTAGCCGGATTGATCGACATCCATTCAACAACCTTTGAGAGGCCGAAGCCCCTGTTTCTTGCTTCAGTCCAAGACAGCGGGAGTCCGAACTGTAAGGATGAAATTCCTCCCCAAGCATTTTCAAGATCTCCACTCTCTAGTTGCTTGAGCTCAGGTGGTGACGGAGAGTGATCTGATACAATAAAATCTATTGTGCCTTCAGCCAAGCCATTCCATAGATGCTCTCTATTTTCACTATCTCTTATGGGAGGACAGCATTTGAAGATACAATTCCCGTCCGGAATAGCCTCTGAGTAAAGATGTAAGTAGTGGGGGCAAGTCTCTGCGGAGATGCACAAGCCCTTGTCTTTCCCTTCCCTGATGAGAGACAAAGCGTCAGAGGACGACAAGTGGACGATATGAAGTTTTGTGAAAATGCCTTCATCATTGTTCGATGACGCGAGGGCAATAAGTAATTTAATCGCATTGTTTTCCCAGCGTTTTGGCCTTGATGCAAGGAATCTGTTGTAACTTTTCCCAATTGGTTTTGTCTGTAAAACATTAGGTTCGGTGTAATTATCTCGCAATTCAGCATGTACCAGAAGGGGCAACTTATATTTTCCTATTTTTCGCATTACCTGCTTTAGGTGCTCCGCATTCACCTCTGGAAATTCATCTATTCCAGATTCGATTGTAAATGCTTTTAAACCCAAGACTCCAGCATCGAGTAAATCGTCTAAATCATTGATATTTTGTGGTATTGCCCCTCCCCAAAATCCGCAGTCTACCCATCCATTTCCCTTAAATGACCTTAATTTCGCTTCAAGAGCAGATACGTTAGTAGTAACGGGGCTGGAGTTGAGAGGCATATCCACTAATGATGTTATGCCGCCAGCCGCAGCCGCTCGAGTTGCGTAATGGAACCCCTCCCAATGAGTTCTCCCCGGTTCGTTAATATGCACGTGAGTGTCGACTAGTCCTGGGATTATTATTTTGTACCCGAAGTCATGTACTACCGCATCTTGAAATTCATCACTATCTAAGTGATAGGACCTTATTTCTTTAATGATTCCGCTCCCAACCAAAAGTGATGCAGCAACGAAGTTGCCATCAATTAGTACTCGCTTACTCTTGTATATCTGAATACTCAGATTGTCATTCCTCTTTATATTTTTAAAGAATTTGCAAGCACCTTAAAACCCTCAAGATCGACCCCGGTGTGGACGTTGGTAGTGTTAGCTTCGTTATTGGAATGGATCATCATTATTTGGGCGGCTATTGATACTGCGACTTCCATTGGACGTTTTCCAGACAGTGCTTCAAAACCCACGGGGCAGTTAACTGATTTATAAAATTCTGCTTCGTAACCCTTATGCTGGAAGCGTGATTTGAATTGACGCCATTTTGTTTGAGAGCCAATGAGCCCAACATATTTAGCATCATTTCTTTTGAGAATTGCTTCCAAGATCTCAAAATCTAGTGCGTGTTGGTGAGTCATTATGATGTAAAATTCGCCTGGGGGTCGCGAATTTATAAAACTTTTTACGTCATCTGAGAGGACTTTGCGGATGTTTGTGTTTACCCTCTCTGGGAATTCGCTTTGTCGGTTATCAACCCAGGTTACATGATATGGAAGATCCTCAAGTATTTTGACAAGTGCTCTACCAACATGTCCAGCACCGAACAGTGAAATATTACAATTCACATCGGGAAATGCCTCGAAGAGCAAAACTACGCTTCCCCCGCAGCATTGACCAGCTTTTGCACCTAAAGGGAAGTGCTCCACAGTTTGCTGGAGTTTGTTTTGGGATAGAAGAGTTCTCGCGATCTTAACAGCCTTGAACTCAAGATTTCCGCCACCAATTGTGCAAAAGCTTTGTTTTAGTGACACGACCATTTTCGTTCCAGAATTCCGAGGAGCAGAGCCTCGAGTTCCTAAAACAGTTATGACAACATAACCATCCCCCGCATTCGTGCAAGTTTGAACTGCATTAATCCATTGCATCTTAATCGGTCCCGCAAATCTGTTTTCTCACCAGTTCATAAGCCGTGAAGACTCGCTCTGGGGTCGCGGGCGTATCGAGCCTAGGACTAATGCGGTAGTCCGAAATACTGGAGATAGCATCTCTCAGCGCACTCCATGTCGATATCGCCAACATCAATGGCGGTTCTCCGACAGCTTTGGAGTGAAAAATTGTTGCCTCCATATTCGGACTTTTTGGCAGGAGTTCCACGTTAAAGCTGATTGGCGTATCGCTAATAGCAGGTATTTTATACGACGCCGTGTTATTGGTTGTCAACTTTCCCTTACAATCCCAAATCAATTCTTCACTTGTAAGCCACCCCATTCCCTGTATAAAGGCTCCCTCAATCTGGCCTATGTCCAGTGCAGGATTGATCGATGTACCGACATCGTGACAGATATCAACTCTAGTGACTTTATATTCTCCGGTAAGTGTGTCGATAATAACTTCAGATACCGCGGCTCCATTAGCATAATAGTAGAATGGTCGTCCCTTACCAGTTTTTCTGTCGTAATGTATTTTGGGAGTTCTGTAAAAGCCTGTGGCAGAAAGGCTTATTCTATTTATGTGTGCGAGCATAATGAAGTCTTTGAAAGCGTATGTATTTTTCCCAATCAATACCCTTCCATTTAAGAACTGTATTTCATTTTTACAGACAGAAAAATGGGCCATAGCAAACATTACAAGACGGTCTTTTATTTTTTCCGCAGCATTCTTAGCTGCCATACCGTTGAGATCTGTGCTTGAAGAGGCTGCGGTTGGAGATGTATTGGGGACTTTATCTGTTCGTGTGGCGGAACAACTAATTACGCCGGTATCCACATCAAAAACATGCGCCACAATTTGTGCAACCTTTGTGAACAGTCCCTGTCCCATTTCGGTACCACCGTGATTCAAGTGGATGGATCCGTCAGTGTAGATATGTACCAACGCTCCGGCTTGATTCATATGCTTTACAGTAAATGAGATACCGAACTTTACTGGAGTCAGTGCTAAGCCTTTTTTGAATAATTCACTCTTGGAGTTAAAAATTTTGATTTCCGCTTTTCGCTTCCAATAGTCTGATGTGGTTTCGAGACGATTTACCAATGCCGGAATGATGTGTTGCTCAATTTTTTGTCCATAGTGCGTTATGTCTCGTTTTTTTTCTTTGTTGTAAAAATTGATTTTCCTCACGGACAACGGATCTTTACCAACGTTTCGAGCAATATCATCGATGATGTGTTCAATGGCCACCATTCCCTGCGGCCCCCCAAAACCCCTAAAAGCTGTGTTGGAAACCGTATTTGTTTTCACTCGATGACCGACAATTTTTGCATGCGGTAAAAAATACGCGTTGTCGGCGTGAAACATTGCACGATCAACTATCGCGTCCGATAAGTCCGCTGACATTCCGCAACTAGCAGCCAACTCTATTTCAATAGCTGTCAGTAGCCCGTTATCATCAAACCCAACCTTGTAACGGCTTTTAAAAGGATGTCGTTTTCCTGTAACAATAAAATCGTCAACTCGTGCCAGGCGGAGTTTTACCGGTCGATTAGTTTTCCGGGCGAGCAGGGCGGCAATACATGCCCATTGATTCGCATTTGTTTCTTTACCTCCGAATCCACCGCCCATTCGTCTGACATCAACTGTAATGAGATTCATTGGAACATTCAGCACCTCGGCAACGAGCCTCTGTCCTTCGGTGGGGCTTTGTGAGGAAGTGTGAACTATCATGCCGCCGCACTCTGTAGGGATACAGAGTGACACTTGACCCTCCAGATACATCTGCTCTTGCCCACCGATATTAAGTTCACCCGACAGCATCCGAGTGGAATTCTTCAAAGCAATTGCGACATTTCCCCTTGTTTGTTCATGCGCTGGTCTGACAAACTGCTTTTTTTTCAGTGACTTTTCAAGCGCGTGGTCAGGCTCATGGATTTCGTATGTTATTTTGGCAAGTCTGGCAGCTCTTCGGGCTAGGACATAACTTTTTGCAGCCACGGCGAAAATCACTTGCCCATAGAACTCAACCACATCTCCTTCGTTGACCATTATTGGATCCCCGGGGTAAACGGGGCCAATATCGCAAATTCCGGGTACATCGGAAAGTGTCAAGACGCTTACGACTCCTTCCGCTTTTTCGACTTGGCTCAAGTCAATCTTAGTTATTTGGCCTTTTGCAATGGAACTTAATCCAACATAAGCATGCAAGGTTTGCTTTGGCTCTGGATGGTCATCGATATAGACAGCTTTTCCGCTAACGTGAGCAGTTGCACTTTCATGCTTTAAAGGGACCCCAATTTTACTGTTGGACTTGTCAACGTTGACCTCAAGATCGGATCTTTGTTCAAGCATTTTTTCAGTTTTAAAAGGCATAGTGCGTCACGCGAAACTTTTCGTTGTCCAATCCATTTTCTTCCAGAAAATACCGCTTCAATAAATTTCTTGCTACAGATAGTCGGTAACCCGCGGTCGCACGAAAGTCAGATATCGGGGAGAAATCTTGAGGGATGCGCGCCATTGCGTCCTCGATCGTAACTTCTGACCACGTTTTTCCAAGCATGCTTTTTTCACATATTTCAGCTCGTTTAGGTACCTCAGCCATACCACCATAGGCGATGCGAGCCTCTTTAATTAATCCATCTTCGCGGACAATTGATATGGCTGCACACAGACTGGAGATGTCATCATCGATTCTTTTACTAACCTTATACGCTCTGAGAGAAAGGTGTCTTGTGCTCATCGGTATTTGAATGTCCTTGATAAATTCTTGGGGCATTAGTTGAGTTTTTTTGTATCCAGTGTAAAACTCCTCCAGCGGGATTGTTCGCTCCGAATCCATTTTCATAAGCGTTATGTTTGCATTTAATGCGATTAGCACAGGTGGCATGTCAGCAACCGGCGACGCGTTGGCGATATTTCCGCCCAGCGTGCCACGGTTTCGAATTTGTAGGGACCCGAAACGCTCAATTAGCTCTGTGAGATTAGGTTGAAGATTAACCAAAGTAGCTTTTGCATCGGTAAGATTTACTGCTGCGCCGATAATAATATGTCCATTATTCTCATAAACGGAATTCATCTGAGGTACATTTAAAATATCGATCAACGTCTCGAATTTTTTTAAGCCTTGAGTAATTTCCAACGATAAGTCGGTACCTCCTGCAACCAGTCTTGCTTCTGGATGCTCATGGAGTAGTTTGCATAACTCCCGGATGTCTCGTGGCATAAGGTATTGTTGATTTTTAGCGGATAAAAAGCTGGGGGTATCCTCGTTTTTGATACGTTCTAACTTTTTTATGGTAGCACTCCTAGAGGCATCAAATTGATCACTTATATAATCCTGGTACATAGAGAAAGCGGCGTTTATTATTGACTTATATCCAGTACATCTACAGAGGTTTCCGCTTAAAGCTTCTAATATTTTTTCGCGTTCCGGTTTTTCGTTATTTTTTAGATATGAAAATAGAGACATTACAAAACCAGGGGTGCAAAAACCACATTGCGAACCATGGTTATCTACCATAGCTTGCTGGCAGTTATGAAGCGATTCACCACGTTGCAGATGCTCTACAGTGATTATTTGCCGACCATGTAAGCTGCCGAGGGGAACTATACATGCATTGACTGCTTCGTATTGCAAACTTGATTTGTTAACACCAAGTTTCGATGTTACAACTGTACAAGCGCCGCAGTCTCCCGAGGCACAACCCTCTTTCGTGCCGGTAAGATACAATTCTTCCCTTAAATATTCCAACAAGGAAATGTTAGGATTTATCTCCTCTAATGTAATTTCATTGTTGTTTAGCAAGAATCTTATCATAAGATAGCCTATTCATGGTCTTGATGAGGCTTCGTAGCAAAAGAGCAAAGAATCCAAAGTCAACATCTCTGATAGTATCTTTTGCTTAAAATTGTTTGGTTCTATCGAACCAAAAGCCTATTTTACGATCATCTGCTATCCCTCTTAAGCAGTCAAGATGCAGATAAGCATAAGAATCATGAATTGCTGACACTAAGTAAATACATCTGTGTCAATTTTCACTCCAAGATACGGCAGTGATTGAGAGTTGATTCACTATCGATACAGAATTACTTGGTTGATTAAACAGAAGGGCGACCGCTATCAGTTTTATACGAACGAAAGCTTTCCATTTATGTTTTCAATGTGTAACTATGCTAATTTGTTTTTACTGTAACCACTCAGGATGTATGAATTATGTGGCGGACACTTTAAATGACTGACCTAGAAAATAGTTTAGTTCTAACAAATATTTCTAAACAGTACGGTGATCGGTTTGCAAACAATAATATTAGCCTTGAGGTAGTTGGTGGGCGCATCACTGCGATAGTCGGAGAGAATGGAGCAGGTAAAAGCACACTCATGAAAATCATTCATGGTTCGATTTCACCAGACTCTGGTAATTTGCATTGGAATGGAAAAATTCTAACGAAGCACTCCCCCGCTCGTGCCAGAGATCTTGGGATACAGATGGTCTATCAGCATTTTTCATTATTCGAGACCCTCAGTGTTCAAGATAATGTTAGTCTGGCTTTAGGGTTGGAAAATTTAATTGGTGAGCCGAGTATTCTTGATCGAATAAATCAAAAATGTGAAGAATTTGGGATTGCTATTGATCCTGACCGACTAGTCTACAGTCTATCCATGGGAGAGCGTCAAAGGGTAGAGTTGGTAAGGTGCTTGTTACAGAAAGTAAATCTACTCATTTTGGATGAACCGACTTCGGTACTCACCCCGCAGGAAACAAAGTCCCTCTTCGGCGTACTCAAGAGATTAGCTGACCGGGGAGTGAGTATCTTATTCATAAGCCATAAATTATATGAAGTAAAAGAGCTTTGTGATCAAGCTATAATTTTACGTAATGGAAAAGTCGAGGGTAGTTTTAATCCAAAAAAGAAAACTGTTGTTGAAATAGCAAATCTCATGGTGGGCGAGGAGTTAACCGTTCCGAAGAACTTTGAGAAAAGAGAAAGTAAAACCACAATTTTGGAGGTAAAAAATTTTTACTCTGATAACTCGGGATCTTTCAGCACATCGTTGAAAGACGTAAGTTTCGAGTTAAGAGCGGGAGAGATCCTAGGGATCGCAGGGATCTCTGGAAATGGACAAGCGGAGCTTTTTAATGCTGTAAGCGGAGAGGGAGACCAATTTTGTGAGGGTATGATTGAATTTAAGGAACAGGACATCAGTCACCTGTCCCCTCAAATGCGTCGAGAGACTGGAGTCCACTTTGTCCCTGAGGACCGATTAGGTCGTGGTGCTATTGAAACGATGTCGTTATGGGAAAATTCAATTCTTACGCTAGCAGTGCCGGAGATCAGAAAAAAGTTTTTCCTCGATAAAAGCTATTTAAACAGCTGGACTAAGGAGATCATTGACAAGTTCTCTGTTCAATGTTTGGGCTACGCTGCAAATGCAGGTAGTCTTTCTGGGGGTAATTTACAAAAATTCATCATGGGTCGGGAGATTTTGCAACAACCGGAAGTTCTGGTCGTGACAAATCCAACCTGGGGTGTTGATGTTGCAGCCGCTGCAGCAATTCATCATGCATTGATTTCTCTTCGAGATCGTGGTGCTGGAATTCTCGTTATTTCCGAAGATATTGATGAGTTATTTAAGTTGAGTGATAGATTAGTGGTTATTTGCGAGGGTAAACTCTCAAAAGCAAGGTCTATAAAATCTACTTCAATTCAAGAAGTTGGTCAGCAAATGGTCGGGGCTAATTCATCTACTACTCTCGCAAATGAATCAAGGTAATATTTTGGCTGGGCTATGATTAAGTTCGAACTTCGTGAAACCGAATCCAGAGTGATGGGTGTTGTTTCGCCTTTGCTTGCGGGTATTTTTACGCTTTTGACAGGAGGATTGCTGTTTTATGCGCTTGGAGAACCTCCAGCAAAGACCTTGTATACCTTTTTTATAGTACCAGTTAGCACCCTCTACGGATTGAGTGAGCTAACTGTAAAGGCGACTCCAATACTAATGTGCGCTATTGGTTTAACTTTATGCTATCGCGCAAACGTTTGGAATATCGGAGCAGAGGGTCAATTATTAATTGGTGCCCTTGTAGGGGGCTACGCCGCACTTTTGCTTGGCAATTCAACGTCTTTTTGGGCTTTGCCTTTGACCCTCTGTATTGGGATTTTTGGTGGGCTTTGTTGGGCGTCGATACCTGCTATGCTAAAGATCTACTTCAATACAAATGAGATTCTCACCACAATTATGCTGAATTATATTGCCCTTAACTTACTTCTTTTTGCGATTCATGGCCCTTTGAAAGATCCCCATGGCTACAACTTCCCCGAATCTGCGCTTTTCTCGGACAATATACTTTTACCAACACTTTTTGATGCGCTGCGAATGCATATTGGATTTTTTATCGGCATTCTACTGATTGTTTTGTTGTGGATCGGGATAAACAAAACGTTAATTGGATTCCAAATCACTGCCTTGGGCAAGGATGACAAAGCGTCGCGGTTTGCGGGTTTCAATAAAAAAGCGTTGACATGGTTGGTATTTATAATGAGTGGAGGTCTAGCAGGATTGGCGGGGGCCATTGAAGTAACGGGTCCAATTGGACAACTAATTCCACATATATCTCCGGGGTATGGTTATGCAGCAATAGTGGTTGTTTTTCTTGGAAGACTTCATCCCTTGGGTATTCTTTTAGCAAGCCTCCTAATGGCCCTTCTTTACCTGGGTGGTGAAATGGTGCAAATTGAACTTGGGTTACCTCTGGCGTTGACAGGGTTATTCCAAGGTATTTTGCTATTTTTTCTTTTATCTTGCGATGTTCTGATAACTTACCGCATCCGTTTTGTGAGGAAAAGAACAGAGGTGACTTAACCGGGGCGCCTCACTTTTAATTGCAGTCCCCTGGATAATTACATCAAATATTTATTTTGGCAGCGTCAGCCTGTGAGGGCTTTATGAGGTTGATACTTTTTCATATTGAGAAATTAGATTTTCTTTCCGCGGTACCCCACTGGCGGCACCACCCAGTTGGTTTCATCTAACTGAGGTGTGGTGCGGGTTAAAACGTTCTAAGATTAAGACCGGTTCAAGATTGTAATTAAATCCGCACAGCTTGCTCAAAAAGAGAAATTTTTTGTTCTAGCTGCCACTGCATTCTTGCCTTCGAGCTAGTGCTCAAAAAGTGCTCGCAACGATCAGTCAATATTTCCTCGTCTGTGTTTTTGTCCTCTGAGCACTCGTCAATGACCTCTCCAGTGAGAGTATCTTTGAATAGAGGTGCTCCTTGAAGGAAGCTGTATTGGATCGCGTTTCTGGAGAGGCTTCTAATTGTTTTATAATCAAGGTCGTATTCCGTGACCGCGCGAGAATATTCATTCGTCAGATCAATTCGCGATACGCCCTCATCATCTGTCGAGATCGTGAGTGGAACTCCATATTCCATGTATGTCTTGAAGGGATGTTCGGCCCCACTGATGCCAAGGATAACATCATTACTTGTAAGATTGATCTCTACCGCAATGGAATGTTTTGCCATGTGCTCCAGTAATTCGTTTAAGTCATCTTCATAAGCAATATCGATTCCATGGCCGATTCGTTTGGCTCCTGCTATCATAATTGCAGCTCTGACGTGCCATCCAAGGTGCTTTGGAGGTACTAGTCCGAGAGTAAGTTCACCTGCATGCAATGCAATCCCGTTTGAGGAATTTTTGAACTGTTTGCTTATGTCCGAAATAAAGCTCATATGTAATCGGTAATCGCGCAGAGCAATAGGATCGTCTTCGGGTGCGACAAAGTTGAGTCCAACAACTCTCGAGTCTGCGTCAATCAGCTTGAATGCGAGTACCGTTTGAGCATAAACCTGGACAGGAGAAAATGTTCTTATGACCTGTGCTAGGTACCTAACCTCCACATCACAGCCATCAAACCGGTTTGACTTCACTTCTTTACATTTTTGGATTTCTCTCCGACGACTTTCAATTTGGTCGAGGGTGCTAGTAACTTGGCTCACCTGATCATCAATGAAATTATGGTCAAGGATTTCAGTAAACTCATGAGAGGTGGTTCCATATTCGGTTGCCGCCCAGTTAGCGACCTCGAACATTCCTAAGCTCTGCATCAATTCAAGATATAGAATATTTTGCCTCGAGGCACGAGTGGTAACCTCTGCGACAATGTCACCTCGGTTTCCCGGGACTAGGCTAGAAAATCTACCAAATGTGGAGAAAAATTGGTCGTGTCCAGAAATTTCCTTTAGACCATAATCTCTAACTGAGAGCTGGTCTATTATTTCTGTTAAGTTGGGTATTCCATATTCATTTACTTTATTCGCGGAAGGTGGCTCTCCAATTAAAACACCTATTTCTGTACCATTTTCGTTTTTTTTGCAGGGTGGGGCAGAGAGCGTTTTGCTCACTGGGTGCACGCACATACCTTGTGAAATTGCTAGTTCGATAAAAGACTCAGCGTAGAATGCCCCAGATAAATGATTGTGAAGATCTCCACCCTTCGGATACTTTTGCAAAAAATTACGCAATCGCACCGGATTTGACTTTACCTCTTCGAATATCGCTGATATGTCGTCGGTTATGGTCTTTCCGTTACATGCGTTGAGAAAGGACACCACAATTACGGGGGTTGCTAAAATTGATAGACGCACTATTCGGCTTAACACACGCACCTTTAGTCCAATCCTTTCTGTGTCAATCATTTTGACCAAATTAAATTTTGAGTTTGTACGACTGTATTTATTGCTATTCGGTTTTAATTTTTTTCATTGAGGGGATTTGAGTTTCGTAAGTATCCCAATTTGCTATTAGCTCGTCTAAGACAACGCTTCCTGCTAAGTATATATTTTCAAGCGACACCTCCAAGCCAGCGTAACCCTCTGACTCCTTCATAAGATTTTCCGCTGCAGAAAGGTTTGGGGGTTGCATAGTAAAGTTACTTCCACCTCTGAGCACAAGCGCACGGTCAATGTCTACTTTATCTATTCTGTCTAGGTAGGTAAGTGATTGAAAAGTGCCTGTTTCCTCCATAGCTGATGTTACAAAATCTGTTGCGCCATCTGTCCAATAACTTACTAGCTCGTTAGCCCACTTATTTTTGAGTTTTCCATGCCAAAAAGTCATTGCGGCAATATGCCCACCTTTGAGGACTTCGGGCGCTTTTCGGGCGTTTGGATGCTCGGAGTAAAGATTTCGGGTATCCCACAAACTTTCCTCATCAAATAGCTTCAAATCTTGAGTTTTTTCATAAGCCCAATCACGGAGCGACGGGTTCGCAACAAATACTTCTTTATGGCAGCAGTAAGCCCTTCCCTCGCCAGATATCTTGGGTCGAGGAGTTTCAAAAGGAGTGCTTGTGTCAAAATGAAAGTAGCCGGTTCTCCAGTCATCGGGAATTTCACGTGCATCTAATTCGTAACCCAAATCCCCATCCACTAAGAAGGAAGACCAGACAACAGAGCCAATCGAGGCATCCTCCGGATCAATACCTGCAATTCCGGCGACCAGCCAGTATGCCCTTGAAAGATCGAATCGAGGATCCAAGCCTAGCGCCATTATCGCCGCCGCGGAGTTAGCAGTTCCTATCCCAGTAACCATTCCAAGAGTCTGTGTTTCCGAATTATAGAATAGATCATGATGTGACTGTGGGAATTCGAATTTTTTATTTAGCTCGCGTCTTTCCTTCCACAACTGAAACTCACCGATTTCGTCGCCTTCGTCCGCTCCAATTTCGAACATGGTAACAATAACGACTTTGACCGGCACTTTGTCCTCATTTGCCGGATTTGCAGACGTGTTTTGATGGTTCTGTTGGCTACAGCTGATTGTAAGACCGAGTAAAAATATAATAACAACTTTTTTGATAATCATAGTATGCACTTGGCTTTCCTATTTTATTTGAAACTGACCTTCACCACGCTGCAGCGAATCGAGGGTACATGCAAAAGCACACCTCTCTGACTATGGCTTTGTTAAGGAGAATGCATTATCTGTGCCATGACTCTAATGATCAAACAGGGTCAAGTATAATACTGGTAATCTCCAATTTAGAGGTTCTTGTGCACTATTTAGTCCCAAATTAGGACTTAAAAAAGTCAAAAAAGCACGATGTCGGTGCTTTGTTTTTAAAGATTTTGAAAGGCGTGATTTCGACAGAAAAGATCAAGGACAATTATAGGGGCAAATTATTTTGCAAAGCACCTTTAAATTTTGGAGGTAGAGGGTTGATTAAAATAGAATTTTTATGACAGGTGTTATTTTGAATTTTACCTTGCAAATACTGACTCGCATTTTGGCACAGAAGATGCAAATTCCAAGGTGGGCATAAGTCTAGTTACAATTTTTTTACGCACAGTGATTAGCCTTTATGCAACATCAAGTTTTTGAAGTTTTTGTGGACGATATGTTCCGCGCAACTGGAAAGCCGTAGTGATCTTTGGCTCTTACGACGTATGAAGTGTGTTCTCAATTGGCATCCTATCTTAGACACTTAGTTCCTATTGGTTTGGTCTCGCCTCAAATGAACAACTTCAACGAAATATAGGACCTTGGTATCACTCTAAATATTGGGAGAGAGTTTATGCAAAACAAGAGTTCAACTTTTTTTAACCTGTTTGGTTCTGTTTGGAAAATTAATTTGTCAGCTGCGACACTCATTGCGTGCCTCAGCTCATCTAGCCTCTGGTCTGAAGATATAGAGGAAATTGTTGTTACAGGGGATTTGAATAGTCTTCCTGGAGAGGCAGTTGATTCCGTGTTCGGACTCAACAAATCAATTCTTGAAACACCTAGGAGTGCATCAACGATTAGTGAAGAGATGATGGATCGTTTTCTAATGAACGACATCGATGAGCTAATCCTTGTCGCTCCTGGTACCTTCACACAGTCTTTTTTTGGTGTAGCAGGCACGCTCGACGTTCGCGGAACGCCGGGTGAGACCTATTTTCGTGGAGTTAGGCGCCTAGATAACCCGGGTAACTACCCGACGCCTATTGGAGCCTCAGACAGGGTAGACATCGTGCGCGGACCGGCATCGGTTATCTACGGTCCCTCAAAAATTGGTGGGTATTTGAATTTCAATCCCAAGTCGGCACGAATCGAAGAAACCGGAGCTTTAATAGACTCTCAGACGGGCGCTGTTTCTGTCACCACTGGAAGTTGGAGTAAAGCTGTCATAACGGCGGAGATAGGCGGCCCGGCCAACTTTGCTGATAAACCCACAGGATACTATGTTTACGCTGAATTTGAGGATTCTGATAGTTTTTACGTGAATTCTCCAGGGGTGGAACAGAGCATGGTGCAGGCCAGCTTTGATATGGATATTTCTGACACAGTTCGTATCCAGTTTGGCGGTATGTATCATGACTACGCTGGCTCCCAAAATGCTGGATGGAATAGAATTAGTCAAAACTTGATTGATACTGGTGTATATGTAACTGGCACTGCAAAGCCGCTTGACACAGACGGTGACGGGATGATTTCTCACGCGGAATACGACGCGTCAAGCATCGATCACTGTTGTAGCAACCCGTTGGGGGGTACTCCAGATGGTGCTTTCCTCTCTGGGAGCACTGAGCTCACTGCCGCTGACTTTAATATCCCACAGGCAGCGCTTGATAATGTAGGTACCGCTATTTTAGATCCATCTGTGACACTCATTGCGGATGGCGATACTTTAGAGAATCAGGTAACCACTTTGTATTTTGATATTATGCAAACTGGGGGGAGTTGGGACATAACAAATACGATGTTTTACGAATCCTATGATAATATCAACGAAAATGCTTACGGCTTTTCCCAATATCACGACTCTTGGGTGTTTGAAAACAAATTGATGTTGTCTAAGGAATTAGTTACTGACTCTATGGAAGGGTCACTGATCCTGTCTCCTTCAATTCGTTACACCGATTTTGACCATGCGGATGATTGGCACAATGAATATTTTGATAGACGGGATTTGACTGGGCCATCAACTGCGTTGGACAGAAGACTTCTCGCTACCCAAGTGGATGACGACTACGCAGAATATTATGTCGGAGATTACCTTGACTTAGGCTTTGCCATTATGACGGACCTAAATTTTGACTCTGGATTATCCGCTGTTTTGGGAGTACGTTGGGACAAGATTGACATAACATCTAGTGTCCCCAATATGGATCAAATACTACGTGATTGGGCAGTTGATCCTTGGGATTTAGATGATGGAGTTGGTGCTGACGTCGTTGATGGGGTGTCGTGGACGGCGAGCTTCTCCTACAATAGTGACATTGGATTGATACCATATATTACTGCTGCTGAGCAATCTACGTTAATTGCGGGTCAAGGCGCAGAGGTGAACCCAAGTGATGTTGCAACCGGGAAGGCCTTTGATGTCTCCACTCTTCTTGAGTACGGAGTAAAGGGAAGCTTGCTAGATGACAAGTTTTATTTTGCTCTGAGTATATATGAGCAAGAGAGGACCGATGCCGCATCTCAGCAGACTGTAACGAATCAAGCTTCATTGACTGAAGGAACAGAACTGGAAGTCAGGTGGGTGGCTGCAGATGGCCTTCTATTGACTTTTGGGTATTCTGACATAGAGGTGGAAAATTTAAACACTCTCGAGGACGGTGAGCGATTTAGCTTCTTGGGAGCAGACGATTTGCCTGCCATAGACCCCTCACTTTTTTATGGTGGGAGAATCGCGGGGGATCTGGCATCAGGCCCCACTGGGGCCATACGTGCGGGTGTTCCAAAAAATATTATATCCGCAACTGCGACATATGACTTCCAAAATGGATTTGCCTTGAGTGGCAGCGTCGCAGACGTAGACGCTGCTCCCTCTGGATATTCTCACGCGGTGATGCTGCCAGCTTACACTCTAGTAAGCATGGGACTGAATTATGAGACAGAGAACTTGCTACTGAGTATTACTGGCAAGAATCTGACAGATGAACGTTACTTTCGGGCTAATTTCCCCAACCTATTTGGATCCGTTATAGTTTTACCCGAACTTCCAAGACACTTTATCGCTAAAATGGAATATAAATTCTGATCAAGCATGGGGGCTGATTGCTGCATGTGGCAACAAGTCCCCTCAGCTTTTGTGCCCCGTCTCTATTTTGACTTCAACACCTTATTGTTTGCGTATGGAGGTCTTGTAAACAAAAGCTCCAGACAGTATGACGGCAGCAACAATAGCCGCCTCGGTCGGGCGGCTTGCTAATGCATAAACTAATGTCGCGCTTATAATTAAGCTATAAACTAACACTGGGGCAGGATACCAAGGCATTCTGAAATTTGAGGTTGTTTGGAGATCACGAAGCCGCAAGATTACGACCCCAATCACAGTCAATAGTGAATTAAGTGCCAAGAGCGATCCTGCAAAAACAATTATTTGCTCAAAGCCCGAAGTAACAATCAACACGATAGTGATTAGCATTTGTGAGATTATAGCGATATATGGCAAACCTGATTCATTAGTTTTTGCGAGTAGCCTAAATGCGAGAAAGTCTTGCCCGATTACTTGCATTGCCCTCGGACCCGCTATCATCATGGCGCTAATTGTTGAAACGAGTAGTATGCTCAGCATCCCTGAGATAAACCAACTTCGTTCAGTACCAAAAGCATGATCAGCGACAATTCCAGCAATCTCGACTTGTCCCTTCATTTCGTCCATAGGCGCAATAGAAAGAAAAGTTATATGAAGAAAAACATACAATAGTGTTACAAAGCCGGTCCCATACAAGAGTGCTTTTGGTAAATCTCTTTTAGGGTTGGACATCTCGCCTATTAAGTAAGTTGCTGCGTTCCAACCCGTGTAAGC
>CEOK01169130.1_pt1 | contig 20609 bp, 20 predicted proteins | sample 427001 | NCBI WGS metagenome assembly CEOK01 (sample SAMEA2591108, study PRJEB7988) | marine metagenome | isolation source: saline water (ENVO:00002010), including | reverse complement strand
AAAATTTAACTCTTTGCACTTACCAAACATACAAAAAAATCAAATAGATAGCTAATTAATTGTGGTGTGAATAATTAGAGGTATAACTCATTATTGGGTTGTTTGTCAAAAATTTTTGAGATGTAAAAGAGACGAATATTAACCCTAAAAATTGTGATGTAAACTAAGTTGAAATTGGTTTTTGGTCCAATTTTGAGTGGATTGTTGCATAATGCCGAATTGGGTTTTTAAACCTTCTTTAATTACAAAACCGAGCGCTGCATAAAATCTATTTCGATCAAAGGCTTCTTTTTGTGTATTTAAAAAAAGTTCGTTGTATAGGGCAGCATAAAAAACATGCTTCGTAAAAGCAGATTGACTTAACGGAATATTTAGGAACAAGTTGTAACGAAATCTCGTTTTGAAATCTTGATTATCAATAAAGCGTTCTTCAAAACGAAAGCGATGGTTGAAATAAAATCTAGTGCCTAATTTGCTGGGAACCAAAAGCTCTTGATATATTCTGTTTTCTCCAAAAATTGCCGTGCTTTTGCCAAATTTTCCAGTACTTATGTGGGCGTATCCTTGGGTAAATTTCCATTTTTTTCCAATTGGTGAAAAAGATGCACCACCACGCAGCATCAATTGTTCTAAATCTTCTGCAAGCCCCCAATTTCTCAATTGGACATCACCTTGAAAACCAAATCTCTTATGTGCTTGATGATGGTTAAAAAAATACATCCACCAAGAGCCTATTTGTTTTTCATTAATTTGGGCAGCACTTGGTTTGGAAGCCACGAATAGCCCAGCAATTAGAATTGCTTGACATATTTTCCTGCCGACTTTCTTCGTGGGATTAAAAAATATTTGGGTATTTCTGTGGATTGTACTCATTCATCATATTGTATAGTTTGTCAAAAATTTCTTCAGCATTCGGTTTTGAAAAATAGTCTCCATCAGTTCCATAAGCAGGTCTATGGTCTTTGGCGGAAATACAAATTGGTTGGGCATCAAGAAATTGAAATCCGCCTCCATTCACCAAAACTTTTTCCATCATAAAAGCAGTTGCACCACCGCTAACATCTTCATCAATAAAGGCTACTTTATTTGTTTTCTTGATGGAGTCAACTACGCTGTTTTGTATATCAAAAGGCAAAAGTGTTTGAACATCAATGAGCTCAATACCAATTCCTTTTTGTTTTAAAGCAGGTAAGGCCTCTTGAATAATTCTTAGCGTTGAGCCATAAGAAACCACAGTAATATCATTACCCGTTTCCAAAATTTCTGGCATACCTAATGGCAAGGAAGCTTGGCCAAGATTGTTTGGCATCTTTTCTTTTAGCCGATAACCGTTAAGGCATTCTACCACTAGGGCGGGTTCATCTGATTGGAGAAGTGTATTGTACATTCCAACAGCTTGAGTCATGTTTCTTGGGACACAAACATGCATTCCTCTTAACGCATTAACAACCATTCCCATAGGTGAACCACTATGCCAAATACCCTCCAATCTATGGCCTCTTGTTCTTATAATTAGTGGTGCCTTTTGTCCACCTGCAGATCGGTATTGAAGTGTGCTTACATCATCACTCAATGTTTGAATGCCGTAAAGTAGATAGTCAAGATATTGGATTTCTGCAAGTGGCCTAAGTCCTCTCATAGCTGCGCCAATTGCTTGTCCGACTATTGTCATTTCTCGAATTCCTGTGTCGGTAACACGATGTTCACCATGTTTCTCTTGCAAACCTGCAAATCCTTGATTTACATCTCCAATTTTTCCAACGTCTTCACCAAACGCAAAAAATTTGGGGTTGTTTGTTAGTTGATAATCAAAAAATGCTTGAAGGATTTCAAAACCATTTACTTGCTTGGCATCTTTTTCATAGGTGAACGGAGTAGGAGAAATATGACCTATACTATTTTTAGAATGACTGTATAGATGACTTGAGTATTTTTCCTGTGTTTTGGAAAGTAATTTATCTCTCAACGCTACAAGAGCAGGGCTGTTTTTTTCTAAAATCGCCTTGTGCAATAGCTTGTGCAAGTCTCTTCTTAGTGGGTTTAAGGTAGATTTTAATTCCTTATTTAAAATAGAAAAGCCCTCTTTATTAAGTACTTCAGCAATTAAATTGACCTCATTTTTTAGTTCTTTATTAAATGCATCCCAAGCCACTTTTTTTGAATTTTTTACGCCCTCTATTTCTTCTTTTTCCAATAATTCAAGTTTGTCTTCTGTTGTTACATTTTTGTCCAAGATCCATTGTCTCATTTTTTGTATACAGTCAAAATCTTCTTCCCATTTTAGCCGTTCTTTACTCTTGTATCGCTCATGACTTCCTGAGGTGCTATGTCCCTGAGGTTGAGTCATTTCTGTTACATGTACAACAACAGGTTTGTGTTGACTTCTGCATAATTCAACGGCTTCTTTATACGTCCTCACCAAATTTGGATAATCCCAACCAGCAACACGAAATAAATGGATGCCTTCACCCTCTTTATCTGAAACAAATCCTTCAAGGAGTGCACCAATGTCTTCTTTGGTCGTTTGATATTTAGCGGGTACAGAAATGCCATATCCATCATCCCAGATTGAGAGCAACATAGGAACTTGCAAAACGCCTGCAGCATTAATAGTTTCCCAAAAGTGACCTTCGGAAGTACTTGCATTTCCAATGGTTCCCCAGGCAATTTCATTTCCGTTGTTGGAGAAAAAATCTTGCTTAATTTTAGGATGTTGTCTATAAATTTTTGAAGCAAAGGCCAAGCCCAACAATCTTGGCATCTGACCTGCAGTTGGTGAAATATCTGCTGATGAGTTAAATCGATCAAGGGGATTTAGCCAATCACCATTTTCGTCTAATAATCTTGTAGAGAAGTGACCATTCATTGAACGCCCTCCTGAGGAAGGTTCTTGGTGCACATCAGGGTGCGCATATAGTTGTGCAAAGAATTTTTGCACATCGCTTATCCCTTTAGCAAACATGAAAGTTTGGTCTCGGTAATATCCAGCGCGATAATCTCCTTTTTCAAAAAATTTAGCCATAGCTACTTGAGCTATCTCTTTACCATCTCCAAAAATGCCAAACTTTGCTTTTCCAGTTAAAACTTCCTTTCTTCCCAGAAGGGAGGCATGCCGACTACGATAAGCCACGCGGTAATCTTCCAACAATTCTTGCTTAAACGAATCTTGATTGATTGCTTTGTTATCTTTGGCTTTACCCATTTTTTGAAAGACAAAAATAAGCGATGTTTTTTGTGTTCTTATTCAAAAGATATTTCTATGATATCTAATATTTGCATGATTGAAATTGTGAATTGAAGTTATGGATTGATTTAGTGGCCTAAATTTGTTGTCATTATTTAGCTTGACAGACTTAGGTAAATTAGCAAAACAAACATCAATTTATGGTTTAAGTTCTATTGCAGGGCGTTTTCTAAATGTCTTATTGGTTCCATTGTACACAGCTAATTTTACCCCAAGTGAGTATGGAAAAGTGTCCTACCTATACGTGCTCATTGCATTTGTTACAGTTGTTACCACCCAAGGCATGGAAACTTCTTTTTTTTATTTTTCTAGAAAAAGAGAAGAGATTAAAGAACACCTCAACACGGCATTAGTGTCCGTATTGTTTTTAGCCATTCCGTTTTCTTTAATCTGTTGGTTTTTTCCTGGCTTTTTGTCAAAATTTATTTCCTTAAAGAACACCGAAAAGTTGATCCAATATGGAGGCCTGATCATTTTTTTCGATGCTGTGTCTGCTATTGCTTTTGCTTATTTGAGATTTGAGCAAAACGCCAAGCGTTTTGCGCGGGTAAGGTTGAGCGGAATAGGTTTAAACATTATTTTAAACATTCTATTATTGGTATTGATCCCTTATCTAAATATCAAGGGGTGGAATATCCCATTCTTGCCAATTGAACCAAAAATTGAAATGATTTTCGTTTCCAATTTGTTTTCAAGTGCCTTGGTTTTTGCCCTGTTGAAGGATGTCTGGTGGTCAAATAAATTATTTTGGACAAAAGAAAGATGGAAGAGAATGTGCACTTATGGATGGCCTATATTACTTATTGGTCTAGCCGGTATGATAAATGAAACCTTAGACAGAGTTTTACTAAGTCAGCGGTTGACTACTGAAAATCCTCTATATGATATTGGGGTTTACTCAGCTTTTTACAAAATAGCGATAATCCTATCCTTATTTAACCAAGCATTTAGATATGCTGTAGAACCTTTTTTCTTTGAAAACGCAGAAAAAGGGAGCAAAACAAGCCACCGAGATTTAATGAATGTTTATGTTTTGTTTGGCTCATTTTTTGTTGTCGCAGTATCTTTATTTTCTCCATATTTAGCTAAATTGTTGGTTTACGGAGATTCATATTATCAACATGAATATGCCTTTGATATAATCCCAGTCCTGCTTTTTGCAAACTTATTTTTGGGTATGTATTTTATTGTTTCAATTTGGTATAAGCTAACCAATCAAAACAAATATGGTTTATATATTTCGCTTTTGGGTGCAGGCTTAACAGTGCTATTTAATTATATATTTATTCCTGTAATAGGTATTTTAGCCTCAGCTTTAACCACCTTTTTAGTTTATTTAACCATGACCATATTGGCTTGGAAATTGGGATCTCGTCATTATCCAATTTCCTACGCAGTAAAGAAGATTATCTTTAATATTTCATTCTCTATTGTTGTTGTTGTTTTATTTTATCAACTAGTTGATTTAAAAGGAGATGCACTTTGGTTATATGCTTTTTTTGTGTTGGCTCTTTACGGACTAATTATTTATTATTTAGAAGGTAAAAACATTTTAATAGTTTTGTCCGAAAAGCGTGGAGGTAGAGGTTAAAATAATCCATTTTCAAGGCGTTTCAACACCTGAATACCAGACAGAAGGTTCTTCTGGGGTTGATTTACAAGCCAATATAACAAAATCAGTTTCTTTAAAACCTTTAGAAAGGGTATTAATACCTACAGGAATAAAGATCGAAATGCCTACTGGTTTGGAGGCCCAAATAAGACCAAGAAGTGGTTTGGCATTAAAAAGAGGTGTGAGCTGTTTAAATACACCAGGCACTATTGATGCAGATTATAGAGGAGAAATAAAAGTGCTTATGGTAAATCTTTCGAATGAAGAAGTAATTTTGGCCCCTAGAGAGCGAATTGCGCAGATGGTTTTTGGTAAAATTGAAAAAGTAAATTTTAAATCAGTTCAAAATCTTTCAGACACCAAAAGAGGTCATGGAGGATATGGACATACAGGTACTTAACAAAAAATGAATATAATTGTCCCAATGGCTGGTCGAGGAAAACGAATGCGACCGCAAAGCTTAACTACACCAAAACCCATGATTCCAGTTGCTGGAAAACCTATAGTGCAATGGTTGGTAGAGAAATTGTGCGCTATGACAGATGATGTTATAGACAATATTGTGTACATAATCAATGAAGATTTTGGACAAGAAATTGAAAGTAAACTTCATCAAATTGGGAAAGAATTAGGCGCCAAATCTTCGATTGTCTATCAAAGAGAAGCCTTGGGAACTGCGCATGCAATATATTGTGCCAAAGATTTCCTAGAAGGGCATACAATTGTAGGTTTTGCAGATACCATTTTTGATGCCGATTTTACTATTTCCCCTGAGGTAGACGGCATTATTTGGGTAAAACAAGTAGATGATCCTTCTGCCTTTGGTGTTGTTAAAATGGATGAAAAAGGTATCATCAATGACTTTGTAGAAAAACCTAGCGAATTTGTTTCAGACTTAGCCATTATTGGGGTTTATTATTTTAAAAATGGCTTGGCTTTAAGAAATGAGTTAAAATTTCTTATTGATAACAACATAAGAGAAAAAGGTGAGTTTCAAATTACCAATGCCTTGGAAAGTTTAAAAAATAAAGGATACAACTTTTTGCCCGGTAAAGTAATGGAATGGTTAGATTGCGGCAATAAAAACGCAACAGTTGCTTCGAATAAACGGGTGTTGGAGCTGGGTTTGGTTTCAAAGCAAAAGAGAGAAAACTTAACCATAGAAAATACTGAAATTATAGAACCTGTTTACATTGGTTCAAATGTGTTTTTAAAAGATTCAAAAGTTGGCCCTTATGTATCAATAGGTGAAGGGTCAAGCCTAAGTAAAACAGAAATAGAAAACAGCATTGTCCAGAATTTTTCAAAAATTATTGACACAAAACTGCACAACTCCATGGTAGGCAACTACGTTCACTACAACGGAAGTAAGGACGAACTTAATATTGGTGATTATTCTACCAAAGGAAAATAAAATTTGCCGGTCTCTATTTTGGCTAGGTCTGCTCTCTTTATTGTCCTGTTCATCTGGTCGGCAAGTACAGATCAAAAAAGATTCAGATCAAAATAAGTTTGATAATCAAGCATTTGAATTGGCCTATTATTTAGGAGCAAAAAATAAAATTAAAGGAGACAAACTAAAAGCGATGGAATATTTCCAAAATGCCATTGCAATAAACAAAAGGTGTCATGCATGCTATTACCAAATGTCTCTGCTGTCCGAAAGTAAATATGAAGCACTAGCGCATATACAAAATGCACTTTTAATCAACCCCAATTACAACAAATGGTATATTATTCAACTTGCGGAAGTATATGAAAAAAACGAAAAATGGGACAAAGCAACAGCCTGTTATGAACTTCTTGCAAAAATGGAATCTAATGACAATGAAAGCGCTTGCCAATTTAAAGAGGCAGCCGCTAAAAACGCGGTATTAAACAAGAATATTAAAAAGGCTATACAAATTTATGCAGGTTACCAGCAGGAATGTGGATTGAACAAATCCATTGTAAAAGGTATGTTGTTGTGTTTCGAATATTTAGGTAAAAAGGAAAAAGCCATTCAAACTTTATATTTATGGAAAAAGCAAAACTTAAATCCAGCTAATGAAATGCTTTTGGCCCAGACTTTTTTGAGTTATGGAATACCAGAAGAAGCAGAAGAGCTTAGTTTAAAAGTTTTGAACATCCAAGAGTATAAAGGGGATGCTGCCCTTTTGTTATTCAACATTAAGCTCCAACAAAAACAATATGATGCTTTATTCGAATATGCACGCAATATCATAGAAGATACACAGATTTCTTTACAGCAAAAAATTCAGGTCTTAAGTCAATACAATCAACTCATTTCCTTGGATAACAAGCATATAAATAATCTACTTGCAGTTTCAAAAGAGCTTTGTTATTCTCATCCTCAACAAGCACTTTCTTGGATGGCTAGGGCGGATATTTATTTTGATCTACAACAAAAAGACTCAGCCTGGAAATACTATCAAAAGGCTATCAAACTCGGTGAAAATGATTTGGGTTTGATACATAGATTTTTAGACTTGTGCATTACACTAAACAAAATTGAAGCACTTCTTAATTGTGCCCAAAACATGCAAGTCCAATACCCAAATCAAGTGAGTTTATATATCTATGAAGCAAGGGCATGGTTAGAAAGAAGAAATTTTGACAAGTGCTTAGCAATCACACAAATGGCCCAATTATATTCGGTTGATAAAACCTCAACAATGCATGTAGCACTTATTGAATCAAGAGCTTTTGCAGAAAAGGAGCTTTTTCAAAAAGCAAAAGAAAATTATGAAAATTTACTTGAACAAAATCCTAATAATATATTGGTAATAAGTGAATTACTAAGGTATTTGTGTGCATATGAAAAAAACGAAAAAGAAGCACAAAACTGGAATAAAAAACTTTCAGAGTTGGTTGAGGATCAAGAGGCACCATTCGTTTTATACTCACAAGCGCTGTATGACTTTCTTCGAGATAATTATGAACAAGCACTGGAAAAAGTAGATTTGGCGCTACAAAAAAAGCAACACTGGCAATACCATATGCTCAAGGCCAAAATTTTGAATAGCAAGAATTTGAGTGAACAATCAAAAATAGCCGAGCAAAATGCGCTAAATTTGGCAACCACCGAAGAAATAAAGACATTCATAAAAGATCAAATTGATAACAACAAATAAAATATTTTCACTTCTCGGTGTTTTGCTGCTTTTTTTTTCTTCTTGCAAGCAATTTAAGATTGTGCAAAAAACAGAGCAAAATGCTTCAACTGAAAAACTGATCAAGTCTTTCAATAAAAAACAATTAACCAAAGAAAATATCCAACTTAAATTAAAAGGAAATTACCGTGATGAAAATCAAGACATTAACTTTTCTATGAATGTAAGGATTAAAAAAGATAGCCTTTTGTGGTCATCAGTGCAAGTATTTGGTATTGAAATGTTGAGGGCGAAATTAACCATAGATTCAATGAAACTTCTCAATCGACTAGAGAAGAAGTATATGCGGGGAAGTACACATTTGCTCGGAAATTTAATGGGCGTGAATCTAGGTCCGTCAGAAGTCCAAAATTTGCTCTTAGGTAAACCTCTTTTTAACCTTAATGATTACTTGTTTGAAACAGACACCGCCATAAAAGCAAGTATTTATAAAGGAAAAATTAAAAATGTATTGCATATAAATCAAGCCCTCACTTTGCAAGAATCAGATATAACGTCTATTGGATTGCAGCAATCATTTTCTGGAAAAATTGAATACCTAAAGTATATGCATGTTGATGATATTTTCTGCCCTGAACATATAAAAATGTATTTAATCTCCAATGATAAATCAAGTCAGCTGGACCTAAAAATTCAAAAGATAAACACGCCAGAACAAATGAGATTTCCTTTTAAAGTACCAAACCAGTATCAGACCATAGATGAGTAAAATAAACAATATAGCTGTTGTAGGTGCCGGAACAATGGGTTTGGGCATTGCGCAAGTCTGTGCGCTGTCAGGTTATGTAGTGAAATTGTTTGACCTTAATGAAAAATCTCTGCAAACGGCTGAGCAAAAAATAAATGTCAATTTGAACAAAGGAATTGAAAAAGGAAAAATTAGCAAACAACAAAAAAGTGAGGGGCTAAAAAATTTGAATTTTACCCACAACTTCAATGACTTAAAAGCAGATCTTTTTATTGAAGCAGTTGTCGAAAAACTAGAAGTCAAAATTCAGCTATTTAATCAATTAATGGAAAATAATGGAGATACTGCCATTTATGCGAGCAATACATCATCTATACCTTTGTCGCAAATCGCAGGTAAGTGTAAATTCCCAGAAAAAGTAATTGGAATACATTTTTTTAATCCTGCACATATAATGAAACTAGTAGAAATAATTAAGCCAGCTCAAGCGGATAAAGCTTTGATACGGAATACAAAATCTTTTGTTAAATCAATAGGAAAAGTACCCATATTGGTGCAAGATTCACCTGGATTTGTTGTCAATCGAGTGGCACGGCATTTTTACGTAGAAAGTTTAAAGGTTTTGGAAGATGGGGTGGCTGATCTTACCACAATAGACGCTTTGATAAAGAATATGGGTTTCAAAATGGGGCCTTTTGAACTTATGGATTTGATTGGGGTAGAAGCAAACTATAATGTTACAAAAACAATGTTCGAACAGTTTAATTTTGATGCCAAATTTAGACCCAGTAGGATTCAAAAAGCAAAGGTGGATGCAGGTCTATGGGGGCGTAAAACTGGAAAAGGTTTTTATGAATACGATAAGTAAATTTTGTATTCTTCTGTTTCTCTTTTTGCTCGCCTGCAAGCAAGATGATGACGGAAATCAACAAAACATCATACCAAATGTTCCAGTAAACTCAGTGGTTAATACAGATTTACCGCTTTTTCAACATCTGAGACAATTAGGTTCTTATCAATATCTTGACGATGGCTACAAAGGTATTGTGCTTCTGCACAATTATGATGACCAGTTTTATGCCTTAGAAAGGTCTTGCACATATCATCCATTTGATTCATGTGCAATTGTAGAAGTAAATGAGGAAAATTTAAATCTCCGTTGTGGATCAAAAAATAATGGTCAATTTAAAGCATGTTGCGCTTCCACTTTTCAATATGATGGATTTGTTGGTGATGGACCTGCTAGGTTCCCTTTAAAACGATACACAATCCAACAAAGTGGCGCTACCCTAATTATTAGAAATTAAGTCGGTTTGTGTTTCAGTAGATAGAATTGGGTTTATAACTTTCTTTTTATTTGAGAGTCATTAAAATACACAACTGCAAGGTTTTATCAATGGACCTGTTATACAGGCATTCAAAGAATTATTCCGTTGATATCTTCCATACGTTGAATATCTCCAAGTGAATTTTTGTCATAGTAAAAAAAGAGTAGGGTAAACAAATTGTTACCTTTGTAAAGGCATGTCTTTTCAACCCAAATACAATTTCATTGAAGAGCTCAAATGGAGGCATTTATTCCACCAAGCTACACCGAAAACGGAGGAAAGACTTAATACAAAAAAAACCAAAGGCTATATAGGTTTTGACCCCACTGCAGACTCCTTGCATATCGGAAATTTTGTACCCATTATTTTACTGATGCATCTGCAAAGAGCGGGACATCAGCCCTATGCGTTGGTGGGAGGAGCAACTGGAATGGTGGGAGATCCGAGTGGAAAAAAAGCAGAGAGACAATTTCTAAATGAGGAAGTCCTTCGGCATAATCAAACTTCTGTCCATCAACAATTAGAGAAATTTCTTGATTTTAAAACTAAAATAAATCCAGCCAAATTGGTCAACAATTATGACTGGTTTTCCAAAATGGGCTTTTTAGATTTCATTCGTGATATCGGCAAGCACATTAGCATAAGCTATATGATGTCCAAAGACTCTGTAAAAAATCGTTTAGATACTGGACTAAGCTTTACAGAATTTACTTATCAAATGGTTCAAGGCTATGATTTTTATCATCTCTACAAAAATGAGAATTGTGTCTTACAATTAGGTGGAAGCGATCAATGGGGTAATATCACAACAGGAATTGAAATAATCAGAAGAAAATTGCATGATGAATCATTCGCATTTACAGCTCCTTTGATAACCAAAGCGGATGGAAGTAAGTTTGGAAAAAGTGAGTCTGGAAATATTTGGCTTGATGAAAATAAAACAAGTGTGTATAATTTTTATCAATTTTGGCTTAATATAAGCGACGAAGACGCACAGAGATATGTTAAAATATTTACTTTCTTATCAAATGATGAGATTAAAGCCAAAATAGAAAAACACCAACAAAATCCTGGTCTGCGAAAATTACAAAAATTGATTGCTCAAGAGGTGACTAGCTTGGTGCATTCTCCCTCTTCTTTTGAAAAAGCAAAAAGTGATTCAGAAATTATTTTTGGCCTAAATAGTCAAGAACAATTTGAACAACTTGCAGATGAATTGGTGAAAGAAATTCAAACCAAAGAATCCTTTGTAATTTCAAAAAATATATTGCATTCCGGAGACAATGTTCTGGATTTAATGGTTGAACATACGCAAATTTTCTCATCAAAAGGTGAAGCAAAGCGCATGATTAAGTCAGGAGGAGTAAAAATAAATTTTGAAAAAATTGTTGATGAGGAAATGAAACTTCTTCCTCAATTGGCGATGAAAAATAAGTATATACTCATTAACAAAGGAAAAAAGAATAAATATTTAGTAAAACTAGAAGAATGAAAAATATAATTCCCAAAGAAAAAGACCTGCGCACTGTCCATAAAAACTTAATAAGTCTCATCGGTCCTAGACCTATATGTTTTGCTAGTACAATTGATAAAGATGGAAATTCAAACCTGGCGCCCTACAGTTTTTTCAATGTTTTTAGTGCGAAACCCCCAATTTTGGTTTTTTCGCCAGCTAGAAGTGGTAGAACCAACCTAACCAAAGATACCCACGAAAACATTAAGGAAGTACCTGAAGTTGTTGTCAACTTAGTAAACTATGAAATGGTTTGGAAAATGAGTATAGCAAGTTCACCTTATCCAAGAGGTGTTAATGAATTTGAAAAAGCAGGCTTTACGGAAATACCATCTGATCTTGTTAGGCCTTCAAGGTTAAAAGAATCGCCAGCACAGCTTGAGTGCAAAGTACAAGAAATAAAAGAGATGGGTCATACAGGTGGTGCAGGAAACTTGGTTATTTGTGAAGTGCTTAAAATCCATATTGATGAGGAAATGATAGGGGATACAGGTTATGCCGATCCAAGAAAAATGGACTTAGTAGCACGTATGGGGGACGCGTGGTACTGCAGAGCAAATGGAGATGCACTTTTCAAAGTAGACAAATCGCTTGCAGAAGAAAGTATAGGATTTGATAGACTTCCAGAACCCATAAAGAAAAGCACTGTTTTGAGCGCCAATGATTTGGGAAAGCTTGCTGCGCTAGAAAGCAATAAGCTTCCTAAAAATATCCAAAGCGAAATAGCCATAAATTTAGACCTTCATAAAAAAGCCAAGGAACTTATTAAAAATGGGCAAGTTGAGGAGGCATTAAAAATTCTAACTACTACATGAATTCGAAAATTGTTTTATTCAAATCCACCATCATTATCATGCACCTGCTTGCGGTGGTATTGGTTTTATTGCCTTTTATCACCATGATGGTTTATACAAAAGAACAACCCTGGAAGTATGGGTTCACTTTTATTGAAGCCAATTTCAAGGCCGCCTTGTTCGTCTCCTTTGCCTTTAGCTTTTTTATAGTCGGTTACAATGCCATTACTTTCGAAACATTGCATTTGCATGACCTAAGCTCATACCTAAAAGCGAAACAAGTAAAAAGCATTGGTATCAATAAAAATTTTCAAGAAATCCAAGCAGAAGTCTTAGCCGATATAAAACAACTTCGCTGGAAAGTAAAAAGTGAAACACCAGAGAAAATCCTTCTCTATGCAAAAAATCAATACTTTACGGCAGACAACCTAGAAATTCGACTGGCCAATAATCAATTAAAGATTACAAGCAAACCATTTGTACCTATTTTTTTTATTGATTTTGGCAGAAACCATAGACACCTTACAACTGTTGAAAATATAATTAGAAAAAAACTTTGAATTGCTTAATAATTAACGCCTCGCCAAATCCTAGAAGCAATACCCAATTTCTAAGTTTGGCAACAAAAAAATTGTTGGAAGAAGAGGGCCTAAACGCCAAAGTTCTTAATTTCGAAAACTATGATTTACCCTTGGGAAGTTTAGGAAAATTTGACGAACACAAACCAAGCCTATTCCAGAAAACTCTCATCGAAAATACGTCGGAAGCTTCGGTTATTTTTATTTTTTCTCCGGAGTACAATTGGCTTCCAACTCCAGAGATAATTAACCTAATTAACCTTTTTGCAAAAAAAAGTAACCAATCCATGTTTGACAACAAAGTGTTTGCTCTGGCAGGAGTTTCAAGTGGAAGAGGTGGAAGAACGCCTGCCTTGGTGCTTAACCAAATGTTGAATAAGGTATTGTCTTTCCTAAACTTTGAGTCGGTGGTGTCTTCAAAGATTTTTGAATCTCAATTCACACAAAATTGTGTCGATCCAAGTGGTAAACTTCTCGACAATGAAGGCTACAACCAAGGTTTAAAGAACTATCTTGATTTTACAATAAAAATCGCCAATAAGTGGTTTAATTCGTAATCGTATGTCCATAGAAGCCATTCAATTAACCAAAAAGTATGGAAATCAACGGGCTGTTGATTCACTAAGCTTTTCAATTGAAAAAGGACAAATAGTCGGTTTTCTAGGGCCTAATGGTGCGGGCAAGAGTACCACAATGAAAATGCTTTGTACGTACATTAAACCAACTTCAGGCAAAGCATTTGTAAATGGTTTTGATATCCATAAGCAGGCCAAAGAGCTTACAAATTCTATAGGCTATCTTCCGGAATCAAATCCACTGTATTATGATATGTATGTATCCGAATTTTTGCGATTTATCGCAAAAATCAAGGGGCTTGAGTATAAAAAAATCAAAAAAGAAGTTCCACAAGTCATTGATAGATTGGGGCTTGTGCCAGAAAAGAATAAAAAAATAGGCCAGCTTTCAAAAGGATACAAACAAAGAGTAGGTCTAGCCCAAGCACTATTGGCAGATCCACAATTGCTTATTTTAGACGAACCAACTTCCGGTCTCGACCCAAACCAAGTTATTCAAATACGAGAGCTTATTTCTGATTTTGGAAAGGAAAAAACAGTTTTACTATCCACGCATATCATGCAAGAAGTAGAAGCAATATGTTCTAGTGTAATGATAATCAATAAAGGAAAAATTGCAGAATCAGGAACCTTAAATGAAATCAAAAAAAGATTTAATAAGCAAATTCAAATGGCGGTTCAGTTTTCTAAGCCAATTGAAAAAGAAGCCCTCAATGCCATTGAACATCTTGGAATAAAAATAAACATGGAAGGAGACAGCGTGCTATTTAGCCATGCGGATAAGGAGTATTTGATAAAACAAATTTTTGAAATGGCGAAGGAGACATCTAATCCTATTATACAGCAAGAAGAGCAAAAAGAAAGTTTAGAAACGGTGTTTAAACAATTAACTAGATAATGTATCCAATAATTGTTAAAGAAATTCAAAGCTATTTTAGCTCGCTAATTGCCTATGTAGTTATTTCCGTTTTTCTTTTGATTGTTGGGCTTTTCATGTGGATATATCCCAATTCTAATGTTTTCGATTTTGGCTATGCCAACTTGGATACACTGTTTTTAATGGCGCCTTATATTTTTATTTTTCTTATATCCGCGATTACTATGAAATCCTTTTCAGAAGAATACCGCTTAGGTACTTTTGAATTGCTTACAACCACCAAAGTTACTGATATGCAAATCGTTCTTGGGAAATTTGTCGCGAACTTTTTTATAGTATGTATTACCCTGTTGCCAACCTTACTTTATGTCTATACCATTCATCATTTGGGCGCAGTTAAAGGCAATTTCGATCAAGGGGCAACCTTGGGTTCATACATTGGTTTGTTGTTGTTAAGCACATGTTACATCTCCATAGGGATGTTTGCTAGTTCATTGAGTAAAAATCAAATAATTTCATTTTTATTGGCCATGGCTTTTTGTTATTTTTTTTATGAATCTTTTAAGCGTCTGAGTGAGTTGCAAATCTTTGGAAAAAACGGATTTATTATAGAATGGTTAGGCATTGATTATCACTATTTTTCAGTTAGCCGAGGAGTAATTGACTCCAGAGATCTGCTTTACTTTTTCGGTTTTGTGGCAATTTTTTTGGGATGTACAAAGTGGAGATTTAGTTCAAGGTTATGGTAAAAAGAAAACAACGTTTTTCAATTTTGTTATTGTTCTCATTGGTAATTATTGCCAATCTTTTGGGGCGTTCTTTCTTTACTCGAATTGACCTTACACAAGAAAAAAGGTTTACACTTAGTAACACAACAAAAGAATTAATAGATAGCCTTCAGGATGTAGCATACTTTACCATCTACCTTGACGGAGATTTCCCTAAACAATATCAACACTTAAAAAACGCCATTTCAGATTTGCTTTACACCATGCGTCTAGAGTCAAGAGGTAAAGTTGATTTTCAATTTCAAGATGTTTTAAGTACGGCAAATGCGAAAGAAAAAGAAGACATCCTTAAGCAATTTTCGGAAAAAGGTCTTTTAATTGTTCGTCCAGAAATTGACGATAATCAAAGTATTTCAAACAACTTCATCATCCCATCAGGACTTATTTTTTATCAAAATACAGAGTATCCAATAAACTTTCTAAAACGAAAATTTGGCACGTCTATTCAAGAGGAAATTAATATTTCTATCGAACAAATCGAGTATGAAATTGACAATATACTGCGTCTTCTTGTTGCCCAAAATGCACCAAAAATTGCTTTTTTGGAAGGGCATGGCGAGTTAAAACCTGAAGAGATTATCGACATCAAATCAGAACTTTCTAAATTTTATTCAGTTTCTAGAGTCAACCTAAATTTAAACGATACCCAAGCACTAAAACCGCTTGCCAAACAAATCGGTGACAGCGAAAATGCCGAACTAGCCATTATTGAAGAGATGTTGAAATACATGAGCCAGTTTGAGGGTCTAATTATTGCCAAACCCAGAAAACGTTTTCTAGAATTGGAAAAATTCCTTTTGGATCAATACATCATGCAGGGAGGTAAGGTAATTTTTCTAGTAGAATCGTTGATTGCTGAAATGGACTCGGTTCAAAAATATAGCCAGATAACGACAGCTGATTATGATTTAAATTTAGATGATTTGCTCTTTAGGTTTGGGGTAAGGATAAATCCAAACCTTATTCAAGATCTAAATTGCCACGGAATTCCTGTGGTGATGAAACGAGCAGGCAATAGGCCCCAAATTTTGCCTTGGGTATTTTACCCTTTATTTAATCCGTCAAGTAATCACCCGATAGTCAAAAATTTACCCGCCATATGGGGTAGATTCGTAAGTAGTATAGACACTACTTCCAACAAAAACATCAAGAAAACACCCTTACTTCAATCCTCTCAAAATTCTAGAGTAGCATTTAATCCAGTAAATATAAATATGAATTTGGTTCAACTCGGTATGGATAGAAATACAGAACTTTTTCGCCAATCAAACCAAATAAGTGCTGTATTGCTGGAGGGGGAATTTAAGAGTGCATTTACCTATCGCCAGGGTTTTCAGAATTCGTCTATACCTTTTGTTCCCAGTATAAAAAGCAATCAAATGATTGTGCTTTCTGATGGGGATTTTATTAGAAATCAAGTTGTTTATTCTGGTCAAGCATACCAAGCTTTACCACTTGGTTTTGATCGATATGCTAGCAAACAAATGGGTGTTCCAATTAAATTTGAAAACAAAAGATTTTTTCTAAACTGTGTAGATTTTTTGATGGGTTATCAAGACATCATCAATGTCCGGTCAAAAAAAGTTGCCCTTAGATTGTTAAATAAAACCAAGGTAAAAAAGGAAAAATCAAAGTGGATTGTCATCAATATGCTCTTGCCTGTTCTGCTGGTCGTCTTAATAGGTATAATTAATAGCATCATTAGGAAAAGAAAATATCAGTCAGTTTAAATTGACTATATTTTATTACATTACGCCTATGAAGCGGCTCTGCGTTCTTTTGTCTCTACTTAATGGAGCCAACATGCTTGCTCAAACTTTATCTGTCGCTACTTATCCAAGCTATGTTATGGCCCATCATGGCTACATGAGCAACATAGAATCACACGGCATTGGATTTGAATTAAATTACTTTAAGCAAAAATCTGCGCTATTGGAGAAATACTATCCTCAACTAGATGTAGGGCACAAAATCAACTACATCAACATGGGCAAACCAGATTTGACCGGTTCAGCCTTTGCTTATATTCCAAACCTCAATTATCGAAGTAAGTCAAACAAGTTGGGTCAAGTTGTTTTTCAAATTGGATTGGGAATTGCTTATGTAAGTCAAAAATTTGATCCTTTTGAAAACAAGGACAACTTGGCCATCAGTTCGCATATGAATGTTGCTTTCCAGACCAATATTGGTTGGCAATCACCCTTGGGTTTAAAAGTTTTTGGTGGGCTAAGTCATTATTCCAATGGAGCTTTTCATGCGCCCAACCTTGGGATAAATATCCTAAACCTAGGTATAGCGCAAAACATCTTGAAAAGAAAAGTAGAAATTAAACCGGAAAATGATACCTTCAGTCAAAACAAATCATGGTATATTTTTGGCTTTATGGCTTCCAAAGAAGCTAGTATAGAAAGACAAGAGCGATTTTATATCTACGGAATGGGTCTAGAAAAAAAATGGGCAAGGAAAAAACCAAAAAGATATTGGCGCACGGGTCTAGACATAAATATGGATGGACAGCACGGAAGCTACAACAACCAAAATCAAACTAGCTATCTGCCTACCAAAATTGATGAAAGTATTGAGAGTGGTTTAAGACTTGGTCATCTTTGGCAGATGGGTCGACTAGAAGGTTTTGCAGACCTAGGTTTTTATATTACATCGCCAAGTTCTTTAAAGAAGTCATATTACCAAAAGATTGGGCTCAATTATCATTTAAGCGGGGCCATTTTTATACGTACAGATCTGGTGAGCCATGTATTTGCTGCAGATTATTTTAGCCTAGGTGTCGGTTATGCATTATAAAGCTTATTTTTTCATATCGCTACTTATATTCTTTGCATGTTCCGATGAACAAGTTGGAGATTGCTTTACTTCGGTAGGCAAAACAAAAACAGAAATTAGAACAGTTCCCAGTTTCCACTCCATAGATGCAAATCACAGGTTCAAAATTACCTTGGTGCAAGATTCCATCAAACAAGGCCAAATTGAACTAATTTCAGGAGAGCATATCATTAAAGGATATACAACTGAAGTAAGCGACGGTATTTTAAAAATCAGAAACAAAAACAAATGTGATATTGTCCGTGCTATCCAAGAACCAAAAATCAAAATACATTTTTGGAAAGACCTGCAAAACTTAAACATTACCTCTGCCGCTTCTTGCATTAATCTAGGCGAAATTCAATTACCTATGCTTCAAATTTTGGGCAACAGCACAAGCGAAATTCAACTGACCGACTTGAGTATTGATTATATAGGTTTTCAGTTAAGAAAAAGTACCAACCTATTTTTGCAAGGAAAAACCATTGAACTTAGAGGCCAAGTAAATGAAGTATCGAACTTATATTCATTGGACTTAGAAGCGCAAAATGTGCTAGTTGATAACCATACTGTTCTGGATTGTTATGTAGATGCCACCAAAATAATCTATGTGAATATTTTTAATGATGGGCATATTTTTTATAAGCGCTCACCATCAGAAAAGCTGGAATTGGTAAATGGACAAGGCAAAGGTCAACTACTTTTATATACACCATAAATAACCGCTATACAAAAAGTAAATATTGAAAAAAAGAACGAATTTCGAATGAAAATGGGAGTAACCCAAATGTATACAAAATGCTTGGCGCAAGGAGCATATCTTATTGAAAGCCAAGGAGAAGCAGCAATAATTGACCCGCTTAGAGAAACACAACCTTATCTAGATTTAATTCAACAAAAAAATCTAAAGCTTAAGTATATTTTCGAGACCCATTTTCATGCAGATTTTGTAAGCGGGCATCTTACTCTTTCTCAAAAAGCAAAAGCACCCATTGTTTATGGTCCGCAAGCCAATCCTGCATTTGATGTCATTATAGCCAAAGATGGAGATATTTTTCAAATTGGCGATTTAAGCATAAAAGTGTTACACACGCCTGGGCACACGCTTGAAAGTTCAACCTATCTTTTATTGGACGAAAACCACAAAGAAAAGGCAATATTTACAGGAGATACCTTATTTCTAGGTGACGTGGGAAGGCCAGACTTGGCTCAAAAAGCAGCAAATACTACCCAAGAAGACTTGGCCGCTATGTTGTTTGATAGTTTGAGGGAGAAAATAATGCCTTTACCAAATGACCTTATGGTTTATCCTGGTCACGGAGCAGGGAGTGCTTGTGGAAAAAATATGATGGACGAAACGCAAGACACACTGGGCAACCAAAAGAAAGTTAATTATGCCTTAAACGTCACGCTCACAAAAGATGAATTTGTAAAAGAACTTACGCAGGGTCTTTTGCCTCCTCCAGCTTATTTTCCATTGAACGTGGCACTCAATAAAAATGGATATCAAGATGTTGATCTTGTATTGCAAAATGCGCAAAAACCCTTAGAGGCAGATGAATTTTATGCCCAAAGTAAAATGGAAAATGCAGTTGTTTTAGATGTTAGAACCAAAGATGAATTTGTACAATCGCATATTCCAAATGCAGTATTCATAGGACTTGACGGAACTTTTGCACCTTGGGTAGGCTCCTTATTGGTCGATACAAATACACCGATTCTTTTGGTGGTAAATGAGCCACAGTTGGAAGAGACTGTGCTTCGTTTGGCCAGAGTAGGTTTTGACAACGTTTTGGGCTATTTAAAAGGTGGAATGAATGCTTGGACTGCCCACAGCATGGAACTGCAAAAAATACCGTCAGTTGAGCCAAATGAATTGTCGGAAGGGCTCAATATGATAGATGTAAGAGGAATAGGCGAATACAAGCTCGGTCATGTGAAAGGGGCAACAAATATTGCGCTTGCTGAATTGCCAAATAAATTTTCCCATATGGATAGGTCCAAGCAAATTTATCTGCACTGTGCTACAGGTTACCGCTCTGTAATTGCTGCATCTTTACTCCAACGAAACGGATTCAAAAAAGTCATCAATGTTCTAGGCGGTTATGAAGGTATTTTTGAAAATGCTCCACATTTGTTAAGCAAAGCAAACTAACTTTGTCACAATGTTGGTAGAAGTCCTAAAATCTAAGATTCACAACGCAACACTCACTGATGGGAATATTCATTACATGGGAAGTATTACCATCGATGAAGAGCTACTTGAGGCGGCAAACCTCTTAGAAGGTGAAAAGGTCTTGGTGGTTAATAACAACAATGGAGAACGTATCGAAACCTATGTCATAAAGGGAAAGAGAGGAAGTGGCGAAATTTGTTTGAATGGTGCAGCTGCGCGAAAAGGTGTCCCTGGAGATATACTAATCATTATCTCTTTTGCACAATTTAATTTTGCTGATGCAAAAGAGTACAAGCCAACAGTTGTCTTTGTAGACAAAGAAAATAAGCTTGTTAAAAGTCCATGAAAGGGCGCATAAAAAATACCTTATTTGTAGCAATCGGCATTTTCTTGTTTGTTTTTGCATTAAGAAATGTCGAGCTATCATTGCTTTGGAATGAGCT
>CEOK01077759.1_pt1 | contig 20620 bp, 15 predicted proteins | sample 427001 | NCBI WGS metagenome assembly CEOK01 (sample SAMEA2591108, study PRJEB7988) | marine metagenome | isolation source: saline water (ENVO:00002010), including | reverse complement strand
ACTCTGGTTCAGAGCATTGGTTTGTAAAAGATCCTCCAACAAGAGATTGGATAAATTTTGGCGGAAAATACACCCAAACCAACCACGCACATTATACAGTTCAAGATCCATACGCTTCTGAATATGATAAAAAAGCATTTGCCGATGGATGGTTTGTAAAAACCATGCCTGATTTGAATCATAAAAATGAAATGATGGCAAAATACTTAACTCAGAATACGATTTGGTGGATTGAATATTCAGGAATTTCGGGAATTAGAATGGATACTTATCCCTACAATGACAAAGATTATATGACTGCGTGGTCTTGCGCAGTTACTGCAGAATATCCGAATTTTACTTCAGTGGGAGAGGAGGCAACTAAGTTTGCCAATCCTTCGAATATTGCCTATTGGCAGTTGGGGAAACAGAATCATGACGGATACGAATCCTGTTTACCTAGTGTGCTTGACTTTGCTACCTGTAATGCATTTGTTGAGTCAATTCAAGATTTTGATGAAAAAAATAAATGGAAACCATGGCAGAAACTTTATTATACCATATCCAATGATTACCTCTATGGCGATGCTTTTAACTTAGTTACCTTTCCTGACAACCATGATGGTGCTAGAATTTTCTCAAAGCTAAATGAAGACATCAATAAATTTAAGATAGCAATGGTTTTCTTTGCTACCACCCGAGGTATTCCTCATTTTTATTATGGAGGCGAAATTTTAATGTCCAATAAATATCCTAGCGGGATAAGGTCTGATTTTCCTGGTGGATGGCCTGGAGATGAGGTTAATGGATTTACGGGAATTGGTCTAACCGATATGCAAAAAGATGCACAGTCATTTGTAAAAAGATTATTGAACTGGAGAAAAAATAAAGAAGTAATTCATTATGGGAAATTAATGCAGTTTGCCCCATCGCTACCATCATACAATAAAAATGTCCCTCACCCAGATGATTATGGTGTTTACACCTATTTTAGGTATAACGATGAAGAGGCAGTGATGGTGATGTTAAATAATAATGAGGAAACCAAAATTAATTTGGATAAGTTTAGAGAGATAATCGATCATTATAATTTTGCTTATGACCCTATTAATGAGGTTGAAATTGATCTCGGTCAGTACCTTACTGTTCCAGCCAACTCACCATTTATTTTAGAGTTAACCTCTAAATAAAATTTAGAGAGATTTGTATAAATAATAGTATGTAAACCTCAAGAAACTAGACTGAAATAACATTTTTTTGGTTTTCATTAATTTTAAATTACATTGTATTTCAATTGAAACTACAATTATGAAAGCTAAAAATTACCCGCGTAGAAAGTTTATTAACCACTTTTTGGGAGGAACTGCTACGCTAGCACTTTCTCCTCATCTATTAGCCCAAAACTTCAATATCTCAGAAGATGCAATCGACTGGTACGATTTGAAAGAATTAGGTGTTGAGGGGAAAGGTTGGAGTGATACTAAAAAGTATTTTGATCGGCTCCCGTCCAAAGCTGAAGGAATTGTTCGAAAACCGGTATGGGAATATTCACGTGATTCCGCAGGTATGTGTTTTCGTTTTATTTCAAATTCCCCAAATATATATGTAAGGTATAAGCTATATCGCGAAGAACTTTCGCTTTCTCATATGCCCGCAACAGGGGTTAGTGGTTTGGATCTTTATGCTCAAGATGGACAGGGAATAGATCGTTGGGTAGGAGTTGTAAGGCCTGAAGGCCAATCTGTGGATGCCACAATAGCCAGAGGTTTAAGTCCAGGGTCAAGACGATACACCCTTTATTTACCTTTGAGAAACGGCATTGAAGCTTTAGAAGTTGGGGTATTAAAAGAGAAAGCTTTTCAAGCCGTATCTCCGCGTAAAGAAAAACCCATTGTTTTTTATGGAACTTCAATAATACATGGTGCTTGTGCTTCCCGACCCGGGATGGCATTCCCTGCGATACTTGGTAGAAGGCTTAATCGACCCACTATCAATCTCGGTTTTGCAGGTAATGGTCGTATGGAGATTGAGGTAGCATCCCTACTTGCAGAGCTTGACCCGTGCGTTTATGTGATTGACTGTCTGCCCAACATGAACGAAACGGTAGTCGCTGAACGTACAGTCCCTTTAGTGAGAAAACTAAGAGAATCCCACAGTGAAACCCCTATTTTGTTGGTTGAAGATCGAAGTTTTACCAACACGCGATTTTTCTCTCAAAAAAGAACACACCACGAAAAAAGTAGAACTGCTTTAAAAAATGCTTTTAGAACTTTACAAAACTCTGGTGTGAGCAATATATTTTATCTTGATGGGGATGCTTTATTAGGTCAGGATGGCGAGGCAGCAACAGATGGTTCCCACCCAAGTGATCTTGGAATGGTTCGATATGCTGATGCTTATGAGCCTGTTTTAAGAACTATACTCAAACAGTTTTAAAAACCGAGTTTTATCTACTAAAATAACCTGGGAATTTTCCTAGCTTCTAACTGCTAATGGATAAGCTTAAATATTTCCCTTTTTCATCTCTTCGATTGCATGGTTAGCAGCACGAGCTGTTAAAGCCATGTAAGTAAGAGATGGATTTTGAGTTGAAGTAGAGGTCATACAAGCACCATCCGTCACAAAAACATTTTGGCAGTGATGAAGTTGATTCCATTTGTTTAGCAGGGATGTTTTTGGATCGTGTCCCATACGAACTCCTCCCATTTCATGGATGTCATTTCCAGGTATACGATTGTTGTCGATTGTTTGAATATTAGTAAAACCTGCCTTGCGATACATTTCCGAAAATTCATCAAAGAAATCTTTTAACATTTTCTCGTCGTTTTCGTCATAGTCAACAGCTACTTTTAGTTGAGGGATACCCCAAGCGTCAACAAGATTTTCGTCAAGGCTGACCTGATTTTCTTCCTTAGGTATGGTCTCACCCATCATATGAGATCTTACACTCCAAGCATCTCCCTCTCCGCTATCCATTAAATTATCATGGAGTTCGTTACCCAAACCTGAAGTATTGTATTTCATAATTTTACGGGCTCCAAAACCAGCGGCATAACCTCTTAAAAAATCTGTTTCTTGACGGTGAACGTTTCTGAATCTTGGAACATAGGCAGAGGTTGGTTTTCGGCCATCTACACGTTTATCTTTATGACCTTCGTGTGTCGCAGTGACTACTCCTCTGTAATTATGAAAAGCAACATATTTACCGAGTAATCCACTATCATTTCCAAGTCCATTGGGAAATCGATCTGAAGTCGAATTCAACAAAATCAAATTTGAATTCAGCGTTGAAGCATTTAAGAAGATTACTTTAGCAAAATATTCTGTAACACTTTTAGTATGGGCGTCAATTACCCTTACCCCAATCGCCTTTTTCTTGTCTTCATCGTAGATTATCGAGTGAACTACACTATCGGGTTTTAGGGTCAAATTACCAGTTTTCATTGCCCAAGGAATTAAGGTTGAGTTGGCATTAAAATACCCTCCGAATGGGCAACCTCTTTGACATACGTTTCGACTAGCACATAATCCTCGTCCTTGAGCTACAAATATCGGTTTACTCTCCGTAAGATGGGCACATCTACCATAGATTACATGTCGATCCTCATAGTGTTTTTTTACTTCCTCGCTAAAGTAATCCTCTACGCAATTATTGCCAAAAGGTCTTAGAAAATCACCATCTGGAAGGACTTCAAGGCCATCTCTATTACCACTTACGCCAACAAATTTTTCCACGTAGGTATACCAAGGGTCTAAATCGCTATAACGTATGGGCCAATCTACTGCGAAACCGTCACGTGCAGGGCCTTCAAAATCTAAGTTGCTCCAACGTTGAACCTGTCTCGCCCACATGATTGATTTTCCTCCCACTTGATAACCACGAATCCACTGAAATGGTTTTTCTTGTACATAAGGGTGTTCGGCATCTTTAGTGAAAAAATGCATTGCATCTTCTCTAAATGCATAACAACTATGTGCAATCGGATTGTCTTCCCTGACTTTGGCAGGAACATTTCCCCGATGTTTAAACTCCCAAGGCAACATGTTGGTAGTTGGATAGTCTTTTAAATGCTCTACATTTCTACCTCGTTCGAGCAATAAAGTTTTAAATCCCTGCTCACAAAATTCTTTTGCTGCCCATCCTCCGGACATGCCTGCACCTATAACAATGGTGTCAAAGTGGTTTTCTTTAATCATTTTTTCAGTTTAAACTGGGACGCATCCTAAGTGGCGATTGGGGATAAACTCGTATTTTAAATAAGCTGTCATAAAATGTTCTGAAGTCATAAAATGACGTAGTGACCATTGTCGGGTTTTTGACATAAAATACCCCAAATCATCTTCCTGTTCAAGGGAATTTGATACAATACTCATTTGTGTATCAGAATCCAAAGCATCGAATTCCTTAGAATAGGAATCAGCTATTTGTTTTCTTAATATTAATAAACCAGATTGAAATTTTTTAATCTCATTTTCAGTGAGTGCACCCTCAAATTGGTTTACGATAAATTCAACCCTAGTCTCCACAGTAGGAAATTTTTCATTTTTTGAAGGTAAAATAACCTCAGATATTAAACCTATTAGGCGTTCACTCTTTTCTCCAATCTTTGATCCATTTGATGTGGACGAGGTACAATGTGTTAGCGTAGCAACTCCAGCAAAACCAACAGCAATGGTTTGTATGGCTTTTCTTCTTTTCATTTTTCAAATATACATTTTAATCCAAAAAAAAAAATTTAGCATCGATGGATTTTTTTTGCTCTCAATCCCAGTATATATTTAGTGATCACATTATTATACTCTTTGACCAGTTGATCTAAATATTTTACAGTAAGAAACCTAACAGCTTAATTTTATACCCTTACCTAGCCAATAAGAATAATTCCTTTCAGCAATTGTGTTATTTGGTTGGTGAACTTAAACGTTTTCTTTTTTGATCAAATTCAGAGCAGAACCTTCTTTATACCATTCGATTTGTTGTTCATTATAGGTGTGATTAGCCACTACAGTATCGGTAGTACCATCAGAATGAACCACTTCAATTGTTAAAGGTCTTCCTGGAGCAAAATCAGCTAAATCTATAAAGTTAAAAATGTCATCCTCTTGGATAAGGTCATAATCATTTTCGTTGTCGAAAGTGATGCCCAACATACCTTGTTTTTTTAAATTAGTTTCGTGTATCCTTGCAAAGGATTTTACCAAAACTACTTTTACGCCCAGGTGGCGAGGTTCCATAGCGGCGTGCTCTCTTGAGGAGCCTTCGCCATAGTTATGATCACCCACAACTATAGTTGGGATCCCAGCGGCTTTGTAAGCTCTTTGTACATCCGGTACCCCACCATATTCGCCTGTCAGTTGATTTTTGACAAAATTGGTTTTTTCATTAAATGCATTAACTGCACCAATAAAACAATTATTAGAAATATTATCTAAGTGTCCTCGGAAACGCAACCATGGACCTGCCATAGAAATATGATCTGTAGTACATTTTCCGAAAGCTTTAATCAATAGTTTCGCTCCCGTCAAATTATTTCCATCCCAGGGCTCAAATGGCGTTAGAAGCTCAAGCCTTTCCGAGTTTGCCTTTACAACAACTTCCACAGAAGAACCATCGGCTTTAGGAGCCAAATAGCCGTTGTCTTCAACGTCAAAACCTTTCGGCGGAAGTTCTAAGCCAGTTGGTGCGTCGAGTTTAACTTCTTCTCCCTCCTCGTTGATCAAAATATCATTTATGGGGTTAAAATCTAAACGACCAGAAATCGCTACTGCAGCAACCATTTCAGGAGATGCTACAAAAGCATGAGTATTGGGATTGCCATCGGCACGCTTAGAAAAATTCCGGTTAAAGGAATGGATGATAGTGTTTTTTTCCGCTTTGTCTGCACCCGCTCTGTCCCATTGTCCAATACAAGGTCCACAGGCGTTGGTAAAAATCTTAGCGTCTAAATCCTCGAAGATTTCTAATAATCCGTCTCTCTCGGCAGTAAACCTAACTTGTTCAGATCCAGGATTAATTCCAAATTCAGCTTTGGTAATCAGTTTTTTGTCCACCGCTTGTTTAGCAATGCTCGCTGCTCTTGAAAGATCTTCATAGGAAGAGTTGGTGCAAGAACCAATTAATCCCCATTCAACTTTAATGGGCCAATCTCCGGCTTTAGCTCTAGAACTCATCTCGCTAACAGGAGTTGCCAGATCAGGAGTAAATGGTCCATTGATGTGCGGCATCAATTCATCAAGATTGATTTCAATGACTTGATCAAAATATTTTTCGGGATCGGCATAAACTTCGGGATCTGCAGTAAGGTGCTCTTTTACTTCATTTGCGGCATTTGCCACATCGTCTCTTCCAGTAGCTCGAAGATATCGCTCCATAGAAGCATCATAACCAAAGGTCGAGGTAGTCGCTCCAACTTCTGCTCCCATGTTGCATATTGTTCCTTTGCCGGTACATGACATCGATTCAGCGCCAGGACCAAAATATTCTATAATTGCACCCGTTCCCCCTTTCACGGTCAATATTCCCGCTACTTTCAAAATAACGTCCTTAGGGGCTGTCCAACCGTTAAGTTTTCCAGTGAGTTTCACACCTATTAGTTTAGGAAATTTAAGTTCCCAAGGCATACCTGCCATTACATCAACTGCATCTGCACCACCAACACCGATAGCTACCATTCCCAAACCACCCGCATTAACCGTGTGAGAGTCAGTCCCAATCATCATCCCTCCCGGGAAGGCGTAGTTTTCTAAAACTACTTGGTGAATGATACCTGCACCTGGCTTCCAAAAACCTATACCATATTTGTTAGATACGGATTCTAAGAAATTAAAAACTTCCGCACTACTTGTGTTAGCAGATTTTAAATCCTCAGTCGCCCCTTCTTTGGCTTGTATAAGGTGATCACAGTGAACTGTTGTGGGCACTGCAACACGGGGTTTTCCAGCTTGCATAAATTGAAGCAATGCCATTTGAGCAGTAGCATCTTGGCATGCAATACGGTCAGGCGCAAAATCAACGTAATCGACACCGCGATCAAAAGTTTTACTGGGAAGCTTTTCCCACAAATGGGCATAAAGTATTTTTTCGGTAGACGTAAGGGGTCTTCCCAAAAGTTTTTTTGCAAGGTTCACACGTGTATCGAGCTGCGCATAGCTCTGCTTTATTATGTCGATGTCAAAGGCCATATCAATTTAAATTTATTGAGCATAAAAGTACAAAATATGTTAGTATCATAATTTGTCAACTTGAGCTTTTGATACTATTATTATTACAAATTACTTTTTTTTAAATTTTTGTCAAAAAACTCTAATTTTTTTGAACTTAAATTGCAGTACTCGTAAATGTCGTAGTTCACTCATTTACACTTAAAGAAAGGGTACTAGTAAGTGTTTTTCTGAGTATCAATTTTATACCATCAAAAGGCCTTAAATTATTTCTTTAAAAAATAGGCAAAAATGTATAAAAATAAGACTGTAAATAATAAAAAATTTTTAAATTTGCAGCCTCTTAAACAATAAAGACACAACTTAAATTATGGCTAAAGAAACTTTTGATCGGTCGAAACCCCATTTAAACATTGGAACCATTGGCCACGTTGATCACGGTAAAACTACCTTAACGGCTGCGATTACAAAGGTACTTGCTGATGCAGGTATGTCTGAAGCAAAAAGCTTTGACCAAATTGATAACGCTCCTGAAGAAAAAGAACGTGGTATTACTATTAATACATCTCACGTTGAATATCAAACTGCTAACAGACACTACGCTCACGTAGATTGTCCTGGTCACGCAGATTATGTGAAAAACATGGTAACTGGAGCTGCACAGATGGATGGAGCCATCCTTGTAGTTGCTGCTACAGATGGTCCAATGCCACAAACACGTGAGCACATCCTTCTTGGACGCCAGGTTGGTGTTCCACGCATCGTTGTTTTCCTTAACAAAGCCGACATGGTCGATGATGAAGAATTACTAGAACTCGTTGAGATGGAAGTAAGAGAATTACTTTCTTTCTACGATTATGATGGAGACAATACTCCAGTAATACTAGGTTCAGCATTGGGAGCACTCAATGGAGAGCAAAAATGGGTTGATACAGTATTGAAATTGATGGAAGAAGTTGACGGTTGGATTGAATTGCCAAAACGTGACGTTGACAAAGATTTCTTAATGCCTGTTGAAGATGTATTTTCAATTACAGGTCGTGGTACAGTTGCAACTGGTCGTATTGAAACTGGTGTTGCTAACACAGGTGACGCAGTTGATATCATCGGGATGGGAGCTGAAAAGCTTGACTCTACCATTACAGGAGTTGAAATGTTCCGTAAGATATTAGACCGCGGTGAGGCAGGAGACAATGTTGGAATTTTACTTAGAGGTATTGAAAAAACCGATATCAAAAGAGGTATGGTTATCTGTAAGCCTGGTTCCGTTACTCCACATGCCAAATTTAAAGCGGAGGTATATATATTGAAAAAAGAAGAAGGAGGTCGTCACACCCCATTCCATAACAACTATCGTCCGCAGTTCTATGTAAGAACCACTGACGTTACGGGTAACATTGTTTTACCTGACGGAGTTGAAATGGTAATGCCTGGAGATAACTTAACGATCACAGTAGACTTGATTCAGCCTATTGCTTTGAGTGTAGGTCTTAGATTTGCGATTCGTGAAGGTGGTAGAACCGTTGGAGCAGGTCAAGTTACTGAGATTTTAGACTAAAATAAAGTTTTTAAGATGATGCTCAAGGTGTCCACCGATGGTGGACGCCTTTTGTGTCAAATAAAAACGGGTTTAGCTCAGTTGGTAGAGCACTGGTCTCCAAAACCAGGTGTCGGGAGTTCGAGCCTCTCAACCCGTGCAAATAACAGCAAAAAAGATGTCAGCTTTTATAACATATATTAAGGATTCATTTGACGAATTAAAGAACAATGTTTCTTGGACTCCACGTGAGGAGCTTCAACGTTTAGTAGTAATTGTTCTTGTGTTCTCAGTCCTTTTTTCAATCGCCATTTGGGGAGCTGACACAGTACTTTCTGAAGTGGTAAGTTTTTATTTTAAATTGATCAACGGATAATTATGGCGGAGGTAGCTTCAAAAAATTGGTATGTTATCAGGGCGGTCAGTGGCCAAGAGGCTAAGATCAAAGACCACATTATGAGTGAAATTTCTCGTTTGGGCTATGCAACTCAAGTGGAGGATATACTCGTTCCCATGGAAAAAGTTGTTCAGATTAGAAATGGAAAGAAAATAAACAAAGAGAAAGTTTATTTTCCTGGTTATATCATGATCAAGGCTAACCTAACTGGAGAAATTCCTCATATCATTAAATCTGTTACTAATGTAATTGGTTTTTTAGGAGAGACCAAGGGGGGAGATCCAATTCCATTGAGGACTGCTGAAGTCAACAGAATGCTCGGTAAGGTTGATGAATTGACCATGACCACAGATCATATTGCAATTCCTTTTACTAGCGGTGAAAACGTAAAAGTAATTGACGGACCATTTAATGGATTCAATGGAACCATTGAGAAAGTAAATGAAGAAAAGCGCAAACTAGAGGTGATGGTGAAAATTTTTGGTCGAAAGACCCCTTTAGAATTAAGTTACATGCAAGTAGAAAAATTATAAATGTTACCTATATCAGGAGTTTTAGCTTCCAATTGAAACTTCTATAAACGTTAAAGTTCAAATTAACAATGGCAAAAGAAATAGATAAAGTTCTTAAACTTCAAGTTCGGGGAGGTGCTGCGAATCCATCGCCACCGGTTGGACCCGCGCTAGGTGCCGCAGGAGTCAATATCATGGAGTTTTGTAAGCAATTCAATGCGCGAACTCAAGATAAGCCTGGTAAAATTCTACCAGTGGTGATTTCTGTTTACAAAGACAAATCATTTGAATTTGTAATTAAGACACCTCCAGCGGCCGTTCAACTGATGGAAGCAGCCAAAGCTAAAAAAGGATCCGGTGAACCTAACAGAACCAAAGTAGCCTCGGTTACTTGGGATCAAGTCAGGGTAATTGCTGAAGACAAAATGCAAGATTTAAATGCATTTACTGTCGAGTCAGCTATGAAAATGGTAGCCGGTACAGCCCGTTCGATGGGATTCACTGTTAAAGGAGAATTTCCCTCAAACTCGTAAAAATTAGTTATGGCAAGATTATCAAAAAAACAAAAAGAAGCTAGAGCAAAAGTGGACAATAAGTCCGTTTACACGCTCACAGATGCCTCCAGTTTGGTGAAAGAAATCACTACAGCAAAGTTTGATGCATCAATTGATTTGGCAATCCGCTTGGGTGTTGACCCTAAGAAAGCCAATCAAATGATCAGAGGAGTAGTAACCTTACCTCACGGAACCGGAAAGGTCCTGCGAGTATTGGCACTAGTCACTCCTGATAAAGAAGCAGAAGCCAAAGAAGCTGGTGCTGATTTAGTTGGATTGGATGAATACCTTCAAAAAATTAAAGATGGCTGGACAGATGTCGATGTGATTGTAACCATGCCCAGTGTTATGGGAAAATTGGGACCTTTAGGAAGAGTTTTAGGACCTAGAGGATTAATGCCCAACCCCAAAACAGGAACGGTGACAATGGATGTCAAAAAGGCTGTATCTGATGTTAAAGGAGGTAAAATTGACTTTAAAGTGGATAAATCAGGAATCGTTCATGCGTCTGTTGGTAAAGCCTCGTTCGAAGCAAAAAAAATCGAGGAAAACGCCAATGAATTGCTTAAAACCATTCAAAAAATGAAACCCACTACAGTCAAAGGAACTTATATCAAAAGCATTTTTATGTCAAGTACTATGAGTCCTAGTATTAGTATTGAAACTAAAATTGCTTAAGCCTTAAAATCAAGGGAATGACAAAACAGGAAAAAGCACAGGAAATCCAAGATTTGACTACCGAATTATCATCGGTAAAAAATCTTTATCTGACAGACATTGCCGGCTTGGATGCACTACAAACTACTGCCCTTCGTCGTGCATGTTTTAAGGCAAACATCAAACTATCCGTTGTTAAGAATACCCTTTTGGCGAAAGCCATGGAGGCTTCTGACAAAGATTTTGGGGAATTGCAATCTGTATTGAAAGGCAATACCTCACTGATGTTTTCTGAGGCTGGAAATACGCCAGCCAAAGTAATCAAAGATTTCCGTAAGAAATCTGATAAGCCCATATTGAAAGGAGCATTTATTGAAGAAGCCATTTATATCGGTGATGACCAAATTGACGTGTTGGAATCCATCAAGTCAAAAGAGGAATTGATCGGCGATGTAATTGCAATACTTCAGTCTCCTGCCAAGAATGTTATCTCGGCACTTCAATCAGGTGGATCAAATCTATCGGGAATATTAAAAACATTATCGGAGCGGTAATGTATAAAATTTACGCACTCAAAAATTTATAAAACTAAAATTAGAAAAATTCAAATTAATACAAGATGGCAGATTTAAAAGAATTCGCAGAGCAACTGGTTAACTTGACAGTAAAAGAAGTCAATGAGTTAGCCGATATTTTAAAAGACGAGTATGGCATTGAGCCTGCTGCGGCAGCGGTAGCTGTTGCTGGAGGTGCTGCATCCGGTGGTGGTGACGCAGCTGCTGAGGAAAAATCAGAATTTGATGTTGTGCTTACCGCTGCTGGAGGTTCAAAACTTGCAGTAGTTAAATTGGTAAAAGAATTAACTGGACTTGGTCTTAAAGAAGCCAAGGAATTGGTTGACAATGCACCAAGTAACATTAAGGAAGCAGTTTCTAAAGACGAAGCTGAAGGACTTAAAAAATCGCTTGAAGAAGCAGGAGCTGAGGTCGAACTGAAATAGTTCTTTCCTCCTAACATATAAGGTTTAGGCTTTTGGAATTAGCTTCCATGGGCCTAAACCATTTTGTGTTTCATAAAGTCCCCACTGGTTGAACCCTTATTTTGATACTAATAAATTAACGTAGATGCCGAATACACAATCCAAAAGAGTCAACTTTGCCGCCGCAAAAGATTCACCCAATTACCCCGATTTTTTAGACATTCAAATCAAATCTTTTCAAGACTTCTTCCAATTGGAAACCAAGTCAGACGAAAGAATAGAAGAAGGACTATTTAATACCTTCAAAGAAAATTTTCCAATTACAGATACCCGAAATCAGTTTGTTTTGGAGTTTCTGGATTACTTTATTGATCCCCCACGATATTCAATTCAGGAGTGTATTGAAAGAGGATTGACTTATTCCGTCCCGCTTAAAGCGAGATTAAAACTTTTTTGTACAGATCCTGAACACGAAGATTTTGAGACCATCGTTCAAGATGTGTTCTTGGGAACAATTCCATACATGACCCCTAGTGGTACATTTGTGATCAACGGCGCTGAGCGGATTGTTGTTTCACAATTGCACCGATCACCAGGTGTGTTTTTCGGGCAGTCATTCCATGCTAACGGAACCAAACTCTATTCGGCAAGAGTAATTCCATTTAAAGGTTCATGGATAGAATTTGCTACTGATATCAATAGCGTAATGTACGCCTACATTGATCGAAAGAAAAAGTTACCCGTAACAACACTATTCCGTGCAATCGGGTATGAAAGTGATAAAGAAATATTAGAAATTTTTGATCTGGCTGAAGAAGTTAAAGTTTCAAAAACTGGATTGAAAAAAGTTTTAGACCGTAAGCTAGCGGCTAGGGTGTTAAAAACTTGGCATGAGGATTTTGTGGATGAAGATACTGGAGAGGTAATTTCCATCGAGAGAAACGAAATCATCATTGATCGGGATACGATACTTGACAAAGAACATATTGAAATGATCGTTGAGGCAGATGCAAAAACCATTCTCCTCCACAAAGAGGATGCCCACATGGCAGACTACGCAATCATTCACAATACTTTACAAAAAGATCCTACAAACTCTGAAAAAGAAGCTGTTGAACACATTTACCGTCAGCTTCGTAATGCAGAGCCACCAGATGAGGATACTGCTAGAGGAATAATTGACAAACTTTTCTTTTCAGATCAGCGATACAACCTCGGAGAAGTTGGTCGTTACAGAATGAATAAGAAACTCAACTTGGAAGTTGAGATGGACAAACAAGTTTTGACCAAAATAGATATCATTACCATCGTAAAGTATTTAATTGAGTTGATTAACTCAAAAGCTGAAATCGATGATATTGATCACCTTTCCAACAGAAGGGTAAGAACAGTTGGCGAACAACTGTCTTCTCAGTTTGGTGTTGGATTGGCTAGAATGGCTAGAACCATCAGAGAACGAATGAATGTAAGAGATAATGAGGTATTTACGCCTATTGATTTGATCAATGCAAAAACCTTATCCTCTGTTATCAATACTTTCTTCGGAACCAATCAATTATCCCAGTTTATGGATCAAACTAATCCATTGGCTGAGATAACCCACAAACGAAGACTATCCGCACTAGGTCCAGGTGGACTTTCAAGAGAGCGAGCAGGTTTTGAAGTTCGTGATGTTCACTACACCCACTATGGAAGACTTTGTCCAATTGAGACCCCTGAAGGACCTAACATTGGTTTGATCTCCTCTCTTGGTGTTTATGCCAAAGTAAACAACTTAGGATTCATTGAAACCCCTTATCGGAAAGTTGATGATGGAAAAATTGACCTAGGTAATACCATTTATCTCAGTGCTGAGGAAGAGGAAAATAATCTGATTGCACAGGCCAATATTCCTTATGATAAATCAGGAAAAATCACATCTGAAAAAGTAATTGCTAGGGATCAAGCAGATTTCCCAGTTGTTACACCTGATCAGGTAAACTACACTGATGTAGCTCCCAATCAGATTGCTTCAATATCAGCTTCTTTGATTCCATTCTTGGAACACGATGATGCTAACCGAGCACTGATGGGATCTAATATGATGCGCCAGGCTGTTCCGCTATTGCGTCCAGAATCACCAATCGTGGGAACTGGATTGGAACGTCAAGTTGCTTCTGACTCAAGAGTCTTGATCAATGCGGAAGGCGATGGACTAGTAGAATACGTTGATGCTAATAAGATCACGATCAAATACGATATGACGGATGATCAAAAGTTGGTCAGTTTTGATGGTGATACCAAAACCTATAACCTTATTAAGTTCAGAAAAACCAATCAGGGAACTTGTATCAATCTCAAACCTATTGTCAGAAAAGGAGATCGGGTTGAAAAAGGTCAGGTGCTATCTGAGGGTTATGCTACGCAAACTGGAGAATTGGCGTTGGGTAGAAATATGAAAGTAGCTTTTATGCCTTGGAAAGGATATAACTTTGAGGATGCGATTGTAATTTCTGAAAAAGTTGTTAGAGAAGATATTTTCACTTCTATTCATATAGACGAATATTCTATTGATGTTAGAGACACCAAATTAGGAACAGAGGAATTGACTGATGATATTCCGAACATCAGCGAGGAGGCTACCAAAGATTTGGATGAAAATGGTATGATTCGCATAGGTGCAGAAGTGCATCCTGGAGATATATTGATCGGTAAAATTACTCCTAAGGGAGAATCTGACCCTTCTCCAGAAGAAAAATTATTACGCGCCATTTTTGGTGATAAGGCTGGCGATGTAAAAGACGCATCATTAAAAGCACCACCGTCATTGAGAGGGGTGGTAATTGACAAAAAATTATTTACGCGATCTGTTAAAGATAAAAGAAAACGAAACCTAGATAAGCAAGAACTCGAATTATTAGATGAGCAGTTTGAGGCTAAGTTTGATGAATTGAGAGGGATATTGATTGAAAAACTCTTTGCAATTGTCAATGGAAAAACATGTCAGGGAGTACAAAATGACCTTGGAGAAGAAGTACTTCCTAAAGGAAAAAAATACACCCTTAAAATGTTGTCCAATGTTGAGGATTACACTCACCTTACTAAGGGTGTTTGGACTACCTCAGCTGAGGTTAATAAGTTGATCGCCGATTTGATTCACAACTATAAAATCAAAGAAAACGATTTACAAGGATCGCTCAGAAGAGAGAAATTCACCATTAGTGTTGGTGATGAATTACCTGCCGGAATCAAAAAACTAGCTAAAGTCTATGTTGCTAAAAAACGTAAACTCAAAGTAGGAGATAAAATGGCAGGTCGACACGGAAATAAAGGTATCGTTGCCCGAATTGTTCGTGAAGAGGAAATGCCATTCTTGGAAGATGGTACGCCTGTTGATATCGTCTTAAACCCACTTGGGGTTCCTTCTCGAATGAATATCGGTCAAATTTATGAGACCGTATTAGGATGGGCAGGACTCAACTTAGGAGAGAAATATGCTACTCCGATTTTTGACGGCGCAAGCATAGATCAAATCAATGCATTGACAGATAAAGCCAATGTGCCGCTTTACGGTCATACCCATTTGTATGATGGTGGAACTGGTGAACGCTTTGACCAAGCCGCAACTGTTGGCGTAATCTACATGCTGAAATTAGGTCATATGGTAGACGATAAAATGCACTCTAGGTCAATTGGACCTTATTCATTGATAACGCAACAACCATTGGGTGGTAAAGCCCAATTTGGAGGACAGCGATTTGGTGAAATGGAAGTATGGGCATTGGAAGCTTATGGCGCTTCAAGCACACTTCAGGAAATATTAACCGTTAAATCTGATGATGTCATTGGTAGGGCAAAGACCTACGAATCCATTGTTAAGGGGGAAGCCCTTCCAGAACCGGGGTTACCAGAATCTTTCAACGTTTTAATGCACGAATTGAAAGGATTAGGATTGGACATCAGATTAGAAGAATAATTAAAAAATTGCTATTGAGTTATGCCTAGAAATAACGAAATCATTACCCAAAAGAAATTCAATAAAATCACTATTGGTTTATCCTCTCCTGAGGTTATCCTCGGTAATTCCAGAGGAGAAGTTTTGAAACCAGAAACCATCAACTACAGAACTCACAAACCCGAACGGGATGGTTTGTTTTGTGAGCGTATTTTTGGTCCTGTTAAAGACTTTGAATGTGCCTGTGGAAAATACAAACGTATCCGATATAAAGGAATCGTCTGTGATCGCTGTGGGGTAGAGGTAACCGAAAAGAAAGTCAGACGTGACCGCGTGGGACATATCAACTTGGTGGTGCCTGTAGCTCATATCTGGTATTTCAGATCTTTACCCAATAAGATTGGCTATCTGCTTGGACTTCCTTCCAAGAAGCTAGACATGATTATCTATTACGAGCGTTATGTGGTTATTCAGCCCGGTAATACCAAAAATGCAGAGGGAGACCCCATTCAAAAAATGGATTTCTTAACTGAAGAGGAGTATTTGAACATCATGGAGCAATTACCTCCTGAAAATCAATTCCTTGAAGACAGTGACCCCGAGAAGTTTATTGCCAAGATGGGAGCAGAGTGTTTGATTGAATTGCTTTCCAGAATCGATCTCGAGGCCTTGTCATATGAATTGAGACATAAAGCCAATAATGAGACTTCGAAACAAAGAAAAACGGAAGCTTTAAAAAGACTTCAAGTAGTGGAAGCCTTTAAAGAAGCCAATGAGAATAGGGAAAATTTACCCGAGTGGATGATCATGAAAGTGATTCCAGTTATCCCGCCAGAATTAAGACCTTTAGTTCCACTAGATGGAGGTCGCTTTGCAACTTCCGACCTTAACGATTTATACAGAAGGGTAATCATTAGAAACAACCGTTTGAAAAGATTGGTTGAAATCAAAGCGCCCGAAGTAATCTTAAGAAATGAGAAGCGTATGCTTCAGGAATCTGTAGATTCCTTGTTCGACAATACAAGAAAATCTTCTGCGGTTAAAACGGACTCTAACCGTCCACTAAAATCGCTGTCCGACTCCCTAAAAGGAAAGCAAGGACGTTTTCGTCAAAATCTACTCGGAAAAAGGGTAGACTATTCAGCCCGTTCTGTTATTGTCGTAGGGCCTGAATTAAAACTTTTTGAGTGTGGATTGCCAAAAGGTATGGCGGCTGAACTTTATAAGCCCTTTATCATCCGCAAGCTTATCGAAAGAGGTATCGTGAAAACGGTTAAATCTGCCAAGAAAATTATCGATCGCAAGGAACCTGTAGTTTGGGATATCTTAGAAAATGTTCTTAAAGGTCATCCCGTTTTATTAAACCGGGCCCCCACATTACACAGACTGGGTATCCAAGCTTTCCAGCCTAAGCTGATTGAAGGGAAAGCTATTCAGTTACACCCCCTCGTTTGTACAGCTTTTAATGCTGACTTTGACGGAGATCAAATGGCGGTTCACCTGCCACTTGGGCCAGAAGCGATATTAGAATCTCAGCTTTTAATGCTGGCTTCTCATAACATCCTTAACCCTGCTAATGGTTCGCCAATTACGGTACCATCACAGGACATGGTATTGGGATTATATTACATGACTAAGGCAAGAAAATCCACGCCTGAATTACAACTTAAAGGAGAGGGATTAACCTTCTATTCGGTTGAGGAAGTTCACATTGCTTACAACGAAAAGCGTGTAGACCTCAATGCAATGATAAAAATCAGAGCCAAAGACTTTAACGAAGAGGGCGAATTGGTTTATCAAATTATTGACTCAACTGTTGGTCGCGTTCTATTTAACGAAGTTGTTCCTGAAAATGCAGGTTATTTTAATGAGGTTTTGACCAAGAAGAACTTGAGAGAGATTATTGGTAAAATCCTTAAAGTAACTAGTGTTCCCGAAACAGCAGCTTTCTTGGACGAAATCAAGGACATGGGCTATAACTTTGCCTTCAGAGGAGGGCTATCCTTTAGTTTAGGTGATATCATCATCCCAGCAGAAAAAATCGATATGATCGATGATGCCAACAATCAGGTTGAAGGTATTACTGGTAACTACAATATGGGATTGATTACCAATAACGAACGTTACAATCAGGTGATTGATGTTTGGACATCCACCAATGCGAAGTTGACCGAAATGGCGATGAAACGTATTAGTGAAGATCAGCAAGGATTTAACTCCGTATACATGATGTTGGATTCAGGGGCAAGAGGTTCCAAAGAGCAAATCCGTCAGTTAACCGGAATGCGGGGTCTGATGGCCAAGCCTAAAAAATCTAACGTTGGAGGAGGGGAAATCATTGAAAACCCGATTCTGTCAAACTTTAAGGAAGGACTTTCTATTCTAGAATATTTTATCTCAACCCACGGTGCGAGAAAAGGATTAGCGGATACCGCATTAAAAACTGCTGATGCCGGGTACTTGACCCGTAGGTTGGTAGATGTTTCTCAAGACGTGATTGTCAATCAGGAAGATTGTGGAACATTGAGAGGTATAGAGGTAACGCCTTTAAAGAAAAACGAAGAGATTGTTGAAACCCTTGGAGAAAGGATTTTGGGACGTGTTTCCCTTCATCCTATTGTTGATCCAAGAACAGACGAGGTGCTGGCACCAGCAGGCGTTCAGCTGACCGAAGAATTGGTTAAGAAAATAGAAGATGCGCCAATCAATAGCGTAGAAGTTCGTTCGCCGCTCACATGTGAGGCTCAACAAGGTATTTGTGCCAAGTGTTACGGAAGAAATCTTTCTACTGGTAAAATGGTTCAGAAAGGAGAAGCAGTTGGCGTTGTTGCAGCACAATCCATTGGAGAACCTGGAACACAGCTGACCTTGAGAACCTTCCACGTTGGTGGGGTCGCAGGAAACATTTCGGAAGAAAACCGATTGGTTGCCAAATTTGACGGTATTGCTGAAATAGAAGATTTAAAAACGGTTAAAGGAATCGATACCGAAGGTAACGCTGCCAGTATCGTAATTTCTAGAACAGCCGAATTGAAATTGGTTGATGCCAATACCAAAAACGTATTGAACACGCATAACATTCCTTATGGATCGTCCATTTTTATAAAGAATGGTTCCAAGATCAAAAAAGGAGATGTAATCTGTCAGTGGGATCCATTTAATGGAGTCATTGTTTCTGAATTTACTGGAAAAATTAGTTTTGAAAATATCGAGCAAGGGGTTACTTATCAAGTGGAAATCGATGAACAAACTGGTTTCCAAGAAAAGGTAATTTCTGAGTCTAGAAACAAAAAACTAATCCCTACTCTTCATATCAAAGATACCAAAGGCAACACCTTGAGGTCTTATAACCTTCCTGTTGGTGCCCACTTGATTGTCAATGATGGTGAGAGTATAAAAGAAGGAAAAACATTGGTGAAAATTCCTAGGAAATCTGCTAAGTCAGGTGACATCACAGGAGGACTTCCGAGGGTTACCGAACTTTTTGAAGCGAGAAACCCCTCTAACCCTGCTGTAGTTTCTGAGATAGATGGTGTTGTTTCTTTCGGTAAAATCAAAAGAGGAAACCGCGAAATTATCGTAGAATCTAAATACGGTGACGTCAAGAAATACTTGGTCAAATTATCCAATCAGATTTTGGTTCAGGAAAATGACTTTGTCAAAGCGGGTATGCCATTGTCTGATGGTTCCATCACACCAACGGATATCCTTAAAATTAAAGGACCCTCTGCTGTTCAACAATATTTGGTGAACGAGGTACAGGAGGTTTACCGATTGCAAGGGGTGAAAATCAACGATAAGCACTTTGAAGTCGTTGTCCGCCAGATGATGCGTAAGGTTAAAATCCAAGACCCAGGAGATTCGATCTTCCTCGAAGGGCAGTTGGTTTACAAAGTTGACTTTATCAAAGAAAACGACAGCCTATATGGTAAGAAAATAGTTGAAGAGGTTGGTGCATCCGAAAACCTAAAAGCGGGACAAATGATTACCGCCCGTCAGTTAAGAGATGAAAATTCCCTGTTGATTCGTGAGGATAAGGCACCTGTTGTAGCGCGTGATGCTGCTGCAGCGACTGCTACGCCGGAGCTACAAGGAATTACACGAGCTTCCTTACAGACCAAATCGTTTATCTCTGCAGCCTCCTTCCAAGAGACTACTAAAGTATTGAACGAAGCGGCAGTAAATGGTAAAATTGACTTACTCGAAGGACTCAAGGAAAACGTTATTGTGGGTCACAAGATTCCTGCAGGTACTGGTTTAAGAGAATACGACAATATCATCGTAGGCTCAAAAGACGAGTATAGCAGTTTGTTGATTGATAAAGAAGAGGAAGAAGTTAATTTCTAATTATGAGCGACACCAAAGACCCCAAAGAGCAAAAGATCAATATCGAATTGGACGAACCCACCGCGCAGGGGGTTTATTCCAACTTGGCGATCATTAACCACTCTCCTTCTGAGTTTGTGGTCGATTTTGTTGCTATCATGCCGGGAACCCCTAAAGCAAAGGTTCGGTCGAGAATTATTTTGACGCCCGAGCATGCCAAAAGGTTTCAGAATGCTCTTGCAGACAATATCCGCCGGTATGAAGAAAGTCATGGTGAAATCAACTCCAAAGAACAACCGCCCATCCCATTAAATTTTGGGCCGACTGGAGAAGCTTAAACATTAAAAAACCCTCAACTCTCGTTGAGGGTTTTTTGTTTTTAATGTTTTAAAAAACTTTTTTAAAACCGTCAATTTTAATCGCGATTATACATTGTTAGCAAACGTTTTTTACCAGTGATCTTTCTTTTAACTGTTGTTCCGAGTGAATTCATTGTAGCTTGTATACTATCTTTAACTCTTTTTTTTAATTCCTCAAAGGTTGGTTTAGTCATTTCCTTAAATTTCGCTCCATTCTCTCTTATT
>CEOK01014512.1_pt1 | contig 20691 bp, 19 predicted proteins | sample 427001 | NCBI WGS metagenome assembly CEOK01 (sample SAMEA2591108, study PRJEB7988) | marine metagenome | isolation source: saline water (ENVO:00002010), including | reverse complement strand
ATTAGTAGATTCATCAAGTAGGAGTATTTCTACATCATCTAATAAAGACCTTGTAAATCAGATATAGGTTAATCCTGATTTTCTATTTATTTATAGTAAAGATTTTTATAATAGGATGGATGAAAAAAATTGGAATAGAGAATAGAAATTATATTGAGAATAAACTAAATTCCAAAAACTTAGTTGAACAATTTGAAAGTATAGTCAATGAATAGATCAGAAAAAGTTTCTGTAGTTATGAGTGTTTACAACGCAGAAAAAACAATTGAAAATTCAATAAATAGTATTCTTAATCAAACTTACAAAAACTTAGAATTTCTAATTGTGGATGATTGTTCAACTGATAAGACTTTTGAAAAGCTTAATTTGTTTGCAAATATTTCAAATATTAAAATATTTCAAAATCAAGAAAATATAGGATTAACAAAATCCTTAAATTCATTAATAACTAAAGCAACTGGAAATTATATTGCTAGGCAAGATGCAGATGACTTTAGTCATAAAGATAGGATCAATATTCAGATTAAAAAAATGGTCGAGGAAAATATTGACTTTTCTACTACAAGAGCAGAAATAATGAACTCTCAAAAAGTCATTCCGAATATTTCTTTTTATTTTCCTAAATTTTTTTTAAAGTTTAAAAACCCATTTATTCATGGATCCCTTACGATAAAAAGAGATATTCTGATAAAAAATGGTTTATACGATGAGAGATTTTACTATGCGCAGGATTACAAGTTAATGATTGATTTAATAAACAAAGGTTACAAACATAAAATATTGAAAGATGTACTTTACAAACTTAATTTTGAAAATAATATTTCAATTAATTTTCAAGATGAACAAAAGTATTATGCAAAATGTGCCCGTAAGGGGTTAAATCCCTAATTTAAATTTTATACATTTATTGACAGTCTGTTCCATATTTGTTTCAGTACGCCATTCAAATTTGTCGTATATTTTTTTTGGATCGGCAATTATAGATTGTGGAGAATTTTTTCTTAACAATTTCTTATCTACATTTGTATAGTTTTCATATTCAAGTTCAAAATAATTAAACACAAGTTTAACTAAGTCTTTTATTTTAGTTCCAACTCCAGAACCAATTACAAAATCATCGCTGGAATCATCATTGGTAATTTGATATATAGCTTCTGTAAAATCACCAGCATAACTCCAATCCCTAACAATTTCCAAACTGCCAACTGTTAATGAAGTATTTTTTCCTTCTTTTATCTCTTTAACTTTATTTATTATTTTCATAATTAAATACTCATCGCCTCTAAATTCTGATTCATGATTAAACATAATTCCTGAATTAATGTTCCAATCATATTTACTTCTAAGTTCTGAAATATTTCTGTGAATATTGTACTTTGCTATTGCATATGGTGAATCTGGTAAGAATTCTGATTTTTCAGACAAAGGTGAGTCACTTTTAGCAAACATTTCAGAACTAGATGCTTGAAAAAAATTAGGAAATTGTTTATTTTTTTTGCAAGCAGATATTAAATTATTAAAAATAGTATCGATTTCATATTGAGTTTTTTTTGGATTTAAAAATGATTCATATACAGAACTTGGCCCTGAAAAATTATAAATAAAATCTGGATTAAGGTCATTTATTAATTTATAAACTTCATTTTGTTTAGTTAAATCGACATTGAAAATATGAACGCTTACGTCATTTTGCTTATTTAAACTTTGAAGATTTGAAAAAAAATTTGAATGTTTATTACTTCTTGATATACCATAAACCTCTTGATTTTCTTTCAGAAGATAATTTGTTAGAAATAATCCATCTTGACCGGTTATTCCTGTAATTAAATTTTTCATAATTATTTAGTTCATTAATGATTATAAATAAGTAAAACATTTTATAAATACGTTGAACATCATTTTTCAATCTAATTAAAATTCAATTACAACAAATAAGTTATGAAAATTTATATAAATTCTGCCAACGAAAATTGGATTGTAGACAGACTTAGGGAAGAATGGTATTCAAACAATAATACAATATCTACCAAAAGTATTTATTTTTCTGACATTGTGTGGATTATCTCTCCATGGACATGGGAAAAATTGAATAAAAAAATTTTGAAAAAGAAAAAGGTGGTTTGCTCTATTTATCATATTGATGAGGAAAAATTCAATGAAAAGGAAAAAAATGTATTCCTAAAAAGAGATAAATTTGTTGATCAATATCATGTTATTTCTAACAATACAAAATCACAGATTGCCAAACTTACAAATAAACCTATTACCTCTATTCCTTTTTGGATCAATACAGAAATTTTCTATCCGCTAAAGGATAAAACTTCAGTAAGGAAAAAATATGATTTTAATGAGGATGATTTTATTATTGGATCTTTTCAGAGGGATACTGAAGGAAAAGATTTAAAATCACCAAAACTTTCAAAAGGACCAGATAGGCTCATAAAAATAATTGAACATTTACAATCTACAAACTCAAATTTAAAAGTATTGCTAGCAGGAAAAAGAAGAGATTTTCTAATAAATGAGTTAGAAAAATTAAATATTTCCTATCTATATAATGAAATGGTTAATTTTGAAACTTTAAATGAACTTTATAATTGTCTTGATTTATATGTAGTATCTTCAAGATTTGAAGGAGGACCTCAAGCAATAATGGAAAGTTCAATTACAAAGACTCCAATAATATCAACTAATGTGGGTGTAGCCCCAGAGATATTATCCAATGAATCGATATTTGACATGAATAATTTTGAATCAGCTAAACCAAATGTTCAGCATGCATACACCCAAGCTAAAAATTATATAATTCCACAAGGATTTGTTGAATTTAAAAACTTATTTAATAGATGCTATGAAGATTAGTATCGGAACCAATATTAAAGAGGGACCTTGGGGCGGCGGTAATTTATTTGCTAAGAGTCTAAAAAAATTTTTAATCGATAAGAACTATGAAGTATGTACTGATCTAAAGTCTGACGATATCGATTTAATTTTAATTACTGAGCCAAGAAAAACTTCAGAATCGTCTGCTTACACTCATATTGATGTTGCGAAATATTTAGAATATGTGAAAAAAGATACTTTGGTATTACACCGTGTAAATGAATGTGATGAAAGAAAAAATACAAAGTTCGTAAATAAATATCTTATAAATGCAAATAAAGTTGCTGACTATACAATTTTTGTAAGCAACTGGTTAAAGAACCTTTATATGTCTCAAGGTCTTGATAGAGAATATCTTGATGTAATTTATGCAGGTTCAGATGCTCAACTATTTAATTCAAACAATTCTTCAAAATGGGATAAAAATTTACCTTTAAAAATTGTTACCCATCATTGGGGAGCAAACTGGAATAAGGGATTTGATATTTATTTATATCTGGATGAGCTAATCTCTACAGATAGATGGAAAAATAAAATTTCTTTTACTTATATAGGAAATTTACCAAAAGATATAAAATTTAAGAACTCATCCGTTATAAAGCCTCTTTCTGGAAATGAGCTTGTTGATAAAATAAAAGAAAATCATGTGTATCTTACGGCCTCGTTGAATGAACCATCTGGCAATCACCATATTGAAGGAGCTCAATGTGGCTTGCCATTGATCTTTATAAATAGTGGTGGAACTCCAGAATACTGTAATGGATACGGCGTTATGTTTAACAACAAAAAAGATTTTGAAAAAAAATTGAATGAAGTATTTAAAAATTTTGATTTATATAAAAAAATAATAAATGACTATCCTTTTAACTCTGAAAAGATGTGTATTGAATATTTAAAAGTTTTTGATTTTATGATTGAAAATAAAGAAAAATTTATTAAAAAAAGAATTTACAAACACCCAACTAGTTTTATCGGAAAAAAATATTTTAATTTTAAAAGATCAAGATAGCTAACCAAATATGTGTTTTTCTAAATTTTCGTAGAACAACTTTAAAGAATAGTTTTCTTCTATTGTTTTTATAGAATTTTTTGAAACAGCTTCTAATAATTTCTTATCATTCAAAATATCATTAATCCTTTTTGCCCAAATATCAATATTATTAACATCTTCAAAAAATATGTTTTCATTGTTTTCAAATTTATCTAAATCCCAAAATCCAGATGTTTTTGTGATGATTACAGGAGTACCGCAAGACATAGACTGTAAAGTTACACTTTGTCCCGATGGCTGATGGGTTTCTTTTAAAGGAACTAATGTTAAAGAAGATTTTAAATATAGATCTTTTATAAACTGATCATCGAGGAGATTTGAGTCCCAACTTCCTTTATATAAGCTTACATTTTTACCAAAGCTGTAATCATCAACATGTTTTGATACTATCGTAAAATTAATATTTTTCATTCTATCTGTGAGAAGCTCTAAAAACTTATAATCCCTCATTCCGTCATTTCCAATAAAGAGAACTTCATTTGTTTTTTTATTATTATTTTTAATTTTCCAGAATTCACTATCTATTGAAAAAGGTAAAAATATAAACTTATTTTCATATTTTTGGAATTCTTTTTTTGCAAATTCATATTCACCTTTACCAAGAAAGAAAAGGTTATCGCATGTAATTATTAATAATCTAATAAATAAATTTCTAAAAAAAGTTTTTATTTTATAGTTCATCTTTTTACCAAAAACACCCATAATAAATACATAGATTTTTCTATTTTTAATTAATTTAATTGGTAAAAGCATAGGCAGAGCTGAAAAAGCAGTCTTTTGGTTTGTAAATATTAAATTCTCAGAATTATTGTAAATTCTATAGTTTTTTTTGTTTACTATTTGGTTTCCATAAAATGGTAAATTTGAAAGTTTATTTAAAACAATATAAATAAAATTAAATATTGATTTTTGATCTTCAAATTCAACAATTTCTACATTCTTAAATATTTTTTTAAAATAATCAAAACCATAAAAGAATTCTTTTGCGTAAGGTTTTGATTCATTATCGATTCTATTTTTTCTTCCAGATAAAAATGTATATGTTATTTTATTTTTCACGTTTTAAACAATATTATTACTTAAAAAAGTAAAGTAATAAATTTTATAATTTATTATTCAATATTATAAAACTAATGAACAAGTATGAATTCTAAGCTCTATACAAATGCACAAAATTTTTATTTTTGGTTTTCATTATTTGTTTTTATAGGGTGTTTAGCATTTGATAGAAGTTTTGTTGGCTTAGTTGTAGGTGGTTTTAGGTTCGGTGAATTGGTAGTTGGGATTTCATTCATTCTTTCCATTGTATTCATTTTTACGAATAGAAATTTGTTGAATAAGCTCAATCTAGATGATTTCGTATATAATCTAAATATTTTCAAAATAATTATTGGAACATTTTTAATTAGTTGTATTTATTTCAACACAAATTTTACGAATACTTATACTTTTAAAACAAGTTCCTATATATGGATGATCTCAATATTTTTTGGATTAATTTTAGTTAGTGAAAAATTTTTAAAATCCACGAAATTATTTAAAACACTTTCAATTGGGTTATTGTTTATGCCAATCACTCATTATCTATTTTCTACTGGATATTATCCCAATTTCATAATGGATATATTTATTAAGTATTCAGATAAATTTAATTTTACAAAAGCATCAGATGTAATGATTACTTTATTGATTGCGAATATATTATTTATGATGATTTCAAAAAATAAAAAATACAGTCTTTTGTATTTTTCATTTTCCGTTCCTCTCTTGCTACCTTTGCTATTAGAGATGAGCAGGGGATCATTCTTAGCTGCTCTCTTCTTTTATATATTTATTGTTTTAACAAACTCTCAATACTTTAAAACTAACAAGAAATTTCTTGTAATTTTTCTAATATCGTCATCAATCTTTTTTATTGGATCAACTTATAGGATAGGAGGAGTAAATTTTGATTTTTCAAACGATACAAATATTGTTGCCGATACCTCAATTTCAGGAAATTTAAATAAGATTGCAAAAAAGAATGAAACTAGGAAAGCATTTCTATCATTTTATATCGAAGATGGAAGAGTTGTTTCTCATGACAACACAACTAATTGGAGACTAGATATATGGCAAGATGTCGTTGAAGATTTAAATACAAAAGAACAAATTTTGAGTGGCTATGGGTATAACGAGATTATTCCAGTCATGACAGATCCAAGTGCTCCTGGAAGATTAGGGAGAGATGGGCTAAATGAACATGTTCATAGTTATGCATTTAATATCCTTGCCAGAGGCGGAATAATACAATTATTTTTATTCATTGCATTTCATTCAATGTTAATTTTTACATGGCTTAAAAAAAATAAAGATTTTAAAATCTTAGGATTTATCATCCCTATATTCATTAATTCTCTAACTGACATGAACATGGAGGGAGTACAGTTTCCTTATATGTATTATTTTTTTCTTGGCTATCTTTTTATTTTTTATGAAAAAAATAAAATCTCTTTTTAAATAGTTAACAGATATACTTAAATAATATGCCAATTGCTTTTATAACAGGAATAACTGGACAAGATGGTTATTATCTATCTAAATTTCTATTAGAAAAAGGATATGTTGTACACGGCACTGTTCGAAGATCTTCAACCTTTAATACTTCTAGAATTGAACCACTAATTGCAAAGTATTCAAAAGATGATAATTTCATTTTACATTACTCAGATCTTTTAGATTCATCTTCATTGAGTACATTGATTTCGACTATAAATCCTGACGAAATTTATAATTTAGCAGCACAATCTCATGTTGCTGTTTCATTTAACAATCCAGTATTTACAACTCAAACTGGAACTTTAGGCTCAATTGCTTTGCTTGAGTCAATAAGAAGTCTTAATAAAAAAATTAAATTTTATCAGGCATCTTCTTCTGAGATGTTTGGTGGAAAATCAAATGAAATGCTTAGTGAGGCTTCTCCATTCGACCCAAGAAGCCCGTATGCTGCATCAAAAGTTTTTGCTCACAATATAACCAAAATCTATAGAGACTCTTATGATATTTTTGGTGTAAATGGTATCTTATTTAATCATGAATCACCGCATCGTGGAGAAACCTTCGTCACTCGAAAAATTACAAGAGCAGTATCAAGAATAAGTGTAGGAATACAATCAAAACTTACTTTAGGAAATTTGGATGCATCTAGAGATTGGGGATTCGCGGGCGATTATGTTGAAGGTATGTGGTTGATGATGCAACATGAAAATCCTGATGATTGGGTTTTAGCTACCGGTGAAAGCCACACTGTCAAAGAATTTGTTGAGGAAGCCTTTAAGATAGTAAATCTAAATTCCTCTGATTATGTAGAAACCTCTGAAAAATATTTTAGACCTAACGAAGTAGATTTTTTATTAGGGGATTCCCAAAAAGCACAGAATGAACTTGGTTGGAAACCAAAAACATCATTTAAAGAGCTCGTAAAAATTATGGTAGAAAGCGATCTTGAACTAGCAAAAAGAGAGAGTATTCTTATAAAAGAGGGTCTTCTAAGTCCAACGTGGGATAATTCCTAAGCAATATTATCTAGATACCATTCATAAGTTAAATTAAGTCCATGATCTAATGAGATTTTGCTTTTCCACCCAAGGCTATTTATTTTTGAAGAATCTAGAAACTTTCTTGGATTCCCATCAGGAAATTTTGTATCAAATTCAATATCACCCTTGTACCCAATTATTTTTTTAATTTTATATGCCAATTCTTTGATACTTATTTCTTCACCACTACCAACATTGAGTAAATCAATATTTGTATTACTTTCAATTAAAAATTCTATGGCAGCAGCTAAATCATCTACGTACAGAAACTCCCTTAGTGGTTTTCCTGACCCCCAAATTTTAAATTTTGAATTTTGATTAGTTTTAGCTTGATGCATTCTCTGAATTATTCCAGGAATAACATGGCTGTCATTTTCAGAAAAATTGTCATTTGGACCATATAAATTTGTAGGCATTAAGTTTATAATTTTATGGTTATATTGAGTATTCATTGATCTACCAATCTCAATTGCTGATATTTTTGCCATTGCGTAGGGTGAATTTGTAGGTTCAAGTTCTCCAGTCATAAAACTTTCTTCTTTAATTGGATCTGTGGCATTTAATGGATAGATACAACTACTACCTAAATTTATAATTTTCATATTCGGATACAAAATACTTGCCTCAAGTATATTTAAATTAATTTTAAGATTTTCTACTATGAATTCTGTTCGATAGGTATTGTTAGCCATAATCCCACCTACTTTGGCAGCAGCATTAATTAAACAATCTGGCTTATTTTCATCAATAATTTTTTTTGTTTCTTCAAATGAAAAAAGATCTGTATCTTTTCTTGTGGACGGAATAACAGATTTAATATTTTCAGCTTTTTCTAAATGCCTCACAAGTGAGGAGCCTACTAAACCGTTGCTTCCAAATATAAGTACTTTAATAATTTACCTCTGTACCAATTATTCTAAGAAAAATAGATATTTATAAACACAAAAATTCTAATTGATTTTAATATAGTCATTACATGCCAAATGAATTCGAAAATGACTTTCGGTCAGATATAATTAATTTTCTGAAAAAGCTTGAAAGAGAAAATAAATTATTTCAGTTCAATCCTGTAATAAATGGAAATACTACTTATGGAAACAATTTACAACTTGGATTTTCATGTTACGTATTAAAATGCTATCACATGCTTGGACTGTGGGATGAACTAGAGGAAAGTAAAAAAACTATGTGGATTGATTATATAAATAGTTTTCAAAAAGATGTGAAATATCTTCCTCAAAATTCTTTCATTGATGATGCTATAAAAAATTATTATGAATCTTATCGGGTTAAATTAAGTTTAAAAAACTTTCTAAAAAAAATTCTCGCAAGTCTTAAAATTAGTAATTATAAATCTATAAATAAAATTTATTTAGAAACTGTAAGAGCTGAAACAAAACAAGCAATTGCTACAATATTTGAATTAGGAAATACAAATAAATTAAAATTTACAGAATTTCCAAGAACAAAAAGTGATATAGAAAATTTTTTAAATAATCTAAATTGGAATCATCCATGGACCTCAGGAGCACAATTTGCTGCTATTGCTGTTTTTACATCCACACAATTAGACGATCTAGAATCAAAACAAAATTCAGATATAATGTACAGTTATCTTGACAATTTTGTAGACAGCGAAACGGGCCTGTATCTTAATGGTAACCAAAGAAATTCTAGTGAATTGATTAATGGTGCAATGAAAGTACTTTCTGGCTTAGATTGGCTACAAAAGCCAATTCATTATCCAAAAGAACTTATTGACTTTTGTTTGAAAAATAAACCTAAATATGAAGGTTGTGATATTGTCGATATGGTTTATGTTCTTTATAGATGTTCAAAAGAATCAGATTATAGAAAAGAAGATATTCAAACTTACTTTGAAGAAATTAAAAATCAAATAAATTTACATTACCATCCTTCTCTTGGTGGGTTTTCTTATTTCCAATCGAAAAGTCAGAATTTTTACTACGGCTTAAAGATCACTGATGGAAATAATGAGGCTGATTTACATGGAACTACTCTTTTATTGTGGGCATACTCTATGATTGAAAACTTTAATGGATCAAAAAAATATAAAGTAATAAAACCATAAATGATAAGTTCTGAAAATATAATAAATAGTTTTAATTTCGCTAGAAGATCAGATTATGTTTTTAGTGAAATAGTTACACATGAACAATTTAAAAAACTAAACCTTGGTGATTATATCGTTTTAGATAAGAATGACAGATCCATATTTTATAAAATGACAAGATTAGATATTAAGGATAATGATATTATTTTTTCAAATACAGACACTATTGGAAATTTGTTTAATTTGTTAAAAAACAATAAAAAAGTTAAAAATTTAAAACTAATAACTAACCAAACCGATAAAATGATCAACAAATATCTTTACAGAATGAAACCATCATCTGTAAGTGAGTGGTATTCAATAAATGTAGATTACGAAAGCTCAGACCTAATTCCTATACCTTATGGGGTTGCGAATAAGTATTCACCGAAAAATTTATTTACAGATGATTTCAGTTTTGAGAAGAAAATTGATTATGTTGATTCAAAAATGTATATTAATTTTCAAAAAAATACAAACTTAAGTGAAAGACAATTCTTGTATGATCATTTTGATCAATTTGATTGGGCAAAGATTAAACAACCTACACTAAAATTAGAAGATTACAAAAAAGATTTAGCAAAATATCGTTTTGTACTTTGTCCATGGGGAAATGGGGTTGACACACATAGAGTTTGGGAAACACTTTATAGTGGAAGCATTCCAATAACTAAATATCATCATACCTATTCAACCTCAACTGAACTACCAATTTTGTTTGTAAATGATTATCTTGATATAACAAATGATTTATTAAATAATTTTTACAAAAACATTTATGATAAAGATTTGAATTTTAATAAGTTAAACATCAAAACTTGGTTTTTACAAATAAATAGTAATCAAGTTGAAAGCAGTAATTCTGAAATAATCTTGGAAAAAAAAGTAGGATCTAATTTATTTAGATACAATTTAAAAACCAGATCAAAAATTATGAGCTATATAAAAAAAATTAAATATATTTTCAAACAAGTTTTAAAATTAAAAAAATTTTTATAAATATTTTTGTCCACTGCCATGCCCACCATCGTAATAAAATAAAGGTTCATCTATATAAAGCAAATTAGTTGTCCTTAACAATGTTAACCAGCAGTCATAATCAGAATTTCTTGGCAAGCTTTTAATACCTCCAATTCCATCAAACAAGTCTTTTTCAACAATAACACTGGATTTGATAATACAGTTATGTATCTTAATGAAACCATACTTCCAAATTTTAGGAAACTTACCAATTTTTAAATATCTAGTTCTTTTATATTTTTTCCTTAGTATTTCCCAAAAATGTTCCCGATTGTATAGATTGTATTTTTTCTTTACATCGTAAACACCTGTCCCATAAAATCCTTCGGTAGAAGAAAATTTATATTTCTTTTCGATCATATTTTTAATTTGTACTTCAAGCTTCTTTGGCATCCAGATATCATCATCATCTAAGAATGCTAAATATTTTCCATTAGAAATTTCAGAACCAATATTAATTAATGCTTGCCTGGATCCAGGTATGTCTGGATGCTCATTTTTACCAATATGTACCAATTTAACTTTTGAAGGAAATTTATGAGTAAAATACTCTTTCTGATCAGATCTATCATTAATTACAATAATTTCAAAATTATCATATGTTTGATGCATTATGCTTTCGATAGCATTTAATAAATATTCGAATCTGTTGTATGAATGAATGATAACGCTTACAAGAGGAGTATCAATCTCGTTAATCATAGCTAATCTTTATCCAATTCTTATTAAAAAGTTCATCATTATATCCTCTTTTTTTAAACCATGGATCAGGGTAAATCACTTTTGATTCTTTACTTTCTCCAAAATAGGCTGCCAATAAAGAAAATGTACTATTTGCAATAATATAATTTTTATAAATTAACATTTTTGAAAAGCTTTTAATTGTATTGCTAGGTGAATCACTCGAAGAAAAAATTGAACCTGCATTTTTAAATAATTTGTTATTTTTGCACCATTCATAATCATCAGTAAATATATCAAAACCTTGACTTATTTCATTTTCAGTGAGATAACTAAAGGCCAAATCATAATATTTTTTAGGCAATTCTTCTTTGATTCTTAAGTAGTCGTTTCTTCTTACATGAATCATCGTTTTGTTATTTTTTTCTTTTTTGATACCAGCATTTATATTCTGGTTATTAGATAAAGATTTTATTAAATAATCTTTATTTTTATCTAGTAAATTGATATTTTGCCAGTATCCAATGAAATAATTATTTTTTTTTAAATTTTCAATTTTGAAATTTTTATCAGTAACTAGGAGGAATTTTTTTTCATTTTTAAATAATTTATTTGTAAGTCTGTAATCTCTTGTGTTTCTTCTAAATTTATACTTGTAATAATCCCTATTATTAATTACTTTATGATCAAAATGATTGGGTGAAACAACTAACCTTCTAACAGTTAAGTGTTCGGGATTTTCTTTAGCTACCCTTTTAAAGTCTCTTATATTAATCTCTACTTCAAATCCATAAGATTTTAGAAATTGAGCAAAATTAAGTTGAAAAATCTGATTACCAAAACCACCAAAAACTTCAACCAAACAATGTTTTTTTTGAATAATAATTATTTATTATAAATTAAACTTGATTTTTTATTAGATAAATAATTTATTCATACAAAAGAGTTAGAATACAATCTACTAATGCAGATAAAATACCTTAATTAGGGAATGTAAGTATGTATACGTTAAAAATTTTATGAATAATAATGAATTTTGGAGTAGCGAATTACCACCCGGTTATTACGATGAAATATTAGATTCCGGTCTTAAAAAAAGAAGAGGCTTTAGAGCAAACTGGCACAACATAACATTTTCTTACATAAGCAATTATGTAAATGATAATTTTAACCATTTAGATTACGCATGTGGCCCTGGTACTTTTATAGGGAAATATACAAAAGCAATATCAACAGGTGTAGATTTGTCTAATCTTCAAATCAATTATGCTAAAGAAAAATATTCAAAAAAAGGAAATTTTTATATCAAAAATGATTTTAATTTAAGTGATTACCATAATTATTTTGATGTTATTACTGTAATTGGGTTGATTGAATTCTTAAATACAAAGGATTCAAAAAACTTGTTAATATCACTCAAAGATTGTCTTAAACCTGGAGGCAAAATAATTCTTACAACCCCAAACTATGGACTTTCATTTAAGGTTTTACAGAAAATTTCTAACATTTTAACAAAAAAAAATTACCAAGAAGTTTTAGAAACTAAATATACAAAAGCAAAAATTAATGATCTAGATTTAAGTTCTAATTTTGCAAATTACAATGTCAAAAAAATATTAAACATAGGAATTATATTTTCAATTTTAAACCTAAACCTAGGTAAAAAGATTGAACAATTAGTTTCAAATGTTACTAATTTTAATTTTGGGTTTTTATTTCTAATTGAACTCGAAACTTAACAGAATTTATGTTGATATCATGATGTAATATGAATAATTTTCAAATTAGTATATCTATTATTCTCCCAACAATTAACGAAGAAGAGAATTTAAGAAGTTTAATTCCTGATCTTATTGAAAATATTACTTTAAATAATATAGAAAGTTTTGAGATTATTATCATGGACGATGGATCAACAGACAATACTAAAGAATTAATAAATTCAATAAATAAAGAAAATAATTCTATTAAATTCTTCAAAAGAGATAATGAGCCATCCCTGCCAATGGCAATATGGGAGGGTATTAACAATGCAAAATCATCTCACGTTTTATGGATGGATGCAGATGGTTCAATGCCAGCAGAAAGTGTTGGAGATTTTATAAAAATTATTAAGGAAAATCCTAACCAAGTAGTTATTGGTTCACGATTTGCTGATGGTGGAGCCTACAAAGGAATTTTAGAGTTAGAAGAAAAATCACTATTTAAAGCAATTTTTAATGTATATAAATCAAACGATACCGTCTTAGGTATGGTTTTTTCAAACATGTTTAACAGGCTTCTAAGATTTATTTTTAAATCAAAAGTTCTCGATATAACAAGTGGATTTATAGTTGGTAAAAAAGAATTCTTCTCAGAAAAATCATTTAATAAGTCTTCATATGGAGAATATTTTATATATGTTGTTAGCGATTTATTAAAGTCTAACATTGAAATAATTGAGAAAGGATATGTTTGCGAAACAAGAAAATATGGTGAATCAAAAACAGCTACATCACTGGTACAACTTATAAAAAGAGGATATCCTTATATTAAGGTAGCTTTAAAAGTCAGAGATAATAATGGAAATTAAAAATAAAAAAGGAGAATTATTAGCAATAGTTTTTGATTTTAATTCTGCAGAGGGAACTAAAAATTTTATTACCGATAACAGTCAAGATCTTCAGATAGCTTCTTTCAACCTTGAAAAAAACGAAGAAATTTTAAGACACTATCACCCACCCCAATCAAGAATCTTAAGCTCAACAAATGAAGTAATAATCGTACTCGAAGGAGAAATAGAGTTTGACATATATGACGAAGATTTATCAATTTGTGAATCAGGAGTAATAAAAAAAGGAAATTTGTTAGCTTTATTTAATGGTGGACATGGACTTCGTATGAAGGAAGACTCAAAATTCTTAGAAGTAAAGCAAGGACCTTATGACGAGACAAAAGACAAGATAAGGTTTTGATTGATAAGAGTATTTGAACCTAGGTTATCAATTTCAGACAAAGTATCTGTATTGAGAGGATTGCTTAAAAATAATATCTCAGGAACAAGTCCCTCAGTGTCTAAATTTGAAGATGATTTGGCAAATTACTTTAATAGGGCATATGCTGTCACAGTATCAAACGGAAGCGTCGCCTTAGACCTTGCTTTGCAAAATGCGAATCTGAAAAAAGGAGACGAAATTATTGTCCCATCATTTACAATAATTTCATGTTTATCTGCAATCCTTAGAACTCAAGCAACTCCTATATTTTGTGACGTCGATGCGAATTCGTGGAATATGACCAAAGAACTAGTGGAAGAAAAAATCACCAATAAAACGAAAGCAATATTAATGGTACATCTCTATGGACTTGCTGCTGAGGCATCAAAGATAGAAAATTTATGTAATAAGAATAATATCCTTCTTATTGAAGACGCTGCTGAATCACATGGTCAAGTTGAAAATAGTAAAAAATGTGGTTCATTTGGAAGTATTTCAACGATGAGTTTTTATGCAAATAAACATATAACAACAGGTGAAGGTGGTGTCTTACTGACCAATGATATTGATGTTTATAAAAAAACACAACAAATGAGAAATTTAGACTTTAATAATAAAAAAAGATTTGTTCATAACAATCTTTATTGGAACTATAGATTAGGAGGACTACAAGCTGCACTAGGAATTTCTCAATTAAAGAACCTTACTAAAACGATAGATCAAAAGATTAATCAGGGAAAATACTATCAAGATTTATTAAAAAAACATGAAAATAAACTTTCAACACAATTAGATAGTTGGAATGGAATGCAAAATCATTATTGGGTTTTTGGAATACTATTGAAAAAAGCAGATATAAGAGATAAAGTTATGGAAGATTTATTTGAAAAGGGAATTGAAACAAGACCATTTTTTTGGCCTTTACATTTACAACCTCTATTACCAAAAGAATATATGCCAAATGATCTAAATTTAAATATATCTGAAGACTTAGGAAAAAATGGATTTTATATACCTATTGGCAATCATATTTCTAAAAATGATCAAAAACAAATTGTAGACCATATGATTGATTCGATAGAAAAGTATGAATAGAAATCTTAATTTGAAAAAAATTGTTTCAGTTACAATTCTTATTTTTTCCACATACTTCTCATTTGTATTAAGTAATTTATTCTATTTATCTTCAAAAGGTCCTGACATCAACTTCTATAAACCTTATTTTGAATATTTTTTTGGAACTTTAGATAATACGGGAATTGAACAGGGCCTTCTTTATTATTTTCTTAATGCATTTTTCCTTTCAATAAATTCAAAGATATTAAATTTAACAAATGAACCAGAAATTTTAAGTCTTGGTATACAATATACAAATTTTTCAATATATATTGTTGGCCTGATCGGGCTCGGCCTTTTTTTGTATCAAAAAAAAATAAAAATAACAAATGTAATGATTATTTTATCTTTAATAAATTTTTTCCCAGTAATGTTTGGCATAAGACTTTTATTTAAACCAGAAATATTAATATTTACGACATTAGTTTGGGTTTTATTTTTTCTTGAAATGTATATTAAAAATAATAAAAGTTATTTACTAATTTTTACAATTCCTCCGCTTGTCATAATCTTTACAGCAAAAGCAAATTCAGCACTAATGGTGGCGTTGTTTCTAATTTTCTATTTCTTAAACAATATTTATAAAATAAATAAAAGAATATTTTTTATTTCATTAATTATCTTCTTTGGGCTTTTTATTTTGGTTAGTTTTGAAAATTATGAAGCAAATAATTTTTTAATTTTTCAACATCAATCACCGGAAGAATTTACTGGTAAAGCAAATCTTGATTATTTATATCGAATTGATATAAATTCAATTATGGAGGAACCGTTTAGGCAGTCTCAACGAAATTCTTATGTCGGCGCACTTTTATTAGACACTTTTGATGATTATTTTGGAAATTTTTGGACAGATGATTCTAGTCTTTTTTATAAAGATAGAATAAATTTTTTAAATATTAAGTTAAGACCTTATTTAGGACTATTTTATTCTTTCTTGTTTTACTTTTTTGTTATTAGATTAATTATTAAAGAAAAGGATAAAAAATATTTTATCCTACCATTCTTTGGCATAATAGTTCAGATGGGATTGTCACAATTTACACAATTTAATCCTGAAAATGGTGATGTTGCTAAAGCTTATTACTTTTCTTTTTTTCTTGTTGTAACTTTCGCATTATTATTTGCAAAGCTATTTTCAAAATATCAATTTCGCAGCTATTTTTTGTCTTTTTTATTTTTATTTTCGATAATTTTTATTCTTGGTTTTCCTAAATCGCAAAACAATCAGAGAATTGAATATCTAGAATTTAATAATGAAATAAATATATTTTGCAGTCTCAACAATTATTTCTTTAACATTGATTCTGATTGTTTAGATGCTGAAGAACAATTTTGTTTTTTTAATTTTCAAGAAATAAAAAAAATTGAGATTAAAAATAGTGAATATGTTTATAGAAATTATTTTAATCAAGACTCAAAAAATCTATTTAAAAATCAAAGTTCTTACGAAATAACAAATTTAAATCAATGCTTAGACTTCATAAGCGATGGTTATGAACCTAAACAAACTTTAAATATAGTGAGATTACCTGTAGTAAATTTGATTACGCTATTCTCTTTTTTGGTTTCGATAGTTTATTCAATTTTTAACATTAAAAAATTAAACCAAATAGATTTTACAAATGAAATTGATTAAATTTTTTGGAATAACATTACTATTCTCAGGAATTCTTTATTTTTTAATGTTTGAAATTTTTATAGAATTTACAAACTATTATCTTTGTACTCGTATTGAAAATTTTAGTTTCGATACTACGTCTCAATCAAGAACATATACATACACAAGAAGTTGTGATGAAGAGCCTTATTTTGCTGTACTTAAAAACTTTAACAACCTTTATACTTTGGAAGATTTTCAGTATCAGAACAGACCAATATTTCTTGTTCTTGCATGGTTTATTTTCAAAATAGTTGGAAATTTAAATTTAAATGATATTTTTTTATTTCAGTTTTCATTTTTTTTATTGCAAAATATAATCTTATGTTTAGTTGTATATCTTTTTAATCAATGTTTCAATATAAAAAATAATTTCCTAAACTTTACTATTTCATTAATCTTTATATCTTTAAGTCCAATTTATAAATGGACATTATTTGAAGCAGGACACCACACTCAAACAGGTTTATTGATTCTATTAGGTGTATATTTTGCGAGCCAACCAAAAAAACTAACGAATTTTTTTATTCCTTTATTAATTGGAATCTTATATTTATCACACCGTTCATTTATCGTATTATTTGTTTACGCTATTTATTTAATTATTTCTAAAAAACTGTTTGATCAAAATAAATATAAACAATTAACTATGTTTATTGTTAAATTTTTGATTCCAATAATTTCTTATGAATTATTTAAAAACATATTAAATCTTGGTAAAGATCACAATATTGAAATTTATAATCAATTTTTCTGGGTATTTGATTTTCTACGCGGTTTTGATACCTATGGTGTGACCGGTTGGTATTGTCAAAACATTCCACAAAATTTTAAATGTTATCTTCAAGATAACCTAAATGTCATTAAATATCTTTATATCCCATTTTTGTTTTTAATCACTTATGTAATTTTTAACAAGACAATTACTAAATATGTAAAAGAATATAGGTCATTGTTCGAAATTGTTACGTTAGTTTTTTTATTTTGGTCTTTGATTGGATGGTATCCACCAGTAAGATTTTCATTTTACAGTTTAGGCCACCTGATTATTTTTCTATCAGCAATTCTTTTTTATAAATTAGAAAATAGTACGGCGAAGTCCTTTTATATGTGTGGATATGTTTTATATTTCTTATTTTTAAATCACTACAATGGAGATATCTATTTTGAGAATAACCCTTATTTATTTTTATCTGTATTTTTTTATTTTTTAGCTTTTATAATTAACCAAAATAGTCTTTTAAAAAGAAAATAATCTCAAGTTATAATTAGAACAATTATGGAAAACCTCTTGATTCTCCTAGGAAAATATTTTTTACTAATAACATTTTTATATCTATTTGGTAGAACATTTGTTTTATTGTCTTCACAATTTATGGGCAAAAATATATCAGATAATTACGAAGTTTCTGGAATCAACATCCAAATCTTATATCCAATATTTGGATTATTTTTTTTAGGAAACTTACTCTTTATTATTAACTTTTTTATTCCTTTAAAAAATAATTTAATTTACGGATTTTTTTTACTCTTATTAGTCAATTTTCGAAAAAAAATATCTTTTGCTAATTTAAAAAAATTTTTTATATCTTATTCGCCAAGTATAATACTTTTGGTTTCATCATTTAATATCAATTTTCATTATGATGCCGGTCTTTATCATTTAAATAATCAAAAATGGATTCTTGAAAGTAATTTAGTGAAGGGTTTATCAAATATCTATGCCGCTTTTGGTGTTGGTTCAATACATGAATATCTATCTGCAATTCTATGGATAGATAATTCTTATATCTTATTACATCTCATGAATTTGGTTTATTTTTCTTTCTTTTATGGGGTAATTTTTTATGCTCTTTTTGTCAATAAAGTAAGTTATTACAAATTTTCATTTCTGTTTCTATTAATTTATTCTATTCTTGATAATTTTGGATTTTCTGGAGGAAGAAATGGTTATTTAAATATTCAAAGTATTGGAAAACAAGATGCGCCAATAGCAATTATTTTCTTAATCATTTCGTTATTAATTGTTTCTGCAATATATAAAAAAAAATATTCAGAATTTGATACTTTTTTATTTTTGATTCTTTCATTGTTTATTTATCAATTAAAAGTAAGTGGTGTCGCAATAATATTCATTGTTATAATTTATTTTTATTTTTACTTTCGAGACTCAGATCTTAAAATTAGATGGGGTTTTAGAAGCTCCATAATCCCATCAATCTTATTCTTTTTATGGTCTATAAAATCACTTCTTCAAACTGGTTGTTTTGTATTTCCATCAACCTTTACTTGTTTTAGTTTTGAATGGGTTGATAAAGATTATATTAAAGGAATTGAGGATGTTACTGTCGGATTTAGTCAATCGTATAACTTTAAAGGATCTTTGATTGTTTGGTTTCAGCAGTATTTAAGTAATCCAACAAATAAAATTATTTTAAGTAACTTTTTAATTTCATTTTTTATAATTCTTGGAATTAAATTATTTTTTACCAAATTCTTATTTCACAAAAAAATTGGTTTTATTTTTATTATTTACTTTTCTCTAAGTATTTTATTTTTCCTTCGCTTTGGTCCAGATGCAAGGTATTTAGTAGGTTTGCAGATGTTAATCATTTCTAGTTTAGGAATTTTTTCAATTGAAAAAATAAGAATACCTCAATTTATTTTCTTTGCATTATTTTTTATTAGCATAATTAGTCTCCCAAGGCTAGATTCATATAATTCGTTTTCTCTTTCAAATCTACCAAGCATACAGATGCCCAAAGCTGAACTTGTTACAAGATACGATAGATATTATCCGAAAGAAGGTGACCAATGTTGGGTAAATCTAAGTTGTTCCTCAAATAGGGAAGATTATTTTATTGTCGATAAATCTTTTTTCAAAACAGTTTATTTTAGAAATTAGTCTCTTTTTTTAATTCAATAAAATACTTTATCAATGTGATTGAAAACCTGATTCTTGATGAAAACCCAGTATTCCAATTAGAGAATCCAAATTGTCTCTTAGGAAATATTACCTCTTCCCTTACTATTTCATAATTATTTTTTAGTGCTTGAAAGTAAATATATGTATCAAGTTCAAAACCTTTTGGGGGATTAGTAAGTTTGTCCATAAGAATATTCGAAAAAATTGTTGGCTGAGCATTAATTTCAGTCATACGAATTTTAAGTATCAATGAAGCAATTTTTCCCATAAAGTAGGAAAATAGATTTTCTGAAGTACTTCTTCCCTTTCTTATTCCTTTTATAAATACGTGTGTATTTTGATTGTCTAAAGAAATTAATTTGTTAAAGATTTCATCTAACTTTGAATATTGAAATTGTAAATCACCATGAATCCATCCAAGGTATTTTGTATTTTTTGATAATAGCAATCCTTGAAAGACGCCGTTTCCATATCCATTATTTTTATTTAAGTAAAGAACTTTAATATTTTGACTTAACTTATTTTCAATAGATTTTAAATTTTCTTTTGAATTATCAGTTGAACCATTCTCTACAATTAAAAAGTTTATATTTTTGTTTAGTTTATTTAATTCTTTAATAAGCTCTGGAATTGACTCCGATTCGTTAAAACAAGGAATAATTATCGTTAAAATATTCATGAATAATTT
>CEOK01157063.1_pt1 | contig 20708 bp, 16 predicted proteins | sample 427001 | NCBI WGS metagenome assembly CEOK01 (sample SAMEA2591108, study PRJEB7988) | marine metagenome | isolation source: saline water (ENVO:00002010), including | reverse complement strand
TGTAATAATACATTTGTATCTAAGACAAATATTTTGCCCTTTTTATTTTCTTTTTTCTCTGTACTTGGCACCTTGAATATACGGTTAAAATAACAAACTCGACTTGATGATTTTAAAAAACGATCATATTTAAATGCTATGCTTCCCTTTTTAAAAGTCGCAAGCAGGAAATGAATTAACTGCAAAATTCTACAAAAATGAAACGAATTCACGCATCCATTCACTATAAATTCAAAGATACGCAACTACTTGAAATTGCACTTTCCCACCCAAGTATTAGTAAACATGCTTTGGAAAACCAACGATTTGAGTTTTTAGGGGATAGTTTACTGTCATGGTGTGTGTCAGACTACTTATTCCAATATTTTACTGAGGTTGACGAAGGGCAGCTCAATTTAATGAAAGTCTCTATCGTTTCTGGTAAGTCTTTAACCCAAAAAGCAATTCAACTGAAGTTAGATAGCTATTTGAAGATGAGCGATTCTTACGCAAATAATTCTGGTGAACCAACCGATAGCATGCTTGAAAATTGCTTTGAAGCTCTCGTTGCCGCTATATTCTTAGATTCTGACTATAAGCAGGCTAAAGAATGGATCATAAACACTTTTTCTGAAGAACTATTAAAAGTCTCAGAAGCAGCAAAATTACAAAACCCTAAAGGGCGCCTCCAAGAATGGGCTCAGTCACAACAGTTGGGAACCTTACCTAGATATGAACTGGTAAAGTCAGATGGCCCAGAGCACGGAAAACTACACACAGTCAAAGTGTATTTATCAAATGATGTTTTTGGCACCGGAACCGACAGTTCAATTAAAGGTGCTGAGATGAACGCTGCAAAGGATGCATTGAGCAAAATCAACGCCTAATTTGTAAACCATGCTTCAAAAGAGAATCACGGGTGTTATAGAAAATGCAATGCTTCCAGTTGCGAGCTCGCTTATAATTGAAGGGGAAACGTCCACATGTATTTTCATAACATCTAATCCAGCAAACCTTGATTCCTACTCAAAAGATCTAGCGATTTATGCTAAAATATTGGCACCTCAAACTGAACTCCAAATTCTTACATTTCCAGAATCGCCCCCTAGAGCACTCAATGAGACTTCAAAGAAACAGCGTTACTCCCAACGCTTATCCGTTTTGTTAAACCTCATTAATTCTCATAAAACTAAAATCGTATGTATCGTAACGACTCCTGAAGCACTCTTTGGCGATTTTCCAATAAACGATAGCTTAGTAAAAGAGTCCTGTCATTTATCAGTTGGAGCTAGCCATGACTTTAACGAACTAGTAGAGCGATTGTCTCAAAAATTAAATTATGATGCAGAAGCGACCTGTGAAACAATCGGTGAAATTGCAGTTCGTGGAGGTATTATAGATATTTTCCCAATCAATTCCGACGCTCCCTATCGAATTGATTTCTTTGGAGATGAGATAGAATCCATTCGCCTATTTGACCCGACATCTCAAAAGAGCAAAAAACATGTAGAAGCCATCCATATTCCGGCTAACTTAATTGAAGAACATAAAGAGGATTCAATTCTTAGCTATTTAAAAGATACTCCTATTTCTTGGATTTTTGATAACCCTAGTTTAATCGAAAGAGATCATCCCTATCGAATCTCTAACAAAGAGGATTCAAACGATTCCCATACGCTAAACTTCCTATTAAAGAATCGAAGAAAATCTAACGATAGGACAATCAGTATTAGTGAATTCAACACGACCTCAAAATTATTTCTCGATGCCGAATGCATAGAATTAAAGAGCACCTCGATAACTAGCTTTCGAAAGAAACATTTATTGGCACAAAAGCAGGAGCAAAACAATGATCAATTAGCATTAAATGATTTTTTCAATCATGTAGAATCAAAATACAAACGACGAAAACTACCTCATGTTCACTGCTTTATTCAAAATGAAATAAACCGAGAACTAATACAAGATACGGTTGAGCTAATCCCGATAAAAAAATCCATTCACTTAAAACTGTTTCCATCAGAGATAGATAGAAATTGTTTTATCGCACCATGCCCAGACATTAAATTACTCAATCAAGGACATATCCAAATCCTCGAAAACGACCTACTAGAAGAATCCGTTCAAACAAAAAAAGAAACCCTGCATGAGTCACAGGTGCTCAATTTGTTGGATTTTTCTGAACTAGTTAATGGAGACCTTTTAGTACATTTACAACACGGTCTATGCCGGTACAGAGGTATCACAAATATTGAACTTGAGGGTAATGAATCTGAGGTGATCTCCGTCGAATTTGACAAATCAATGCTTTTGCATGTCCCCATAAGAGAAGCACACCTATTAACCCGTTACCTCGGCTTAACCAAAAAACACCCTAAGCTCGCTAAAATCGGAACAAACCAGTGGATAAAAACTCGAACAAACGCAGAACATGCTACTCTAGATTACGCCTCAAAACTGTTAAAAATATATGCTGAGAGAGAGAAAATTAAAGGCTTTGCCTTTCCTAAAGATCACCCTTGGCAAAGCATTTTTGAAGATGGTTTCCCGCATAAAGAAACTAGAGATCAATTATCCGCTATCAAAGAGGTAAAATCCGATATGGAGAAGTCCAAGCCAATGGACCGACTCATTTGTGGCGATGTTGGATACGGAAAAACAGAGGTTGCAATCCGTGCCTGCTTTAAAGCGGTTATGGCAGGAAAACAAGTCGCCATATTAGTACCAACGACTGTTCTTTGCCAGCAACACTACAACCACATACTAGAACGCATGAATGAATTCCCTGTAGCAATAGCTATGCTCAGTGGATTTAATTCAAACCAAAAAAACAAAAAAGTTCTAGAAGCCTTACAAAGCGGCAAGATCGATTTAATCATAGGTACTCACCGACTCCTAAGTAAAGATGTCACCTTTTCAAACTTAGGTTTGATGGTGATCGATGAAGAACAGCGATTTGGTGTTAAACAAAAAGAAAAAATCAAAGAACTCGCAAAAAATGTAGATATTTTAACACTGACAGCAACGCCGATCCCTAGAACCTTGCACCTTGCTCTGTCTGGTGCCCGTTCCATGAGTGTAATTGAAACCCCTCCTATCGATCGTAAACCAATTGAAACGATTGTTAAAAGTTACGACCTTGATGTCATATGTAACGCAATTACCTATGAAACCTTGAGAGGCGGACAAGTGTTTTACTTACACAATAAAGTCGAAACCATCGAAAGTGTTGCACAGACACTAAGGGAACTACTGCCTAATTTGAAAATAGCAGTGGGCCACGGACAAATGGAAGAAGGTATTCTGGAAAAGGTTATGGTACAATTTATAAATGGCACATTTGATGTGCTGGTCTGTACAACCATCATTGAGTCAGGAATTGATATTCCGAATTGCAATACCCTAATCATAGAAGGTGCGGATCGATTTGGACTCGCTCAACTGTATCAAATCCGAGGAAGAGTGGGTCGATTCAATAAACAAGCCTTTGCCTATTTATTCTTACATCGACATGTTGCATTAGTTGAAAGTGCCCACAAGCGCTTAAGTACACTCAAGCAGTACAATCAACTCGGTGCAGGATTTAAGATTGCAATGCGTGATCTTGAACTTCGAGGTGCTGGAAATTTATTAGGCGCTGAACAAAGCGGTCATATTACAGGAATCGGGTTCGAACTGTACTGCCAACTATTAAAGGAAAGTATCGCTCGACTAATGAATGCTCCAGGTTCTGAACAAATATGGGCAGAGGTCGATTTAGACTTTTTGATCTACGGAGAAAATAATTCTAGCTCCAAGAATAAAAAACTCCAACCAAGACCCCTCATTGATACCCAAGAAGAAAATACAACCATCAAGAAAGCCTGTGCTGCCATACCTAAATCCTACATAACAGAAGCGAGCTATCGAATTTATTTTCACAGGGCATTTTCGATGGCAAAAGACCTAAATAAACTTAGATCGATTCAAAGTGAATTGATTGATCGATTCGGAAAATTACCCGAAGAAGTGGTTTTGCTGATATCCGTGCACAAAATCCGTATTCAAGCAAGTAGAGCAGGCTTTAAATCCATTCGAACAGAAGGAGACTTATTAAAATGCTCCTATGCACATACTAAAAACAAATATTATAAAATTGGTTCTAGATTTCCTCGCTTGACCAAAAGCATAACGAAATTAAGGTTAAATGAAATTTATAATTTCATAAAACAAATCAAGAAATGATTCTAAAACTATTTATAAGCACTGCATTCTTTTGTGTTTTACTAGCTCAATTGAATGCTAATTCCACAGTGAAAGAATCAGACTTCATTCCCCAATTAGGAAATGGGATAGCCGCAATTGTAGAAGGTGAAATCATTACCTTTGAAGATTTGAGAACTTCGATAGACCCATTAGTTTCTAAACTTCGATTACAAGCAAAGAATGAATCCGATTTTAAAAAACTGATTGATCAAGTCAGTAAGGATATCCTGCAAAATAAAATTGATCGTATCATTATTGTAAAATCTGCAGAAAAAGAAGGCTTACAGATTCCAAGTTCTTACATTAACCAAGAGTATGAATCTGTTATTGAGCAACAATTTGAAGGTAATCGAAGTCAATTCTTAGCCTACCTGAAGTTAATTGGGAAAACGCAAGAGGATTTTAGAAATGATCTTAGAATGGACATCATAGTCCGATATATGAGAGGCCAAAATCAAAAAAATCAGGCAGAAATCAGCCCTGAAAAAATTGAACGGTTTTACATAGAAAATAAATTACAGTTTTATCAGTCAGATGCGATCCACTTAAAACAAATCATACTTACGGCTGAAGGTGAAACCAGCATCGATGACATCAAACAAATCGCTGGAAAAATTGTTAATGAATTAGAAAAAGGAGTTCCATTTCAAGCTCTTGCTAAAACCTACGGAAAAGGAACCTACAATAAGCCTAACGGAGACTGGGGATGGGTCAAAAGGGACGATTTGAGAAGTGAGATTTCTAATGTCGCCTTTGCTTTAACAGAAAAAACCCACTCACAACCGGTCCTTTTAGGCAATAGTATATTTATATTATACGCTGAAGCAATTGAGAGAGAAGGCATTCAGCCCATTTCAAAAGTGCGTGATGTTATAGAAAATAGACTCAGACAAGAAATCACCCGTGAATCGATTGAAAATTGGCTGATTGAATTACGAAAAGAAGCATACGTGCGCTACTTTATGTGATCCGCAATTAAGTGTCATTCTTTGGAAATAAAATTTCTTTTTCACCAAAGGCATTTTGACTCAGTGAGTTGCCCCACTCTAAATGATGATCAAAGACATCAATAGGATCGGTTGATAACAACTTTAATATTTTATTTGAAATTGCAGGCATCACTGGAGCCAATAAGACGCTCGATAAACGCAATCCTTCTGCCATGAAAGCAAGCGTTGTCCCTAAACGCTTTTGATCGTCCGCATCCTCAGATTTGGCCAATTTCCAAGGTGCTCGAAGCTCCGCGTAACGATTTAATTCAGCAACAAAAACAAAAGTCTTCTCTAGTGCTTTATGAAATTGAAAGTCCTCGTATAAATCTAAAGCAGAGCCTTTAACTTTTTCCCAATGGTCAATAACTGCGCGTTCTTCATCTTCTAGAATTTGCATTTCTGGGATAATTCCGTTGGCGAACCGATGCCCCATATTTAATAAGCGACTGACCAAATTACCTAAGTCATTCGCTAGATCTGAATTATACCGACTTTGAAATAATTCTAAAGAAAATTCACTATCTTGACCGACATTCATTTCCCGAATCACGAAATAACGAAAGGCGTCCGCCCCGTAGGTATTTATCAAATCTAATGGATTAATCACTTCACCATCAGACTTAGACATTTTGGAACCAGAACTCAGCCACCAACCATGGACTAAGAAATGTTGCGGCATTTCAACCCCTAAAGCTTTTAGCATAATGGGCCAATAAACGGCATGAGGCGGAGACAAAATATCTTTACCAATAACATGATAATCAACGGGCCAATACGCTTTAAAGGCGTCTGTTCCGTAACCAATTGCAGAAATATAATTCACTAAGGCATCAAACCAAACATAGGTAACGAAATTTTGATCAAATGGGAGTTCAATCCCCCACGATAACCGTTCTTTAGGGCGTGAAATACAGAGATCATTTAAAGGTTCCTTAAGAAAATTCAAAACATCCGCACTTCTAAATCTAGGATAGATCCAAGTATCATTGGAACGAATATAATCAATGAGCCAATCTTGGTACTGAGACAGTTTGAAAAAATAATTACTTTCTGTAACCTCAATTACTTCACCATATATCTCAGGCCATTGTCCATCAACTCGCTCTTTTTCGGTAACAAATTGCTCCTGACGAATACTATAATATCCATTATAATCAGCTTTATAAATCAACCCCTCATCAAAGAGTTTTTGAAGTATCGATTGAACTACCTCTTTATGCCTTGTCTGGGTCGTTCGAATATAATCATCATTACTAATCGTCAAACGTGAGCATAGATCTTGGAATTCAGCTGCTAAAGCATCACACTCCCCGATAGGCTCAACTCCTTTTTTTTGAGCACTCATTTGTACTTTTTGTCCATGTTCATCTAAACCAGTTAAAAAATGCACGGACTCTCCAGATAATCGTTTGTAGCGTGCTATAACATCGGTTAATATCTTTTCGTATGCATGCCCAACATGTGGTGAGCCATTTGCATAGTCGATAGCGGTTGTAATGAAAAACTTTTTACTCATGAATTTTATGCTTTAGCATTCAATTCAAACTAAGGAAGCCAAGGATATTTTTTAAATTCTGGATTTCTTTTTTCATTCCAAGCCTTTCTTCCCTCTTCACCTTCATCCGTTAGATAATACAATAAAGTCGCATTACCGGCCAGTTCTTGAATCCCTTGCTGACCATCTATTTCAGCGTTAAAAGCAGCTTTAAGGCATCGAATTGCTAAAGGACTATGATGAAGGATTTGTTTTGCCCAATCAAACCCTTCTTGTTCCAGCGATTCATAAGGAACAACCTTATTCACTAAACCCATTTCAAGGGCTTCTTTAGCAGAATATTGACGGCATAAATACCATATTTCTCGCGCTTTCTTTTGCCCAACTATTCGAGCTAAATAACTAGCTCCAAAGCCCCCATCAAAACTACCGACCTTAGGACCTGTTTGTCCGAAAAATGCATTATCTGCAGCAATCGTTAAATCACAAACTACATGTAAAACATGCCCACCACCGATCGCATAACCAGCAACAAGAGCAATGACAACCTTGGGCATCGAACGAATGATTTTCTGAAGTTCTAGCACATTTAATCGGGGAACACCATCTGAACCAACATACCCGCCATTTTTTTGACCACGAATCTTTTGATCACCCCCAGAGCAAAATGCATACGCACCATCAGACTGAGGATTTGCCCCCGTTAATAGAACAACGCCAATATCAGTATCTTCCCGAGCGTTGGTAAATGCATCGATTAATTCTTGAACCGTATCCGGAGTGAATGCATTTCTCCGATGAGTTCGATTAATGGTAACTTTGGCAACACCATCTAATTTTTCATAAATAATGTCCTTGTATTTTTTAACTTCTATCCAGTCCATTTTAACTATAATTACCTAATTTTGTTTAAATCTTTATGCGTTACGATATCTAAAGAGCGATCCGTAACAATCTCAATAATGCGAATGCTCTTATTAGCCACTTCTTTCAATCGAAGCCTTAGATCGGAAATACCGTTCACTTTACAATATTGGACACCAAAAGCTTGTGCCAAAAATTCATAATCGACGGTTTGAGGCGTTGCAAAATAATTCTCAAATGAATCAAACTTTGAAATTGGCAAAAATTCAAAAATACCACCACCATCATTATTGACTAAAATAATGTTTAAAGAGCCCTTTAATTTATTAGCAAATTGTAAACCATTAGTATCGTGCAAGAAAGCGAGATCCCCCGTTAATAGCAAGGTATTCAATCCATTATGGGCAAGCCCTAACGCGGTACTCAATGTACCATCGATCCCATTCGCACCCCTATTAAAAAATATCCTATTTTTTGAATTATTTTTCCCCCAATAAGATTCAGCATAACGAACACTCATGCTATTTGCAATCATGATTGCTGAGCCCTCGGGCAACTCTGTAGATAATAGCTTTGAAATCTTACCTTCAAAAGATGATGCAATAGTATCAAGTTCCCTAGAAATCGCATCTTCATATAACATTTCAACCTGATCCCATCGACTAAGCCAATCCTCATCTGACGGATACTTTTCCAATGATTCACTAATGAATTCCAAATCACCTAGTAAAGGAATCGAGCATCCATGTAGCGGATCGATATTATCATAAGTTTCATTAAATAAAAATCTTTGAGACCCTGACTCTTGAATCCAAGATCTTAAAATTTTAGACGTAGGCAACTTCCCAATTTGTAAAATTGCTGATGGAATCAAATCTTTTGAGCTCTGACCTTCTCTCAAGAAAGCATCATAATGGGTGACCAAATGAGAAAAGGAATTACTATGATTACGAACAGGATTCAGTGCATCCGCTAAAATAGGCCATCCTAATTTGTCTGAAATTATAGCTAAATGTTTTATAAATTGAGCGTCACTAATTGACCCTTCAAAAGTACCAACAACTATAATTCCCTTTCGGTGACTAGACAGTTTCTCTAAAAGCAAGCTATCTGTTGTAAGAGACGGTTTTGCGATCTCCGTTAATTTAATCATAACCGAAGCGAGTTTTAGCAACTGATCTGCAGGCATTACAGGTGACTTGCCCTCTTCTGGTGCTAATGGCTCTCTAAATGGAAAATTGAAATGGCAAGGACCACTATCCACCCCCATTAAACGATGAACAACATGGATCAAAGTCTGCCTTAGATAATCATAATAACTAATATCATTCTCGGGCACACCTATTTCAAAAAATTGGTTTACGAAGTTACCATAAAGTTTTGTTTGATCGATGACTTGCCCCTCCGAACAATTTCTTAATTCAAAAGGTCGATCAGCAGTAAATACGATCAATGGGACTTTACTAATTTGTGCTTCAACAATAGCGGGCAAAAAGTTTGAAGCGGCTGTTCCAGAAGTACAAACGATCACTACTGGCTTCCTCTTTGACTTAGCATAACCAAGTGCAAAAAAAGCGGCAGAGCGCTCATCTAAAAAAGAAACCGTTTCGAGCCTTGGATTCCTCGACGCTGCAAAGGTTAATGGCGTTGAACGTGAGCCTGGACATGTCACAACCATTTCGACACCTAAGCGTGCTAAAACCTCAAACACAAAGGCGCCCACTGCCGAATTTACATTCGAAAGAGACAAAGAATCAAAACTAGGCGAAGTGTCCATAGTGGCATTTAGTATAATAAAACTAATATTTTTAAAAAGCCTTACGAAATCTTTTCGAATACCGCCTTATATTCATTGTATTCTAGCCTGAAAGCCAGATTTCTTATAAATCTTTCGAAGCATTTTAAAGGCCCTTTTTTGAGCGACTTCAGCACCCTCCTTCAAAACGCTTTCTAAATATTTTGGCTCAACCATCAACTCATTGTAGCGCTTTTGCACTGGCTCTAATTTTGAAATAATAAGATCCGAAAGCTCTGATTTCAAATCACCATAACCTTTGCCTTGAAACCGACCTACGATTGTCTCGGAGCTTTCCCCTGAAAATGCTGCATAAATATTAATTAAGTTGGTAAGCCCTGGCTTATCATCTGAATGCTCAATAGTCCTCGAAGAGTCTGTAACCGCACCCATGATCTTTTTTCTAATTATTTTTGGATCATCTAATAAAAAAACTGTGGCATTTTGATTTTGATCGCTCTTAGACATTTTCTTACTTGGGTCCTGTAAAGACATGATGCGCTTCCCTTGCTCTGAAAGATACGGCTCTGGTATTGTAAATGTCTCAGAAAATCTTTGATTGAATCTTTGGGCTAAGTTCCGACACAATTCAAGATGCTGCTTTTGATCTGCTCCAACAGGCACTGCGTCTGCATTGTATAAAAGGATATCTGCCGCCATGAGCACTGGATAGATAAGTAAGCCTGAATTAATAGAGCCCCGCTTTGTAGGATCTTCCGATTCATGGTTTAGCTGTTTCGTCTTATCTTTAAACTGAGTCATTCTTTGTAATTCACCAAGTGGCGTCATACAGGCTAAAATCCAAGCTAATTCGGTGTGTCCAGTAACATGGGATTGAATGAAGATATTCGATTTCTTTGGATCTAAACCACAGGCAATGTATTGCGCTACGCAAGAAAGTGAGTTTTTCCTAAGCTCGGCAGGAGTGTAATCAATGGTAATTGCATGTAAATCAACAATGCCAAAATAGCACTCATAGGCATCTATCATTGTCGCCCAATTCTTAATTGCCCCAAGATAATTTCCGATTGTAAGACCACCTGTTGGTTGCGCGCATGTTAAAATAACTGGTTTTTGATCACTCATAAAAATTTATATCTCTTTATAATTACTGCTATTTCCTACAGTTATCACAGATGCAGAGCAACTGATTATTTTCATTTCGATAACGGAATTCTATATTTGGATTCTTCTTTTCAGTAATTCCACAAAAAGAACATTGGTGTCGTGATTGCTCTTTGTTTTCTCGGGCGACTTTCTGCTGTGTCTTAAATCGTCTTCTCTGCTTAATAAAACGAATAAAATCTTCAGTGAAAAATAAGAAAATGTTAAAGACTTGTCCTATGATGATTAATTTATTGCTCAAGCTAGAACCAATAAAAATAAGAAGAAAAAACAATGCTGAAAGGATCGCTAGGTACTTCACTTTCATCGGAATGATGAAAAAAAGAAGAAATTCCAAATCAGGTCGAATCATAGCAAATGCGATAAACAAACTCATGAAAAGAATATCTGGTTTCACAAACACTTGTGGATCTTTAAAAATCCAAAAACCAACTAGAGAAAGTATCGCTGTAGCGAAAATACAGATATAAATGTATACATTAAAAACAAATGTACCCCAGTAGCTTTCTAATGTGGCACTAATAATATAAAAGATATACCAGCTAATTAATAGAAATAACATTCCAAATAACGAACTTGGATTTAAGGGTGGAATGAAAAGAAATGTGACCAAACGCCAATACTCACCCTCTAAAATCACAAGAGATGGAATTAAAAAAAGTCGTTGAAAATCAACAAACCCAGCAAGCATTAGTATGTATACGATTACTTGAATAGCAATAATGTATAGAGCAATATTTTGAATCGCCCAACTGCCAAAGCGAGGTTCAAGCTGTTTAATTTTATTAAGGAACATGAACTAAATCTGTAAAAGAATGAGGTGTAAAATAATTGAAACTAGCAAGGCTGCTACAATGTCATCTAAGACACATGCAATCCCACCCTCCAACTTTTCAATATGAGTAATGCCAAAAGGTTTAACAATATCAATGATACGAAATAAAACAAATCCGGCAAGAAAAACGGGCCAACCTCCAAATTCACTAGCTAAGCCATTAGCTCCGTTCATCCCAATGAAGATGAAAGGAACCGCAACAAATTCATCTAGAACAATGATACTTGGATCTTTTTGCATCAAATGAAATTCTGCTGCATCGCAAATACCCATTGCCAAATAAGTACATAATAACAGAAAACAAATATAATAAAAGGGCGTTAGGTGATGAAAAAAAATTGCATAGAAAAGGAACCCAAAAAAAGAACCTACGGTCCCAGGCATAGGACACTTAGACGGAAAACTACCAAGCTTTGCACAATTAACAATAAATTGCTTTGGCAATAAATAAGCCCAAAAGAATCTACGATTTAAATTCATCCTGCTTTTCCTTATATAATTTAAAATAATTTAAGCCCGAAGAAATACTTAAAAGAACTGATACGATATAAATGATGTACGAAAACAACTGAATGAAAATAATTATTTCGGAGAGACAAAGTGTTCGATTTAAATAAACAATACCTAAGCCAATAAATAAAAATAAAAATTGAAAGACGGTTTTTATTTTACCCATATGACTCGCTCCCAAATAAAATCCATTTTTTGACAGCTTTCTTCTAAATCCCGTGACAACCACATCCCTTACTACTTGTATTAAGATAAAAAACCAAAGTAGTTTAAGCGAATACACCTCTAAAAAAATCAATGATCCTAAGATAGAAAAAAAGAAGACCTTATCAACGGTTGCATCTAAGACTTTGCCTAAACCCGTTACACAATTATACTTTCGAGCAATATAACCATCTAAAAAATCGGTTAAAATGCCAAATAAATACAAGACCATAGCTATGATAGAGTCTAAGGCCGTATCGCGAAATAGATAATGGAGAATGAAAATTATTAAAACTAAACGAAATACTGATAATAGATTGGGTATGTTCTGAACGATAGAATACTTATTTAATTTTAATAACATCATATTTTAGAATAAGCTTTGTATATTTGAACTTTTTAACTATCAATCAATTAAGTTATGAAAAAAGCAATTTATCCAGGATCATTTGATCCAATAACAAATGGACATATAGATGTCATTCATCGAGCTCAAAATTTATTCGATTCTATTGTCATAGCCGTTGCTAAAAATACGAATAAAAAATCCCTCTTTTCGGTTGAAAAAAGAGTTCAATTAATCAAAGAAAATTTTGCTGACTGCGAAAACATTACGGTTATTCCATTTGATGGCCTGATTATTGACTTAGCTCAAGAACAGAAAGCTGTTGCCTTAATTAGAGGTCTTAGAGCCGTATCTGATTTTGATTATGAATTTCAAATGGCTCAAATGAATCGTCATTTAAATGACCAAATTGAAACTGTCTTCCTCATGCCGAGTGAAAAATACTTTTTTACTAGTTCAAATTTAATTAAACAAGTATTTCAATTTACAGAGAGAGAACGCTTATTAATTCCTCCAAATGTCCATAAAGCTTTGGCTAATCATTTTAAACAAACTTAATCACTATTCTATACTTTAGTGTTCAAACAATCATGGAAAAAGACAAAACACAAGGCCCCCAGACATTAAAAATTGTCTTTCTGACCTTATTTTTAGATTTAGTTGGGTTTTCCATAATATTTCCTCTCTTTCCTGCTATTTTGGATTATTATTTGCCGACTGATCCAAGCGAATCCAACTTATTATCAAGTTTTATTGGCCCAATTTTCCAACTAGCTGAATCGACTGGGCATCAAAACCCTAAATTCATAACCACAGTCTTATTTGGTGGCATCCTCGGTTCAATTTATTCCATTTTACAATTTATCTTTGCTCCTATATGGGGAAGCCTTTCGGATAAATATGGAAGAAAAAAACTCTTATTAATCACCATATCCGGATTAGCCTTAAGTTATTTAATATGGGGTTTCGCGGGCAACTTTTGGATCTTAATCATCGCTCGTTTAGTGGGTGGCGTAATGAGTGGAAACATATCGGTGGCAAGTGCAATTGTAGCGGATGTAACACCTAAAGAAAAGCGGACATCAGGAATGGCCATTATTGGCGTAGCGTTTGGATTAGGCTTCATTATGGGACCTGCAATAGGAGGGATACTTGCACAATTTAATTTATTAAATGCTTTTCCATCACTTGAACATTATGGAATCAACCCATTTTCGCTAACCGCTTTTTTCAGCCTTTTCTTATCCTTATTAAACTTAATTTGGGTAAACTTTAAATTAAAGGAAACCTTACCCAGCCAAGTACGCAAAAAAACTAAGGCTGAACCTTTTAAAATTTTTAAATTATTTAATTACGGTACAGTTGATAGCAAGCAGCTTAACTTGACCTACTTGATATTCATGATCGCATTTAGTGGCATGGAATTCACCTTAACCTTTTTTGCAGTAGATCGCTTTTTATTCAGTACCTTTCAAAATGGGATGATGTTTGTTTACATAGGAATCATACTTATTCTTGCTCAAGGTGTATTAGTTCGAAGACTATCTTCAAAAGTTGGACCCTATAATTTATCCCTATCAGGATTATTTTTATCGATCATTGCTTTTATTTTACTTTCCTTTTCAAACACTCTGCTATTCTTTTTTAGCGCACTAACCGTAATGTCTTTATCGATCGGTCTGTGCTCACCATCTATGAGTGCATTGGCATCATTATTTGCCAAGCCAGAAGAACAAGGAGCTTTACTTGGCTTATTTCGATCTGCAGGTTCCTTTGCTCGAGCATCAGGACCCATTCTTGCTGCCCTATCTTATTTTTTTTATGGACCACAAATAACCTATCTTGTGGGCTCAATTGTCGTTATTTTTGCATACATAAAAATGGCTAGGTTATCGAAGCCGAGCCATTGATTATTAAAATTGCGAAACAATATTGACTAAGAATTTAGATCGACCCAACGTTCCAGTTTAAGGATCGTCCAAGTCTCATCATTACCTCCGATGCTAGTTTGAACAGAATCATCGACTTTCTTACCAATTAAGCTCTGTGCAAGAGGTGTTTTGTAGGACAAAATGTCGTTGTCAGGATCACTGTCCCAAGCTCCTAAGATAGAGTAACGTCTATTCTTGCCCGAAGAACCTTCCTTCAGCGTGACAACACTACCTATGCCAATATTTTCTAGAGTCGCATCAGTAAAGTCAGTTACTCGAGCACGAGATAGATCGACCTCAAGCTCGTTCTTACGAGAAAGTAGAATATCTTGATCTTGTCGTGCCATTTTATATTCAGAATTTTCCTTCAAGTCTCCATGCTCTCTGGCAACAGCAATGGCTTCTTTATTCTCAGGAATTTTAACACTGATTAACTCCTCATATTCCACCTTAGCTAAATCAAAGCTTTTCTGCGAAACAACCAAGCCATCTTGATGGTCTTCTTGCGTGCTAGACTCAGAAGAAAGTAAATTTTGAATACTTGAAAACTTCTTAATAAATCTAGCTAAAAGTGATTTCTTTGTAAGATCCTCAAATCCTTGGTTAAGTAAAAGAGTTTGAGCTAAATCGGTAGCTGTCTCAACATTAGCATCTGCAAGTAAGTCAGGTATCAGCTCCTTATCTTCACTTAAAATATCTGCAAGTGGGATTCTTCGAGCACTTGCATTTTGAAGCGCTTCATTATCAATTGCATAAAACATTGCCGACAAAAAGTGCGTTGAGATTAAAGGAGTTATTAATGGCTCATATTTCTTAGAGGCTCGGTTTTTAACAATCCAAAATAGCAAAGGTGCTTTTATCGTCTGCTCTAACAACCAACGCTTTAAGCAATAATCAATTCGTTCAGCCATATTCTCTTCAAACATAAAATTCACACACTCAGTAGTGAATTTACCGTTAGAATTTTTCAATAAATCCTCTGCCATAGTTGAGTATTTATCAGGGAAAACCCGCTTAATAAGGTCTAAATAACGGGAATAATAAACAACCGGAAGATCGGTTGCTAATTCAGAGAAATCGATTGTTGCTTCCAAAATTGACTTAGAGGATGGCTCTAATAATTCAACGTCCTCATGAAGTTCGCGTGCTAGATTATTGCGCACCCAAACCCCGTGCAATCGATCGGCTTGGCTAAGAGACTTAGCATTTTTAATTGCGTCTGTCAGATCTGACAAAATCTCTGGTAATTCCTCACGAATGATCGAAATATTCTCAGATAATTTATATAGCTTTTCACCTAAGTTAATCTTTTCCTTAGGATTTTTAGTAGCATGGAACTGTTCTAAAACCTCTTCTTCAGGGTTAATTGGCTCATCTCTAAGGAAATAATAATCCGTTTTCTTAATAGGTGCAGCAATCCTAGGATCTTTTACCAAAACCTTTTTCGTAGCCGTCCACCATTTTTTATATTTAATGGGCCCCATTAAACGAGACAACAAACGCTCAATTTCAGATGCCATCATCGACTGGTTGTCGGCATTTTCTAACATTAAGACAATTAAATCTGCAGGCTTTTTCTTTATAATTTCATTGATCGCATCTGGTTCTGTACGAGACTTTACCAAGACATCCTTTTCTGAGAGAACATCTAATTTATCCGCACAAAATACAGGCGCCATAGCATGACCTTGCTTCCCTTCTTCAAAATCAATGATCAAACGATCTTCACTTTCATTATAATCAACTATTTTTCCAAAGCCCCAACTTCTATGCAGGCAATAACTTCCTGGAATCATTGCTTCAAATTTTGATCGCAATGGTGCGAGTTTAGGATTTTTTTCTAAAAGAGTGTCTATAGCATTTTTGTTCATAATTGAATGCAAATTTGGTAAACAGTATATATTGAAGAAGTTTTTAAGAGATGAGAAGCGTTAATTTGCAAGATTTATATAAAAATGGCTCTAGTTGGGTTTTGGCAACCCTATTGACACATAAATATTTATTAAAGCGTAAAAAGTCCAATGAACTATTTGATCAACTTCCGTCAAACCTTTGCTATGAAAAAAAATCTAGAATTAAAAATCTGTTTTATGGTGTATTAAGAAATCAATCAAGAATCTCAGATGCTTTAAAACCAATAACTAAGAAAACACCCAAAAATTTATTACTCTCGATACTCCTTACAAGTGGCTATGAACTGATTGAGAGCAACAATAATAAAAAAGAAAAAATCATTCACAATGCAGTTGAAGAATCAAAGCGCTTGGTCAGCCCAAGTGAAGTAAAATTCCTCAACGCAATCTTGCGCAAGTTACCGAGTCAACTTGCCAGTCAATCTGAAAGCAAATCGCTATCGATATTCTATAGCCACCCTGAGTGGCTTGTTGAAAATTGGGTAACCGCCCATGGGCATGATGCCACTAAGGCATTACTGAAATGGAACCAATCAATTCCATCCATTTACCTCTATAATCGAGCCATGCCGAACGAACTTGAAGAGAAATTGACGGCTATGGGGAATCATTTCTATCGTCTAGCAAACAGTAATTTAAATGATCTAGAAATCAAAGCACTTTTAGAGAATGGCTCCACGTACATTAAAGACCCTGCTACAAGTCATTCTGTCACTGCTTTAAACCCAAAGGAAGGCGAAAAAATCTTAGACTTATGTGCTGCACCAGGTGGCAAAACATTTGATTGCATTCAAAGAATGAACCACAAGGGTATGATTGTAGCCGTTGATCTTCCAGGCAAACGCATGGATCGCTTGAACGAGAATCTACAACAATATAAAAATGATAACCTGTTACTTGAATTCTTGGCCTGCGATGTTTGTTCACTCAGTAAGTCATTTTTTGAAAAACAACAACTCCCGACGCAGTATGATGCTGTTCTTTTAGATGCACCCTGTTCAAACACAGGCGTGATTCAAAGAAAGCCTGACGTGCGTTGGCGTTTACAAAAAGAGGATCTTGAACAGTGTGCAGATCTGCAACTGAAACTTCTAAAATCTGCCTCCAAGCGAGTTCGAGCTGGTGGACGTATTGTCTACAGCACATGCAGCATAGAATCAGTTGAAAATGCTTTTGTCATTAAACAATTTTTAGAATCCGAATCAGGCAATGGATTCACACTAATTCATTCAAACACTTATTACCCATGGATCCATAAGCATGATGGAGCCGGAGTCTTTCTCATGAGCAAGGCTAAAACTTAAGCCTGCTTCTTTGCAGATTCGTAAGCATTTAAAGCACACTTTGAACAAGCATCTGCTACTGAAGCGAAAAAATCATTCCCTTTATCATCGATCAATAAGTAAGCCGGGAAGTTCTCCACTTCAATTTCCCAAATGGCTTCCATTCCAAGCTCTTCGTACTCGAGCACTTTGACCGATTTAATATTTTCTTCAGCCAATAAAGCTGCAGGACCACCAATTGACCCCAAGTAAAATCCACCATACTTCTTACAGGCATCCACAACCGACTTAGAGCGATTACCCTTTGCTAGCATAACCAAAGAACCTCCTATCGATTGAAATTCCTCAACATACGAATCCATACGGCCGGCAGTAGTTGGACCAAAGGACCCAGAAACCTTCCCTGATGGAGTCTTAGCTGGTCCCGCATAGTAAATGACATGGTCTTTAAAATAATCGGGAAGACCCTCCCCTTTATCCAAACGCTCTTTAAGTTTAGCATGAGCGATATCACGAGCGACAACGATTTTTCCATTTAATTCTAAAGAGCTAGCAACTGGCAAGGCACTCAACTCTTTCAATAGAGATGGCATAGGTTGATTCAAATTGATTGAAACAACGGATTTTGATTCTATTTCGATTTCAGGGTTTTCGGGAAGAAATTGAGCTGGATTATCCTCTAACTTTTCAAGCCAGATACCCGATTTATCAATCTTCGCCTTGGCATTACGGTCAGCCGAACAAGAAACACCTAAGGCTACAGGACAAGATGCCCCATGACGAGGCAAACGTATGACACGAACATCTAGGGCAAAGTAACGACCCCCAAATTGGGCTCCATATCCCATTTCTCGGGTGTAAGCTAAAAGTTTTTTCTCTAGATCAATATCGCGAAAAGCACGGCCATTCTCACTTCCCGAGGTTGGTAAAGCATCATAATAACGAGCAGTAGCGAGCTTGACCGTTTTCAAACAAGACTCAGCAGAAGTACCGCCTATTACAAAAGCAATATGATAAGGAGGACACGCTGATGTCCCTAAAGTACTCATTTTTTCAATACAAAATCGCTCTAAATTAGCAGGATTAAGCAATGCTTTAGTTTCTTGATAAAAAAAAGTTTTATTAGCAGAACCACCCCCTTTAGTCATGAATAAAAACTCATAAGCCTGCCCAGAACTCGCCATTATGTCAATTTGTGCTGGTAAATTTGTGCCTGTATTTTTTTCATCATAAAGCGATATAGGCGCCATTTGAGAATAACGAAGGTTCTCATTTTTAAAGCAATCATAGATTCCCTGGCTGATAAACTTTTGGTCATCACCATTTGTCCAAATAGCTTGACCCTTTTTTGCAAAAACAATGGAAGTACCAGTATCTTGACACAGAGGCAGAACACCATGAACTGCTACACATGCATTTTTAATTAATGTAGCAGCAATTCTGCGATCATTAGCAGTCGCCTTAGGGTCACTTAAAATACTAGCAACCTGTTTTAAATGAGCGGTTCTCAATTTAAAAGAAATCTCTTTAGTCGCAAGTTCTGACAAAAACCTTAAAGCCTCTGATTCGACGATTAGAACCTCTTTACCGTTAAACTCTGTAGTCTTTACATAATCTGTAGATACAAGGTTATAATCAGTAGCATCCGCTCCTAATTGAAAGACCTCTTCAAACTTGTTTTCCATAAACTTAGCTAATCAATAACAAACTTATGGATTAATTAAAAGAGCGCCCGCAACCACACGTGCTGCTTGCATTTGGATTATTGATCTCAAACCCTTTTCCCGTTAACCCATCATCAAAATCAATACGACAACCATCTAGGTATGAGAGACTAGTTGGATCAATAATGATAAAAAGGTCTTCTTTTTCAATTTTAACATCATCTTCTTTAATAAAATCAAAAGACATTCCGTATTCAAAGCCGGAACACCCACCTGACTCGACAAATAAACGCAAATGCTGATCCGGCTCCGCTTTTGATTCTTTTAATTTAGAGATTTGCTTGTAGGCACTATCTGATATCGTTATCATTACGACATAAAAGATCATTGTTCAAAGGTTGTCAAACAAGCTAAAGAAACAATATTAAGGAATTCTTTTTAATTTTATTGATAAAATAGACTTAAAAAATTATAACTATCGTATGTCTGGTTTAAACTTTCAACAGAGCCAAAAGCAATCGCAGTCCCTTTCGATTGCTCCGCAATTGCAAAATTCTTTAAAAATTTTGCAGTCCGCTTCATTTGATTTAAGAACCGCCATATTAAGTGAACTTCAAAAGAATCCACTCCTCGAAGAACTGCCCATCGATTCGGTCAGCGTTGAGGCTGAATCAGAGTTAATACAAGATGATAGTGAATCAAGAGATGAAGAGCTCGACTTCAATTCCGATGATTTTAGTATTCTTGAAAAAATTTCTGATGATTACATGGAGAATCAAATGAGTTCTGAATATAGCATTTCTGGCTCAGACCAAGTCATTCAAGAAAGACGAGAACACTTTTTAAATTCTCTAACTCAAAGCGAATCATTACAGCAACACCTTATAGACCAAGTCAGCTTATGTGATTGTGATGATAGCATAAAAGAAGTATTGATTTTAATCATTGGAAGCCTTGATGAAAACGGCTATCTTAGTGATTCGCCATCTAACTTATCACTGCAACTTAATATCCCGTACCCATCATTCCTAGAAGCTTTAGAGTTACTCGAAAATTTTGACCCGATTGGAATTGGTGCGAAAGATTTGCAAGAATGCCTTTTAATTCAATTGAGGAAAAAAGGTAAAGAAAAGGATAGCTTAGCTTCAAAAATTATTACGGAATCCTATGATTTACTGCTAAGAAGACGCATTCCAGAAATTGCAAAAAAATTAAAAGAGTCCGATGAATCTGTACAAAAAGCGATAGAATTAATTTCTTTAATGGACCCATCCCCTGGCAAACGATTTAGCCCCGATACCAATTCGATTATCGAACCTGACATACAAATATTCCAAGATGACAATGAGTGGAAAATAAATCTGAACAATGACTATATTCCAAAGCTTAGAATTAGCCAAAAATACAAAGATTTATTAGCCCAAGGAAATTTATCTAAAAAAGAAAAAGAGTATCTAGTTGAAAACATACGTTCTGGAAAATTTTTGATCAATTCCCTCGAGCAAAGACAGGGAACTTTAAAAAATA
>CEOK01168506.1_pt1 | contig 20727 bp, 18 predicted proteins | sample 427001 | NCBI WGS metagenome assembly CEOK01 (sample SAMEA2591108, study PRJEB7988) | marine metagenome | isolation source: saline water (ENVO:00002010), including | reverse complement strand
AAAAAAATTAAAGATTGAGAGAAAAAGAAATGAATATTCTTAACCGGATTCAGTGGCATGAGGGAATGCTTTTAACTCCTCAGCACTTTCAGGTAGAGTCGACGAGAATTGACTCTTTGATAGCTTGGCACTCCTTAGCTAGCTCTGATAAGTCTTGGGGAATTAGGAAATGTAAATTTGATAATTCACTTTTGGCTTCTGGAATTCTTCGAGTATTACAGATTGATGTTCTTATGCCTGACGGAACTGCTATTGTTGAAAACTATGAACAAGATCAAAAACGGTCATTGCAAATCGAACTGGATGAGCATGAGTTAATCTTAAAAGAAAAAGGCAAGTTAGATGTTTACCTTGCGTTAGCCATAGCTGATGGTATCAAGGGGTTGGACGGTACTAGTCGATTTGATTCTGTTATTACAGACCCTATCGAAGATGTTATTTCAGAAGCAGATGCAGTTGACATTCCAAGGCTCAAACCAGCGCTGAAACTGATTGCTGGAGATACACCGACCGGTGGATTTAAGTTCTTTAGATTATGTACTGTTATTAATAGAAACGATGTCATCGCCCTTGGCGATGAATTACCGGCAATGGTAGATGTCTATGCTTGCCCGAAGCTTATAGATGATGTGAGAAAATTCGCGGAAAATTTGAGGGGTAAGGCAACGTTTATTGGGCGACAGCTTTTATCCAGACAAGACTCAAAAGGAGATGACGATAAATTTTTATTGCTTCAGAGGTTGAGTTGCTTAGTTAGTGACCTTCCAAATATTGAGGCAATTCTGTCACTCCCTAATATTTCTCCAATTGGTTTATATCTTTGCCTTTCTTCGGCATTAGGACCACTAAGCCAATTGAAAATTGGAGGATTACCTCCCACAGTAGCACGTTACGATCATGAAAATTTACATTTAACATTTAACAAATTATTAGCTGACCTAAATAGTCTAATAGATCAAGTCAGTCAGGATTACCGCGAGGTTCCGTTTTTGTTTGAAAATGAAACCTTTAGTTTGAGATTAAGGTCAGAATGGATTAGTAGTACATTAATTATTGGAGTAAAGGGTTTGAGTACATCGGACGCGGATCAGTGGGTTCGATCAGTAATTATCGGTTCCGAAAAGTCTATGGAGGAATATCGAGAAAAGAGAATTTTGGGTGCTAAGCGCCGAAGTGTACAAACTGTTGAAAATTTAAATTTAAGAGCGCCGCCTGGCACTCATTTATTTGAAATACTAACCCCGAAAGATATGCAAGAGTCAGATTATCGTTTATTCATAGCTCCATCTGGACGTCTGGAAAAGACTCCGGTGCCAGATGATATCTTACTTTATATCAAAGGGGTCTCAGGTTAACTGAGCGATCACCGAACCATGTTTAACTTAAAACGTCCACTCAACGAGCCAAAACTTGGATTACAGGCTAAGAGCAATGAAGTCTTTGAGACAGATCCTGTTGATCTAGCTGATGGCTTACTTCTTCGCCAGTTTCGTACTTTTGTACACGAAGTCTTCGAAATTATAAATACTGTGCAACCACTTAAAACAGAGAACGAAAAAATCAAGCAAGGGGAAAACAGGGTAAGAGACGGTGAAATTGAATCTGAACAGAATTCATTCAATAAACTTGCAGCGGAAGTTAATGACTCTTTGTCGAAGTTGATTGAAGTACAGCATTTGGAGTTACTAAGAAAAGGTTCAATTATCGAACAGAAACGTACTGAGGAAATAAAATACTTAAAAGCCGCTGTGGCCGATGAATTACTATTAATATCATTTTGGCCGGCAAGAAAATATTACAAGGATCACTTGATAGAAACTAGATTGTTTGGAACCGGGATAGCTGGAGAGAAAATCTTTGATGAAATAGACATCTTGCTCAGCACCCCGCCAGGGAGAGACCCTCAAATTGATTTACTTTACCTGTTCGCATTATCGATTGGTTATGAGGGAAAATTTAGAGGTTTAAATCCCGAAAAAAAAATAGGTAGTATTATGCGTGAGCTTTTCAGACATTTGGCCAGGAGAGAGCCCGCTCTATTTATTAATGACGGTGCTCAAAATGGAAAAGGAAGGAGAATCACTGAAAGTGCATATGACAATATAATTACTAACACTAAGCCAGTAAGAGTGTTTAGAGTTAGTAAACAGACGATTGTGTTTATAATAATATTTATAGGTATTCTTGCTCTGTCTCAAGTCATCTATGTATTTTTAACGCAACCTCTCAGGGATTCATTGCAATCAATTTCTTTCAATAGTGAGAGAGGTAATATTCAGACTATGTTGCCTGGTGGTGTTGTGAGCTCGAATTATGAGGACAAAGGTTCATTTCATGGATAGTGATATAGCTCTAATATGGATTTTTTTAATTTTGGTCATAGCAATTGTAGTATTCGGAGCTGCAATATTTTTCAGTATAAGAAAGCCTGATAGTAAAAATCCACAAAGACCTTTAAATGTCTATTTAATGCGTAGAATTTTTCGCTCTGCCATAAAAAAAATCGAGACGAATATAATATCAAGCAATAAAAAATACGATATCCCTTGGGTGGTTTTATTTAATGAGGGTACTACTGAGCAACGTCTTCCCTTAGAAAAAAGTGGGATTACTGCGACGCTGCGCTCTGACGACGATAACAAGCTAGAATCTACTTCGTTCATTTGGCATTTCTTTTCACGCGGGGTGTTAATTGAGTTGAATAGTGACTCACTTAGAGCAGGAGAGTTTGACGATATTTCTGAAAACCGTTGGGAGGAGTTTTTAAGGTTATGTGGTAGCTATAGATCACAGAGACCAATTGATTCCATTGTGATCTCCATTCCTGCAAATTTGTTGCTTAAAGGGTCTTCAGAGAAAGATGTAAAGCAGCGTATTTCCGATCTTGCAGAGAATACGAGTAGAAGAATATGGATTGCTCAAAATCGATATGCTATGCGATTTGGAGTTTATGTTGTGATATCTGGTTGTGAAGAGGTTGAGGGATTTTCTGAATTTGGAAGCGTTTTACCAAAATCGATGAAAGATGGAATTTTTGGTTGGTCTTCCCCCCATGATGCAAGCGTTATCTTCAACTCTACCTGGGTAGGAGAAGCTTTCGATTCAATTGAGTCTTCTGTTTTAAGGTTAACGGCGGAGTTAGCTGCGTCCGATGTCAGATCTGGGGCTAGAATTAAGGAATTTCTACTACCATCAAATATAGCGAAGCTTCGTAGCGGTCTTCAAGTTTACTTGCAGAAGCTAATGGGAATAAATAGTTTCCATGAACCATTTTTTTTCAGAGGAATTTATCTCTCTGGCCAACAAGATGCTCCCCTATTTTTAAAAGATGTTTTTGAAATAAAAGTTTTTCCAGAGTATGGAATTGCCCGTGCAGCACATTCCCAGAAACTAAAAAACCCAATTATGAATAGATTCGTACGTTGGACATTGATTTTATTCTTTTCCGTTTGGAGTCTTGGGCTGATTTTCACTACTGTGAAAGGCAGTCAGATACTTCCAAAGCTGGTTGCAGGTATTGAAGGATTAAATAAGGATGCTCAGCAAAAGAATCAAGCAGCGAAATCAGGTGAAATTTTAGATTTTGAATGGTATAGAAATACTGCAGTATCGTTAATGGTAGGTTTAGAAGAAGTCGCTTCTGCTCGAATTGGTACGGATGTTGAAAATCTCTATAGTCCTTTTATCCCAGGGTCCTGGCCCTTATTTGATGATGTTTTTCAGCGATCTGTTAAAAGAATTGAACGAGATTTTGGGGAGCTTGGTATTAATACGTTTCGAAGGGCACTTGAATTAAAGACAGCAGAGCTTACCGGGTCACAGTATGATGAATTATCGGGTGCATTATTAAATGCTGGTAGTAGTTGTTTAAAGCCTAAGGTAAAAACAATTGGATTGACACCAAACGTTTCAGAGTCTCTAAACATACCAGTTCTTCCTGAGTTTCGATCTTTGCAAATGTTCGTTTTAGAAGCTGAGGAATTAGAGAAATCTGTAAAAGCAATGAAACGCTTAAAAATAAATTCGCGAACAAGTGAAGAGGATCTTCGTTTTTTAGCACGTTACGCACTCAATGTCGATTTGAGTGGGGAGCTAAGCGGAATTATTAACCTTTTTCAAAGATCAGTGAAAGAGGGCAAGGATATAGTTGATGCTGAAAAGATCTCTTCAGCACTGAGGTGCAGTATGGTTGAAGGTATCTTGGCTTTAAATAATAAAATATTTGCTGAAAATCCATTAATAGAAGATGAGCGTAATATCATTGAGAAACAAGAGAAATTCTTGGCGCTACCATTATTACAGAGGAGTAGCGGGGAAATCATAGACATATTAACTGGAATGCAGTTAGCTATTGAGGAACAAGAGCTTTTAGTATCTCGGGGTGGCGGATTATGGATGGATAAGCCCAATCTGAATTTAGGTTCAGATTACGAATTATTTCTTAGTAAAATTGCAGATAACAAATTACTTGGAAAAGACATTGCTGAAAAAATTAATTTCAAAACAGAAAAAGACTTCGCTACTATGAAAGTCCAATACAATACGCTCATTATACGGGGGGGCACCGAAGTTGGACTTGAAGCTACTGTAGATAAAAATGGTAATGAAGTTTATGAATTATCAAAAGCTCGTAAGACCTTGAGAGATGCTTTGGAAAAACTATTGGATGAACCTTTCATGGTTCCTACAGTTGGACAGGGACTGAATCTTGAATCAGATGTTACTAACTTTGTTTCCTGGGATGCAAATTATTTAAATGAGGCGTTAAAATTAAAGAGTTATAGAGATAAAATTCTAGCAGACGACATCCCTGTCTTTCCAAAAATTTATCAACCAATTGTTAAAAAAGTTATTGACCAGCAAATTAGTTTGAGACTGACAGATCTTTTAATGCAGGCATACTCCAAAGGGGTTTATTCAGGGCAGGAACTTAGGAATGTATCCTCGGGAAGAAACAGTACTAGTTACAGTTTAAATTTAGAAAAATTAGATAGTATTAAAAAATTATTGCGCGATATGAATCGGTTTGACGAAGTTGAGACGCTAAATGATGTAATTTTTTCAGATGCTTTATTAAGGCTACGTTTAATAAATGATGATTTTATAAATAAAAGCTTTTTCTCACCTTCTGATCCAAAGTTCTCCAGATGGAAGGGAGGAAAGGGTTTAATGCGTTCTGTATTTGGTGTTAACGATACACTTGAGATGATTGAGGCAATTCAATTTCAAGTAAATGAGATCGAAGATTTTGCAATTCTTGCTGCAGCCTATTCTAATGGGTTACCGGACGATTTTTTGTCAAGGGAAAAAAGCAGATGGAAATCTATTTATTCAGAAATTGAGGCATATAAGAAAAAGTTGCCAACCAGTAACATTGCTCGGTTAGAGAAATTTTTAATCTCACTCTCAAAAGATTTTGACTTACAAAACTGTACGCGTATTTTAAACGAGAATACTCCGGCAATATCTGCAAATAATTATTTCAAGGCACAACATTTACGAATGTACACAAACCTAAATAGAAAATGTCAAGAATTAAGAATTCAAGGATCACTAGAGAAATGGAGAGTTTTTTCAAATGACTTCGAAGAAATGGTTGGAAATAGAAAACCTTTCATAAGGTTTGGAAAAGATATCTTTAAGGCGAAAGAATTTCAGAGATCAAGAAATATTGAATACTATGAAATTCAAGACGTTTTCTCTCGGATACCTACTTTACTTGAAGTTGAGGAATTAGCAACGGGAGAAGAGAAAAAAAACGAGTTGCGGGAATTTTATTCTCAACTTTATGAAGTTAAGAATTTATTTGCTCCATTTTTACAGGAAAACTCATCGGGAGACTTAAGCTATGGCATAAATCTTAAATTCAGGACTAATAGAGATCAAGAGTTAGAGGCAAACCGGATTATAGATTGGTCAATGGAGATTGGTGGAGAAATATTTAATTTAAGGGATAAGCCTAGACAGTTATTTTGGAGACCGGGCGACTCTATTTTAGTTAGGCTAAGGTTCGCAGAAAATACACCTGTAATACCCGCAAAGATGAGGAAGAATCCTTACTATTCGAGTAATAAAAAAACTCTTATTTATAAGTTTGACGGTCCCTGGGCTTTATTTGATATGCTTCAATTGCATAGGGCTGGCTATTTAAAAAAAGATAGAGATAGAGAAGAAACAATGATGTTTCAATTTCCAATAAAAATATTCAGAGACAGAGAAAAGAAATTATCTGCAAGTATGACAAACGCTAGGGTGTTTATTTCGTTGACAATAAATGATCCAGTTTCAAATAAAGTCATGAAATGGCCAAAAGTATTCCCCACTAAAGTTCCGAAATTGGATTCAGATACCGGGTCAGTAGTTCTCAACAGCTTAGAGTAAATAATGTAATGAGTGAAAAAGAAACTGCAATTGCACATCTATTATATCCAATTTCAAAAAGCAAGCCCTGTGGAGAATGGATAAGGTATGAGCCTGAGTTCCAAGGGTTGTCATTTGATAGGGAGGAAGAAAACCCAAATCTCCCGATGGGGGAGTGGGAGCGCCCATTAAAGAAGGTTGATTGGGCAAAAATTAAAGCAAGATGTGAGAATTTAATAAAATCTAAATCCAAGGATCTACTTTTAGTGATTTGGTTTTGTGACGCATCAATTCGATTGAAAGGACTCAACGGATTATTGAATGGAGTTACTCTTTTTAATGATCTTGTAAATTGCTATTGGGATAGTATATGGCCAGAGTACGATAACACTGACTCGGAAGCGAGATTAATTCATCTCTCTTGGCTAAATTCTAAAGTTCTCGAAGTATTAAGAAATAACCTAGTTTTATTGCCTCTAAACGAAATTCGTGAAGAGAATATATATTTCAGGGATTGGGAGTTCCACAAAAATTCACATCGCTCCACAGTAAGTGACGATAAGCCTTCGAGGGAAAAAATTAGAAAACAAGTCTTGGAAAGTGATGCCTTTCATCTCTCGATGTTGATGGAAAATAGTAAAAAAATAATAGTAATCATTGAAAAGTTTGAAAAAAAGTTAGATTCTCTTCTAGGAGCGGATGCTCCTTCATTTTCTAAATTGACGGAGTTTATTGGTTCTGTTGATAAGGCCTCAATTCAATTACAAGGAGATATAAATAGAAAATTTAAAAAACCTGAATTGAGTTATGTTAATGAGAAGAAAGAATCTTTCCAAGTAGAGAAAAAAGAAGATTTTAAAGAGCCAGAGTCAAATAAAGAGGAGAGTGTTAGCAAGTATGTTACAAAGGCAGCTGGCACATACAACTCAAGGGAAGAGGCTTATCAGGCTATAAGCAGTATAGCTAAATATTTAGAGAATATTGAACCGCATAGTCCTACGCCTTATTTGTTACGGCGGGCTGTAAAGTGGGGAAATATGTCCTTAGAGGAGTTAACCCAAGACATCGGCAAATATGACGGATCTTTAGAAGGGTTGTTGTCCGCCATCGGGTCGAGTAAGGAAAAAAGTGGTTAGTTGTCAGTTCCTGAATTGATAACGCTTGACTTCTCAGAACGGTAAGGCCCGTCTTTTCCTATCCCAAAAACTTTGTATCGATTTTCAACTTTCTTTTCTTCAATAGTGGTTTCATTTTTCTTAGATTGTTTTTCAACCTCATTAATACGAGTGCTATTTGATTCCATTTTCACATTTTTAGATGGTTTCTCTGGCACTGTTTTGTGATTTTTTTTATTTTCTGGTATTTCTATGGAGGGCTGATTTTTTTCCAATTTATCTTTGTCTGCTACACTGTTGTTGACTTTCTGTTCAAATAGCCTTGCTTTTATTTGATCACAGCCCTGAATCAAACAGACAAAAGTAATAATCAAGAGAAAATTTTTCACGTGTAAACCCTTGTTAATTATAATAGTGTAATGAAAAAAAATTATTTTTTTAAGTTTTTTTTTATTTTGCTTGTAGGGATCTTTTTTGTTCACTATTGGATTCTCTCAGATTCTACAAATATCGATGATCGTCTTGATACATTTGTATCTATCGCTGAGGATATGAATGCAAGACAAGAATTCTTAACTCTTAAAAAATATGATTCGAGTGAAATTAGAGATGCTGAGATACTCTGTCTCAGCTGGGCTAAACAGCTTACAGGAGTTAATTGCTTTACTGGCGATGTCTTACCACTGAATAAGTTTGCCACAAGATACTATTATTTCGAAACTGAGGTTTTAAATTTCCTAAAAATAAAAAATAGAATTGACCCCGATCAGTATAAGGAGACTGATATCTGGGCAGAAGTTTTTTTTAGAACTAAAATAAGGCTAGACCGACTCAAGTCTTTTAAAAACCATCTAATCAATTCAAACATAAGGAGTGTTGGTCTAGAGTCAGTAATTTACTCTTTAGATGACATGATAAACGAATTGTCGATGATTCAATCTAGTATTTCTCCTACTTTTCCTGAGAAGGGTGCCAGTGCCAGAGATGAATATAAAAAGCTATTTTTTTTAACTTTGAGCTTAGAAGGTCTAAAGTATCAAGATAGCACTGGAAAATTTAACTCCATAGGTTGGAATATAGCCAGAGTTTTTGACGATTCTAGTGTGCTAAAAGCCAGGATTTACAGATTGAAGGTATTATCTTTTCTTCTGCCTTTCTTTATTTTTGTCCCTATGCTTCTTATTTTTTATAATTATTCGAATTACCTGTCTGTTATACATTTAGCCTTAATCACTGGGGTCAGTTTGTTTATGGCTACAGGGTTACTGGTTGCCTTTGATGCATCAAACAACTTTGGCATAAATTCGCAATACTTTACCATGAGTCCTCTGTCAGGGGTATTTGAAAGACAAACATTTGTTGTGCTTATGGGTTATGCTGCCATCATAATCGGTATATATTTGGCACAGTTTTTTTCGGAAATTAATAATATGATGGGGAGAAAATTTTGGAAGATTTCAATTATATTACTTGCTGGTATTTTTTTTAGTTATTTTTTCATAAGTCCAGCAATAGGATCAGAATTTCTTAAGGTAACGACCGTCATTTTGGCTGCAATATTTACTAACCAGTATTCTAGGGAGATTTTTTTAATTCAAAAATACTCGCCGGAATCTTTAAGTTTTAATATGTTTTTTCAAAGTCTGAAAATCACTGATGGCGCATCGTTAAAAAAAAATTTAGCGACCTTACAAATTTCGAGACATATCTTAGTCAATTTTTTATCTTTTGCCATAATAAGCATACTGGCAATCTTTATTGCTAGTTTTCTGTTTAGTGATTTTGGAGGAAGTTTTATAGGTATGTTGATTCTCATTACAGCCTGTTTTTTAGTCTTTGGTTTGCGCTTAGCTGCAATTAGTTTGCTTTTTGTATTTTTTTTGAGTTTTTTATTGCTTCAAACAAATAAGGTCAGTGATAGAGTAACTTTGATGCTAGAGCCGATGAGGGCATCGGTCAGCGATTTTGCTCGGCTATTGGGTTTCGTTGAAGGACTTAAAGATAAAGGAGTTATAATAGGAAAGATTCCATGGTGCAGCGCTGAAGGTATTTGCTTACCTCTGCAAATTTTAAGTGATTACCTGCCAATATTATTTCAAGCAATTTTTGGCACTCATGGCAGTTTAATTATCTTCTTTTTGTTATTAGGGTTATTTATTTATATTCTGTTAACGTCTCTTTATTGGTTTATTTTAGAGAACCCGAAAAATAAGTTTTCAGGAATATTGATATTTTATCTAGCGAGCTCGGCAATCCTTCAGATCCTCCTTAGTTTTTTTGGAAACTGGAGGTTAATACCATTATCCGGTATAAGTTTACCATTTCTAAGTATAGGTATTTCGTCTATGTTTCTGCCTTGCTTAACTATCGGCCTTTTTCTAGGAATACATTTTTTGGATAAGAAGAAAAATGACTAGTAAGATACAATTCAGTGAAACACTTTATAAAAGATTAATTTATGCTGTCTTCGGTGTAGTTTTTGTCCTTTTGATGGTGTCTATTTATCTAACAAACATATCATTTGAAAAGTCGCTATCTTCCAAATATTTTTCACCACTAAGTAGGATAGATAGAATAAGCATATTAGGCGAAAACTATTTGATGAATTCCTCAACTGTAAAAAAAGCTGAGGGGAATAATGATTCGGAAGAAGGCTTCAAAAAATTCAGCATAGCACTGGATTTTTTTGGTTGTTCAATTCGCCAGAAAGCTCTTATTTTTAGTATGATGCACCATGACTTTTCCTTTTCTACGATGGAAGGAAAATTAAAGTTTATTGGTGATATATCCACTAAGTTTAGAATGATGCAGATTCCGAGTTGTAGTCAAATATTAAGTGATTTAAAGGTTGTTAAAAAGTTACAAATTAGTAATGATAAATTCAATAGAAATATTAAGTATATTGTAGGAAATTTTTTAAAGGAACAAGTCAGATGGGATTGGAAGACACCGTGTATATTTCATTCGTCAAGAAAATTCGAAAAATTATATCTTGCTGGGCCAATTGAAGATTGTTTTTTTAAACAAAAGGCCAATCGATTTTTAGAAGGGGAAGAAAGCCACTATTTTAGGAGACTCGCAAAGTTAATTCAGAAGAGAGTTGCAGTTGGTAAAAATAAGAATGTAGTAAATTATGCCCCTCCGAATCTTTTTTTAACACTTATTCCAGAGGTTCAGAATGTATTGAATTCATACAAACTGTGTTTTCAGAAGTTAGAACAGTGTGAACATTTTTCATGGAGCCACTCTGAAAATATTGAAGGTTTTTCAATCGTAATTCTGGATGCAGAGAGTAGTGCGATTCTGGGTAGCATTTGTGTTGGGGAAAAATGTACAGAAAATGGTAGGGCTAGTGAAACAGCTCCTTTTCTGGTCGAGTCTCCACCAGCGTCAATTTCAAAGTTATTTTTTGGTCTGGCTATCGGTTCTAGAGAGGAAGTTGAGCAGAAAATGCTTAGACTGCAGATTAAAACATCTGGACAACTTGATAGAAAAATGGGAACAAGAAATGAGTGGTGGGAAAGGCAGTCTGTTTGCGACTATAATTTAGAAAGACCGTGTAAAACAATCTATTCAGCTTCGGAGTATGCAAGCATAATGGGTTTTGCAACCTCTTGCTCAAGTTTTAATGCTTTTCTTACTCAAAGCCCTTATAAAAATGTTCGACCAAGGAATTGCGGAATTTTCAGTCTCATAAAAACTAATACTTCGCTCTACTTAAGCGAAAATTTTTTAAGAGGTTTCGCTGGCTATATTCCAATAAATGAGAGACTTATACTTAGTGAGGCTGGATTTGCCGACTTTATGCGTTGGAAGAAATATGAGGAGTTAAGACGAGCAGACTCGCTCGTTAAAAAAGAGGGAGACAAATTTTTTAATACATCTGTCGTAATTCAATCTGTCATAGGAGGTGGCGACTCAAGAATCACCTCTTTGGGCCTCGCATCAATACCCTCAAATTTACACCAGATGTCGGTTGGCAAAAGGGTGGAACTACCATTTTTAGTTACAGATGATCCTGAAAGATCATATAAACGGAAATTTATTCCAGCTTTTGCAAGTTCTGATAAGAGAGCAGCTAAATTAGTTCTGAATGGAATGCAAAAAGTTCTGGCGCCTGCAGAGGGTAAGTGGATGGGAAATGGTACAGCGAGCAAGGATTTTAAATTTATTTTTGGTAAGTGGTGTAGCCCGTCCTGTCCTATATATGGAAAAACTGGAACAGTCAGTGCCAGGGATCCCGCTAATGCTGGTACAACAGTTTTTTCTGGAGTAACAAAGAGATTACGATTATCAAAATTTCTTAAAGTCAAAACAAATAACTACGGGATAGACACCTATGCGATAGGAGTTATGGTTTTTGCTGATAAAGAATCCAGCAACTATAATTTGGCCTCAAGATTGCATATGTCTGTCCTCAAAGATATTTTATTCTACAAGGATCATTAATCTGTCGACAGAATTATGACCAATAAAAAGAGTTCAGCCAAGAGTTTTCATTTTCTTTCTTCAGAGCCATCTGAAAAAGTATTATTATGTTTTACACTCGAGTTAAAAAAAATTCTTGAATCTGGACTTAAATTGCGAGTTGAAATACCAGAAAGAGTATACCTTGATCTTAAACAAAAGGATTTCAAGGAAATTTTTTCTGATCAGATGTTGCAATTAGGATCAGCCTCGGATAATCTTCGGGAGGTCTTAATTGTGAGAGAGAATGTAAAAAAAAGTGAAGTATTAAAAGAGGAGTTCAGGGTGGTCTACTTATAAGGGAGACAAAAATGTTCACAAAATTATTAAAATCATTAAAAAAAAATCCTGAGTTCAGTCTCAAAACTGATGACACTGAAAAGTTTGCTGATACTATTTCGGTAGAATTGAAAACAGCTATAGTAGATGCAATAACAAATTCAATAGAGTCAATAGAGGGGAAATACTTGCGTAGTATTCTCGAGGTAAGCTACTTCCCCCTCAAATCATTAATACTTGTTCCCTCGGATTTTGAAGTCGCACAGTCTATTGAGGAGTTCTTTAGAGTTCACGAAGCGATTGATAAAGATTTTAAAAATAAATTCTTTTCAAATGTTCTGCAGAAAGAATATCAATCAAGAAGAGGGTCATTAGTCTTGTTAGGAGAAGATTTTTCTCCCGAAATACAATTTGACAAAAGCAGTATTGAGCAAACCAGTGAAGATGAAAAATTTCAAATTTCTTTAAAGGGAAGAAAAATACTTTTTAGGGCTGAAGCTCTCTTAGGTGCTCCAGTTCGTAGGCAAAATCTTGAATTCAGCAAGAATTCAAGTAATAAGTTCAACAATGAAAAACTCGGAAAGGTGTCAGAAGTTACTTTACTCATAACTGATGGTGAGGGTCATAAAGTGATAAATGTGAGCCTACCAACTATTATTGGAAGGTCTCCTGATGAAAAGTGTTCAAAATACGGATTCGAGATAATACCTGTAAACTCAAAATACATTTCGAGGCATCAAATCATAATTATTCCAGTCATGGAGGATATTTGTTACTTTGTTCCAGAAGAAGCGAGCTTAACCTGCGCAACTAAAGATTCTGAAAAAATAATACCATCAAAAATATACAAGGTTAATAACAGTGGTGTCAGGCTATACTGCGGCCACTCTGTCGATCATAACGAGGTGGTAACAGGAAATATTAATCCTGCTGAATATCCAGTGATTGAGCTTAGGCTTCCGAATAGTTACAAGGCAAGAGTATTTCAAAAAACACCACAACCTAGATTGAAATAAAATATGAACTTGAGTTATGCGGAGATTATCAATCAGCATACTGGTAGTGGTGACTGTTTTGATTCCTTTGACAGGGCTGATGGACTATTTGTACTTTGTGACGGAGTGAACAGTTCGAAGAATGGAGGAAAGTTTTCTACATTACTGTGTAAGACGTTTTTAGAGCAATGTACTTATAGAGAATTTACCAAAACAGAACGATCAGAGGAATTTTCGAGTATATTATTTTCTGTACATCATAATCTTAAATCCTTGAACTTAGGTGCATCGTCAACTTTGATATCCGTATTTTATAACTCAAACTTTTTTGAATTAATTTCTGTTGGTGATAGTTTCGGTGAGGTTTTTAAAAAAACAATGGATGGTGATTGGAGGCATGATTTCTCAATGCCACGTGACATTGATACGAACGGTAATCCGTGGCAGCTAATTGGTTCAGAAGTTTTTCGGAAGGTAAACTATAGACAATTTAATGGATCAAATCGCTGGTGTATATTCCTCATGAGTGACGGACTAGGTAATCATATAAAAAGTGGTGACTTGATGGAGAATCTCTCCCTCATCAGGAGTGATCCTGGGAATCTCGATCTAAGATTTATTGCAAATGAGTTGGTCAATAAAGCAAAAATGAGCGGTAGTTTGGACGATATTTCAATTTGTATAATATTTTTAGGTTACTAGGTTACTAGGTTACTAGGTTACTAGATCAATGAAGATAGACTTATATACTAAAAAGTTTGATGACTCTTATGCGCAATTCAGGGAAGCGCAGATTTTAGGATATTTAAATCAACGAAACGCCCCCGTTCCGAAGTTACTATCGAATGATCTAAAATCCAAAAAACTGGAGATGTCATATACTGGAGAGTCACTAGAAAAAAATCTGGACCAAAATGATTTTAATAGAAACTTAAATATTATTTTAGGGGTAATTAATTTATGTGAGGGTATCTACAATTTAAAAGTTTTACAACTTGACATTTCGCTTGGTAATATCACATTAAACAATACCGGGGAATCCTCTAAATTTAAATTACACATGATTGATTTTGGGGCAAGTATTAGTCAGCTATTTCCACTTCAAAAACCACTTTGGCTCAAGCCGGATAAGGCATTACACCACCCGTATTTATTAGCAGCTCTAGCTGAAGATTGGGAAAATTTTTTTAAGTATTTAGGAACAAGCCCCCCTAATTTCGAGGATGAGTTTGATGTTTGTAGGTCCGCTTACGATAGTTTCTGGTCTAAGAATTTTAATGTGGAGAGGATATCAAATGAGTTTACTGTTATAGTGCACAATCTAGCCTTCTTTATTCAGGATTTCTTAAGTAGTCATGAGTTGGGCAATAAAATGGCTACTCAACTCCAATTAGAGGTGGATATTTTGAAAAATAATGCAAATAATGATCAAGCAAAGAGAAACCTGTTTGAGTGCAGTCAAAATATTGCAAGAATGTTAAAGAGTAATGGGGGAAGTGTTGACACTCCGAAGCCAGTTTTTGCGGGCGAAATACCCATACGGGAATCTCGCTTTGGGGAGCTCACAAGTGGACGTGATTTAGTAAAAAAAATGTTTTTTAGGCACTCGGATATCTTTGGGTGCATATGTATGTTGATTTCATTTCATTTAATAGATCAGACCTATGTCAAAGAGGGGTTAACTCTTACTGATCTAGGTTTTTATTTTGGAATTGGGGCCATCTTACTAATTTTAGTTTTGCCAATTTTAATTTTATTTGGATCAACTAAAAGCCGCTATGCTTTAGTGAAGAGGAGTCTGATATGTATTCAGATATACTTTATTTTCGAGCTGTTTTATATAGGGGCAACGTGGACAAGTCTTTTATCGATTGCTGGGTTAAGTTTAATGACGTGTCTATTCTACAGCCACGTAAGGTTGATTAAGTAATGAGGATTACACTCTAGTGGGGAGACAAATGGATTTTTTGCTTTTCCGAACTTTTCCATTTTTTAACTCAGAAAAAGTTTTGCATTCAATTTTTTTTTCGAAACAAAAATTTATATGTGCGTTGTCGGCCTGTTTCGTACACCACAATAACTGAGGGGCAGCTTCCATTGGTAGAAAAACCAAAATTGCGGCTAGATTAGTTAACATTTTTCCCCTTTTTGAGTAAATTAAATATACTAATTACACACAATAAAGAAATCGACTTTTATTTATAAAACTTAAATGAGCCAGGTACGCAGAACTATAATTACCTTTTGTGCAATAGTAGGGACCTCTTTAATTGGGGGAGCAGGGGGTTATTATGTCTACAAAGCTCGCAGCGCTTATGTTGAGAAAAAGAAACGTGAAAGGAAAAGAGCTTACAGAGGATCTAGCACAATGAGAAGAGACGCGGGCAAAAGAGTTGGTAAGGCTGTTGATGCTTGGAAAGATCAATTCAAGAAATAATCATTTTAAAGTTTTATTCAACCATTTCGCATTGAAGTCTATACCCCAGTCAGCTTGCTTAGACTGCACTAGCAGGGCAGATAATATTCGATGGATATTTTGTCTATCCGTGTTAATTTTAAAACCGCTCGACGGGTTTTGACCGAAAAACTTAATTTGCCAAGTGTCACTGCAATTAATCTCAATTGAATAACACATTTCTATCGGTTTAGTAGCTACGTTTTTCTCTATTTGAGGTTTTTTTTCGTTTTCTGTAGACTCCGAAGTCTTTTTTAGTGAGTTTTCATGCTCCTCTATTAAAATTGCTTCTACGCTCAGATTTATTTGATTTTTCGCAACTACTGTTGGAGAGGTAGTTTCCTCCAGTAACTTTATAATAGTTTCGCATGCTCTACTGCAGAGCCTCCGAGTTAACCAAATTCTTAATTCAATATTTTTTGAATCGACTAATCTGGCCCATAATCTGTCCTCACTATCAGAGTAGCCAAAAGTTATTGAAGTAGAACTGATGTTAAACTCTCACCTGATAAAATAGCCTATTACCGCAAATAAGCAAATTATGAAAATGGTAGGCCGGGCGGGGTTCGAACCCACGACCAACGGATTAAAAGTCCGCTGCTCTACCAGCTGAGCTACCGACCCTATGTCAACACTATACTTTACTGCCTGAGTAGGTGTCAGGTCAACTATTTGTATGTTCCTTTTCCAAATATTTTAAACCTACAATACTACCAATAAAAATTGAAATACAAACAATAATCGATCCTATAAAAAGCACTGATAAACCGCTTAATCCATGGCCGACAGTACAACCAATAGCCACAACACCGCCAGTGCCCATGAGAATTCCTCCCAGTAAATGATGGAGAAAGTCTTTTGCTGAACAAAAACTACTAATTAGTATTTGGTCATTTTTTTTTGCCGAAATCCAAGATCCAAATATGGTGCCTATTACGCAAGTTATACCAAAAGAAATAAATTTACTGTTATCACTCCAATTCATCAGTAAGTCTAATAAATACCCAATAGGACCAACAAACGACAATGATTCTAGTGTTCTTGAATTGGTATTTAGATATTCTGCTTCAAGACTATCAGGGTGTTCTGAAATAAAACCTACTACCCCAGTTAGATACCAACCTCCCACAACAGTAAGCCCTAAACAAACACCAAAAAAAAATAATCTTTTGTTAAATGTATTCATAAAGATTAAGCGTAAGAAAAAGAAGCTTATAATGCAAGTGCAGATAATAATTAAGAGCGCCCTAATTATTAGTCGATTATCAGTGCTTAACGAAGCAATAATGCTAATAATGTCTAATTTGCTTTCATTAAAATGGAATATAGAGGGGATATTTACTCTTAACTCTGAGAAGATTCCCTTCATTGTCGCGATAGAACTTATTCCAACAGTAATAATCACTAATAATGCTTTCAAGTCCCCTTCTCCAAGTTTTACCAAATTTCTACTTGTGCAACCCGAGGCAAGAGTCATTCCAAAGCCAAAAAAAAGCCCGCCAATAATGTACGACATGAAGGGTTGGGGTCTCTTGAGGAAATAACTATCACTCGCATTAATAAAATCGTTAAAAATTAATATCTGGGTACCCAGAATAGCAGTAACCAAAACTAGCAAATATAATTTTAATCTTTCAGTTCTTTGGAATAAATAATAATCAGAAATAGCTCCTAGTATGCAGAATCTTGAACTTTGCGATAAACCACCGAAAAAGAAACCAATCAGAAAACCTCCAAATATCACCGAGTTTTCTATAGTCGAGATAGCCATAATAGTACTAACTATTACTTAATTGTTTTAACCTTTCTTTCGCTGTGAGAGCAGCGTCTGACGTAGGGGAGTGCTTTAATATTTTCTTCAAGGTTCGCTTAGCCTCAGTACTTCTTTTCATTTCTGTTTGGCATGCCGCTAAAGTTAATAATGCGTCTGGCATTTTCGGGTAATCCAAATAATCACTTTCCAACTTTGTAAGTTTTTTAATAGCCTTCTCGTATTTTTTTAAAACATAGTACGCTGCCCCCTCAGAATGAAGGGCATAAGCGCTTAATGAGGAATCTGGAAATTTCTTATTAAATCGAGAAAATAGCTGGGCGGCAACATCAAATTCGCCGTCTGACATGCTTTCAGTAGCTTTTTCATACATCTCTTTTTCTTCATCTTTAACCATTAACTGCTCGCCTAGTACTGAAACAGGTTTTGGTTCCAGGAGACTTAACCTATCTGTCAAGTCACTCACCATATATTCGAGTTTTTCCAATCTATCCTCAATGGTGGACGTGTTCTGCTGGTCTCTCTCAATATAGCCCCGGAATTGTGAGAGTTCCCTACTAAGAACTTCTAAGGAGTTAAGTAACTCAAGCCGGCCCTGTTTTGATGTGTCAAGCTTATCTAAAGTTTCTGAGATCTTATTATCTAATGTTTTCAGCTGATCACGAATTTTTATGATTTCTCTTCTCGCGTCAGAGTCTTCAAATAAAGCGTGAGCATTATTAAAAATCAAAAATAGAGAAAAAAAACAAAAAATAAAAGACAAATTAAGTTTACAGTTTTGCATTAAATTTCCCTATCTTAATATAAGATCCACTCTTCTATTCTTGGACCATGATTCTTCATCAGACCCCAGTTGACTAGGCCTTTCCTCCCCGAAGCTTATCAGCTCCATTTTTCCTCTAGGGACACCAGAAATTTCGAGCACCTTAGCAACGGCTTCTGCTCTTTTCTGACCCAATGCTAAGTTGTATTCCGTTGTGCCCCTCTCATCAGAGTGTCCTTCTATAAGAATCTTATATTGCTCTTTAGAAAGCATCAAATTACTGGCGGCATTAATGACATTTTCGTATTCTTCCTTAATCTCAAAATCATCATAGTCAAAGTAAACAGACGGTTCAATATTACCGAACTCTTTCCTAACTAATGAGGCCTTTCTTTCTATTTCATATTGAAGAGGATCAAGTTGCCTTTGGACTATTGAAGAGCCGGATTCCCTTTTTGGTAAATCAGATTTAACTTGTGGTACTGCTTCATCTATAGGAGCTCTATATTCAGTACTCCCGCCGCTTTCTTCCAAGTTCACGGAGGAACAAGCAGACAGTATGAATAAAAAACCAATGGCAACAGAGCAAAAAACTAGTAGTCTATACATTTATGTTGAAAAAGCCGTGGACCTCTATTAGTGTACCGTAGAAAAGTTTATTAGGGAATTCTTCCCCAGGCAGGACTTCGAATATTTCCTGATTCCATAGTTATCCTTGTTTTTACTTTTCCATCAACAGAAACTGCAGATAAAATCTCGCGACGCTTTATCCGACTAGAAAAAATTAACCAATTCCCGTTTGGAGCAAAACTAGGGGAGTCATCTTTTGGTCCTCCACTGAGAATTTTTTCTTCTCCAGTTTTTAAGTCTAACAGGGCGATAACATATTTTCCTTCGGATACCGTAACGTATGCTAGATAGTTTCCATTTGGTCCAGCGACAGGACGAGCATTATATTCACGATTGAAAGTTATCCTTTTTGGAAAAGAATTTCCTTTTGAATTGATGGAGTATATTTGTGCGGTTCCACCTTGATCTGATGTATAAAAGATTAGTTGACTATCGTGAGAAAATGTCGGCTCAGTGTTAATTGCTCTAACGCTAGTAATTCTCTTTAAATTTTTTCCGTCATTATTTGAAGTATAAACCTGTGACGAGCCGTCCTTAGTGAGTACAAAGGCAAGTTTTTTACCATCGTGCGACCAAGTTGGAGAACTATTAGAACCTTTATAATTAGCGACCATTTTTCTTTTCCCGGTAATCAATTCATGAGTAAAAACTACCGGCTTTCCAGTTTCATAAGACACATAAGCTAGTTGATCACCCGATGGTGACCAAGCTAAAGAAATAATTGGTTCCGTAGATTTAAGTGCAGGCCGTTCATTAAATCCATCAGAATCAGAAATTATGAGTGTGTGGCTGTCTCTATTTTTCCTCACAACGTAGGCAATTCTTGTCGAGAAAAATCCTGGCTCTCCTGTAAGAGATTCATAAATAAAATCTGAAATCTTGTGTCCGGTGGTTCTAGCATTAATCGTTCCTAGTGAAGAACTCAATGACAGACCACCCAAATCAATTGACCTAAGAGTATCTAAAACACGAAAACTTGTTGTAGTATTATCACTCTCTTCATTGATTTGAACTGAGCCTACTATAAGTGCATGGGTACCTAAATTTCTCCAAGTGTCAAAAAAATCGGAGGATAACTCAAGATCATGTCTTAAGGCTGGTTTTAAAGGAGGGAGTGGAAGTAAATTAAACGCAGCAGTACGTCTTAAGTCAGCCTGCACAACATCCCTGAGAATCCGGTTGAATTTATTCTCCTCTTCCGTCTCAGTGTAGAACGGCGCGTAAGCGATCGGCATTAAAGTCTGGCCGACACCAGTTATGTCAATTTTTAGAGACTGACTGATTCCAGTACTGAAGTAGCCCAGTAGAAAAAAGAATTTTACTGCTGAATAAAAGTAATAAACTCTTGTTCTTTTTTTTGATTCCATAATTTATTATATCTCGTTAGTTTGATTACCATAGTTTTAAGTAATATTTTATTTATCTCTTGGTCTAAAACTCAAGATCAATTCTTTTGGTGGAACCGGTATTTCAGTTTGGCTTGGGGGTGGCAAAGGTAGCGACTCTCTTATTGCAGCTCTAACTGCACTATCCCATTTTAAATTACCGCTAGATTTTCTAAGTTCTATTTTACTGTACACACGATTTTCTCTAAGCACAGAGAAAACCACATTAGGATTAGTTTTTATCTTATCGAGATTGAATACTATTTTCCTTTTGATCTTAGATTTTATCTTTTCAGCGTAGTCCGCTAATTCCCCAACTCTTTGACCATCATCGGAACCCCCAATAAGTCCCGCCAGAGTGGCATTACTCCGTCCTTCACTATATTTATTTGATGACTTGTCTATACCCGGCAGAGAATTCTTTAATCTAGCCATCTCCGATTGCCTTTGAGATGCGATTAATTTAGCTTTTTCTTTAGCTAATTTTTCTTTTCGTTCTTTTTCTTT
>CEOK01145013.1_pt1 | contig 20743 bp, 16 predicted proteins | sample 427001 | NCBI WGS metagenome assembly CEOK01 (sample SAMEA2591108, study PRJEB7988) | marine metagenome | isolation source: saline water (ENVO:00002010), including | reverse complement strand
GGGCAAGTTGTAAACGAAAATTTAATTACAAATACTGAACAAATAATTAAAAATTATTACATAGAAAAAGGGTTTCCAAAAATATCAGTTTCAACAAACTCAAAATTCGATTCTGCAGATAATAAAAATATTACTCTTGACATATATATCGATAAGGGAGAAAAAATAAAAATAAATGAAATTATTTTTTCAGGGAATTTCTCATTTGAGGATAAAAAATTAAAAAGAAAGTTAAAAGATACTAAAGAAAAAAAATTCTTTAGATTATTTAAAACCTCTAAATTATTAACAGAAAAATTTAATGATGATTTAAATAATTTAATTCAATTTTACAATGAACAAGGTTATAGAGATGCTAGAATTAAAAATCAAAAAATAAATTATAATTCAAATAATTTAATGAATATTGAGATTAATATTCATGAGGGGAATAAATTTTACTATAGAAATATAAACTTCCTGGGAAACAGTAAACATAGTTCATCTTTTTTAAATTCTATTTTGGGGATTTCAAAAGGGGATTTATACGATGAAAAACTTCTAAATGAGAGAATTAATGCAAATGCCCTTGGGAATGACATTAGTTCACTTTATATGGACGATGGTTATCTTTTCTTTAATATTGAGGCAGTAGAAGTTTTAGTTGAAAATGATTCAATTGACCTTGAAATCATAATTTATGAGGGGAAACAAGCAAAAATAAATAAAATAGAAGTTAGTGGAAATACAAAAACTAATGATCACGTAATAATGAGAGAAATTAGAACAAATCCAGGAGAATTATTCAGTAGATCGAATATATCTAGATCTATTGAACAATTGACTAGATTAAACTATTTTGATCCACAAAATATTGGAGTTTTACCTAATCCTGATCCCATAAGCGGAAATGTTGATATAAAATATACTTTGGAAGAGAAATCAAGTGATCAACTTTCTTTATCTGGTTCTTGGGGAGCGGGAAGGCTATTTGGAACATTTGGTGTTTCGTTCAATAATTTTTCATTGAAAAATATTTTAACTAAAACTAATGGGAGTAGATTACCCTCAGGAGATGGTCAAAGTATAAGTTTAAATGCTACATCAAACGGTTCATTTTATCAAGGATATTCTTTTTCATTTAATGAACCTTGGTTAGGTGGTAAAAAACCAAATTCCTTAAATTTTACTATTTACAGATCAATTCAGGATTACAGCACTGATGAGATAGAAAACAAAATGGACTTAATTGGAATTAATTTAGGTTTAGGAAAAAGATTAAAATGGCCTGATGATTATTTTACTATCAATAATTCAATTAATTTTCAAAAGTATACTTTAAGTAACAGACAGCTTGTTCCTGGATTCAGTAATGGTATATCAAAAAATTTAAGCTACAGAGCCACTTTGTCTAGAAGTTCAATTTTTGATCCTATATATCCAAAAACAGGTTCTCAATTTACAATAAATGGAAATTTTACACCTCCTTATTCATTGATTTTTAACAGAGATGGTAATTTAATGACCTTAGCTGAAAAATATGAATGGTTAGAGTATATTAAAGTAAAATTAAATGGTACTTGGTATACAAATCCACTAGGCAATTTAGTATTTAAGACTCATAGTGAATTTGGCGTTATTAGACCATACAATAATAGTATTGGTATTCCACCTTTTGAAAGATTTTATGTTGGTGGAGATGGATTAAATGTTTTTATGCTTGATGGAAGAGAAGTTATAGGTTTAAGAGGTTATGCTAATCAATCTGTTTCATCTCATCTAACAGGGGGTGGAAGTATCTATTCCAAATATACCTTAGAACTAAGATATCCTCTTTCACTGAACCCAACTTCAACAATTTATGCAACTATTTTTGCAGAAGGAGGTAACGCATGGGAATCGCCAACAAGTTTTAATCCATTTGAAATTAAAAGGTCAATTGGAACAGGAATAAGGATCTTTATGCCAATGATTGGAATACTTGGTGTTGATTTTGGTTATGGTTTTGATTCTCTACCGGGTAGCATTGAAAAAAGTGGTTGGCAAACTCACTTTTCAATTGGACAACAATTTTAATTTACATAAATTTACAAAATGAAAAAAAGTTTACTCCTAATATTATTATTTTTAAATGTTAAGATTTGCTCGGCACAAAAATTTGCTTATGTTGATTCAAAATATATTTTAGAAAAAATTCCTGCTTACCTTGAAGCTAAGGAGGAATTAGATAACTTATCTTTTAAATGGGCAGAGGAAATTGAGTCTTTATATGAAAATATTGATAAAATGTATAAAAAATACCAAATTGATAAATTATTACTGACGCAAAAAATGAAACAGACAAGAGAAGACGAAATAATTAAAGCTGAAGAAGATGTAAAACTAATTCAGCAAACAAAATTTGGACCAGAGGGTGAACTTTATAAAAAACAAGAAGAATTAATAAGACCTATTCAAAACCAAATCTATGACGCTATTAACCAATATGCTAAAGATGGAAGGTATTCAATAATTTTTGATAAATCCAGTGAATTGTTGATGCTTTATACTGATAAAAATTTAGATAAAAGTGATCAAATTTTAGAAATACTTGGGTATAACTACTAAACAAATTTAAATATGAAAAAAATAATTTTAATACTGTCAATTTTTAGTTTCATCTTCTCAACAAATTTATTTTGCCAAAATAAGTTTGGACATATTCATTCTGAAAAACTACTAATGCTTATGCCTGAAACTGTTGAGGCTGAAAAAAAGATTCAAGAATTTAACAAAATGCTTGAAGAACAACTTCAAACTATGTTTAATGAATACCAAAATAAAGCTGGAGAATTTCAGGCTAACGAAAGTTTAATGACTAATGTTGTTAGAGAAACTAAGTTAAAAGAAATTCAAGATTTAGAAGTTAGAATTCAGGAATTTCAACAAACAAGTCAACAAAGTAGCCAAGATAAAAGAACTGAAATCTTAGCTCCAATTTTAGAAAAGGCTCAAAATGCAATTGATCAAGTAGCATTAGAAAATAATTATACATACATATTTGATATAGCTATTGGTTCTATTGTCTATGGTAAAGACTCAAACGATATTACAGAATTAGTTAAATCAAAAATGGGAATTCAATAACTTATTTTTTAGATTTTTTCAATGAATTCAAAAGAATCTATAGGTGTATTTGATTCTGGAATAGGAGGACTAAATGTAGTTTATTCTCTTAAAAAGATTTTACCTAATGAAAAAATCATTTACTTTGGTGATACCAAAAACTTACCCTATGGTAATAAACCTCCAAATAAAGTCAAAGAATTTAGCTTAAAAATTTCTCAGTTTTTTATTAATAAAAATTGTAAATTAATAGTATTAGCTTGTAATACTGCTTCCGCATTAGCTTATGATTATATAAAAAAAAAATATAACACACAATGCCTTTTAATAAACATTATTGACCCAGTAGTTGGTTATGTATCAAAGTTTGAAAAAAAAAAAATAACAGTTATTGGTACAAAAAATACAATATATTCAGATACTTATAGAAAAAAAATAATTGAACTAAATAATTCTATTAAAATAAGATCTTACTCAACTCCTGAGTTAGTCCCAATTATTGAAAATGGATTTTTTAGTAACTCTATTGATAAAATTGCTTTGAACAAATCTTTAAACAAAATTCAAAATATAGATTATGATTATTTATTGCTTGGATGTACACATTACCCATTAATTGAAAATAAAATTAAACTTTTAATTAAGAAAAAAATAAAAATAATAAATTCAAATAAAATTATTTCAAAATATATTTATGACAAATTGTTTGAAAATAAATTATTAAATAATAAAATTAAAAAAAATATAATTGAAATCTACTATTCAAAATATGACGAGTCGTTTATAAATTCTGCAAAAATTTTTTTTGGAAATAATATTAAATTAACTAAGCATGAAATTTAATCTAATAATTTCAATAAAATATCAATATTTGGGCTCAATATAATTTCTGTTCTTCTATTTCTTGCTCTATTCTCTTTTGAATCATTTTTCACTAAAGGATTGAATGAACTTCTTCCTGATGCCTCAATTCTCTCTGGCTTTATACCTTTATTATTTAATATTACTCTAACGATTGATGTTGCACGTAAAACACTCAAATCCCAATTATCTTTAATGATACCTGAGCCATTGTATGGTATACTATCAGTATGACCTTCAACGGTAATATTAATAGTTGATTGTTGAGCTAAAATATTTGATAATTTTATCAAAGCTTTCTTACCATTACTGTTAATCTTCCAACTTCCTGATGAAAAGAGTAGACTATTTTCTAATGAAATATATAGTTTACTATTTCTAACTTCAACATTTAAACCTTCACCTTTATAGCTTAACAAGGCGTCACTAATCTTACTTTTCAATTCACTTAGGGTTCTATCTTTATTCTCTAAATTTTTCCTTAATTCATATAGTTCATCTTCTCTTTCCTTAATATCTTGTTCTCTTTCATTCAAACTAATTTCCATCTGGCTAAGTTTTTCAATTAATTCTTTATTTTCTCTTGACTGATTTGCCATGGTATTAGAATTATTTTTAATTAATAATTCGTAAGAAAGGTTTAAATTATCGTATAATTTCTCTTTTTTTCTTAATTCTCTTCCTAAGGTCAAAGTATCATTCTCTAATTTTTTAGTTCTTGATGAAATTCTTATTAAATTGTCATTTAATTCAATATTTAATATCTCTAGATCTTGATTTATTTTTTTTATTTTATCATTTTCTTTAGTAAAATCAGCAAGGTTTGTATCTAACTCTTTATATTTTTCAATTGAAACACAAGAATTAAAGATTAGTAGTATTGTTAATAAAAAATAAACTAACTTTATCATAACTTATAAAAACTTAGTTGTAATTTTACAAAAAAAAGTACAAAAGCGAAAACATGAAGCTAAAAATATTATCATTTTGTTTTTTCATTTTACATAATTTATTTAGCCAAGATATTCTGCCTTGTGGTAAAAATATAATGTCTAATTTAGCAATTTCTAATGAACCTAATCTAAAAAAAAATTTAGATAGTTTAAAAAATCAACAAAACTCAATTTTAGATAAAATTTCTTTTAAAAATAATTATATAATTCCAACTGTTATTCATATAATTCACGATGGTGGTAGTTCTAATATTTCAAATGATCAAATATATGATGCTATTAGAATTATTAATGAGGATTTTAATAAGTTGAATGATGATACGATATATGTCAATGAAGAATTTACCAATATTATAGGTGACATAGGAGTAGAGTTTAAACTAGCTCAAATTGATGAATTTGGAAATTGTACTAAAGGAATTACAAGAACTTTCTCAAGTTTAACCAATAACGCATATGAAAATGTGAAAAATCTAGTCAAGTGGGATCCAAGTAAGTATCTAAACATTTGGGTAGCTCAATCATTAGCAATTGATGCTGGAGGATATTCCTATTTTCCAGGAAGTGCACCTAATAATGATGCAAATGCTGGAATAGTTATCTTAGCATCTCAGTTTGGTAGCATTGGTCAGTCTTACTCCTCTAACTCAGCTGCAAGAAGTTTAACTCACGAAATAGGTCACTACTTAAATTTAGAACATACATGGGGCTCTGGTGAACAAGGAGAAAATTCTAACTGCTTTGATGATGATGGTATTAATGACACTCCTAATACAATTGGATCTCAGTCTTGCAATTTGAATCAAATATCATGTAATAGTATTGATAATGTTCAAAATTATATGGATTACTCTACTTGTGGATATATGTTTACTCAAGGGCAAAAAAATAGGATGATTCTAGCTTTAGAATCTGGAAATCCATGGCAAAATGCACCTAGAAATAATCTTCATACTGAAGAAAATCTTATAGCTACGGGTGTCCACACGTCCACTGAATATTCAGAATGCATTGCAATTATTGATTTTCGACCTGAAAAAAGAATTTCTTGCGTAGGAGATTCTGTTAAATGGGAAAACTACTCTTATAATTTTGACTCTCTGTTATCCTATGAGTGGTTTTTTGAAGGTGGAAGTCCAAATTATTCTAATGAAAAAAATCCAAATATTGCATATTTTGAAAGCGGAGAATATTATGTATCATTGACTATTACTACTCCTGCAGGTAGCGCCTCTAGAACTATTTCAAACTCAGTTATAATTCAAAATAACTCCGCCATTTTAAGTCCAAATATTATAGATTTTAACTCAAATAATTTTCCTTACAGTAGTAGTAATCAATGGTTATCAGAAAATAATTTTTCTAATTCAACTTGGCATTGGAATCAATATGGAAGTAATAGTTCTATAGGTTCAATTAGAATAAGAAGTTTTAATTTTGAAAATGATGATCCAAAAAAAATTTACTCTCCAAAGTTTAATCTCGAAAATTTGACTTCCCCATCATATTTATATTATGACTATGCATATGCAAAAAAAAGTGATGAAAGTAATGATATTTTAAAAATTAAAGTTTCAAATGATTGTGGATTAAACTGGATAACAAGATTATCAAAAAATACTGATAATCTTACTACTGTTAATAATAATTATTTCTTCTCATTTATCCCTACAAATAATAACTGGGAAGAAGAAAAAATTAGTTTAACACCATGGATAGGTGATTCATTAGTTCAATTTTTATTTGAATTTAGTGGTAATGAAGGAAATTATTTATATATAGATAATGTAAGAATAGGTAATATTGATTTAAGTGTTAATGAATTTGATTATAGTGAACAAAAATTTAGAGTATTTCCAAATCCAGTCAATAAAAATTCAATAATTCAATTTGAACTTAATTATGATTCAATAATTCAATTTGAATTATTTAACCTAATAGGAAATTCTTTTGGAAAATATAAAAACTTATTCCAAAAAGGTAACCATGCTTTGAAATTCTTCGATTATTTTTCTCCCCTATCTCCTAGTATTTATTTTTTAAAACTTAATTCCTCTAATAATATTCATACAATTAAAGTTATTCTAAATTAGTGATCAAATTCAAATAAAATTGGACAATGATCTGAATGAATTACGTCTTTTAATAAAATAACATTTTTGATTTTACTTTTCAATGATTCACTGACTATATGATAATCTATTCTCCATCCTTTATTTCTTTTTCGTGAATTTGCTCTGTAACTCCACCAAGAATAGTTATTTGGTTGTTTATTGATAAATCTAAAGGAATCAATATATCCACAATCTAGAAAATTTGTAATCCACTGTCTCTCTTCAGGAAGAAATCCTGATGAATTTTTATTGACTTCTGGATTGTGAATATCAATTGGTTTATGACAAATATTAAAATCTCCTGAAATGATTAAATTTTGTTTCTTGTTACTCAATTTTAAAATATATTGTTTGAAATCTTTCAGAAATTTAAATTTATATATTTGCCTTTCTTCACCAGATGTTCCAGAAGGGAAATACACAGATAATACTGAAAAGTTATCAAAGTCAAGTCTGATAACTCTTCCTTCAATATCATGTTCTTCTTTTTCCATTCCATAATTTACATTCAAAGGCTTTAATTTAGATAAAATTGAAACACCACTATATCCTTTTTTTTTGGAAGAAAACCAATAATTATAATATCCAAGTTTTTCAAATATTTTGTTATCAAATTGATCAAGATTAGCCTTAACTTCTTGCAAACATATAATATCAGGATTAGCAATTTCTAGCCAATTTTGAAACCCTTTTTTTAACACAGATCTTATACCGTTGATATTGTAAGTTATTATTTTCATTTTGTTAAATCTCTATATATAACTTGATAGCAATCAATACTAATTTGGCTGAAGATTTGATTTTCTTTTGAATATTTTAGGATATCTTTTTTATCAAAATTCTTAATAGTTAATATACTCAAGTTCTTATTTATGTTGATACTAAATTTTAAATTTAGAATACTTATTAATTTATCCATTTTAAAAATATCATTTTCTGTGAAGCAAATTAAGGATTTTGGTAGTATTTTGATTTGATTCAGTTGAATATTCAACTTTGAGAAAATAGAAAAAAAATATTTCATATCTAAATCATTTAAAATATCCTCAGATTTTTTTTTAAACAAAATTGAAATTTGATTTTTTTTTAAATTATAAAATTTGATTTTTTTTTGATTCTTATAATTACAAATTACAGTTCCTTTTTCTTCAGGATTATTAAATGACTTTACTTCTAATTTAATATTTTTTTTTTCTAAAGGGATTATTGTTTTCTGGTGAATGATTGAAGATCCGTAAAATGCAATCTCAAAAGCATCTTTGTATGATAAAAAGTCTATTTTATTAAATTTTTCAAAATATTTTGGATCAGCTGTTAGAACACCTGGAACATCCTTCCATATAATTAATTTTTTAACGTTCAACGAACTAGCAATTATTGATGCAGTATAATCTGAACCTTCTCTGCCGAGTGTTGTAGTAAAATTATTTTCACTACATCCTATAAATCCCTGTGTAATAATTGAAGTATTCTTATCAATTTTTTTTTTTATAGATTCTTCAGTTAAACTATTTAAAACTGAAGCTGATTGAAAATTTGAATTTGTTTTTATCAGTTTTTTTGCACTTATCCAATCAATTTTAAAATTATTATTTTTTAAAAATTCATAAATAATGATAGAAGAAATAATTTCACCTTTAGATACTATTTGGTCATAATCAAAAGAATAATTTTTAAATTTTAAATTTTTAAATAATTTATTTAATTCAATAAAATGATAATTAATTTTGTCATATAAGTAAATAGGCTCCTCAAAAAGCTCATTTATAATTTTATGATGAAAATCTATTATTATTTTTAAATCATATTTTTTTTTTGTGTAAGCGTTCCTAAGAATATCCTCTAGATAGTTAGTTGTTTTACCTAGTGCTGATACAACTAAAACAAATTTTTCGTTTTTATAATTCAAAAGAATATTTAACATCTGAGAAATACCTTTAGAATTTTTCAAGGAAGAACCACCAAACTTAAATACTTTCATCTATAAATTAGGAAAAGGAGTTATAAAATTTAGAAAATTTCATGAAAAGAAAACTTTAGTGCGGATAGAGGGAGTCGAACCCACACACCTTTCGGCACTAGATCCTAAGTCTAGCGTGTCTACCAATTCCACCATATCCGCTTAAACTAAAATTTTATTTTGCAAATTTATCAATATTTTCAAAAATTCTAATTTAATAAATAAATTAATTAATTTTAAAATTTTAAAACAATAAAATAATAATTAATGAAGTTATCAATTAAGCCTGAAAATATTAGTCCCCAAGAATTACATAAACTTTTACTAAATTTCATTGGACCAAGGCCAATTGCTCTAGTAAGTTCAATTAATAATAAACAGGAAGAAAACCTGAGTCCTTTTTCATATTTTAATATTTTTAGCATTAATCCCCCAATTTTGATTTTTTCTCCTTTAAAAAGACTTAGAAATAATTCAGAAAAAGATACTTTAATAAATGTTAAAGAAGTTAAAGAGGTAGTAATTAATATGGTTAATTATAAAATTGTGGAACAAACATCATTTTCAAGTTCAGAGTTTAGTGCAAATATCAATGAATTCATTAAATCAGGACTTACTCCAATAAAGTCTGATATTGTAAAACCTTCCAGAGTTAAAGAATCTCCCGTACAAATTGAATGTTTAGTTAACGATATCATTTCACTTGGAGATAAAGGTGGAGCAGGTAATCTTGTGATTTGTAAAATTTTAAAAGTACATTTCGATGAAAATTTAACCATTAATTCTGATGAAAAAAAAATCGATCTATCTAAAATTGACTTAGTTGGAAGAATGGGAGGAAATTGGTATTCTAGAAATAGAGGAGAATCTTTATTTGAAATTCAAAAACCAAATAAAAAAATTGGAATTGGATTTGATAATATCCCAAAAAGAATTTTAATGAGCTACATACTTTCTGGCAATGATTTAGCAAAATTAGCTAACATTGAAAAACTTCCTCAAGCAAATTCTATTGAAAAATTTAAAACTAATTCAAAAATTATTGATATATTCAATTCATCATCTAATGATGAAGAAATAAGAGAAAAACTTCACTATCATGCAAAGGAATTATTAAGTGAAAATGAAACTTTTGATGCATGGTGTACATTACTAATTGATAAACTAAATAGAATATAAAATGAGTAACTTATCTACAGAAGGAAAATTAAAAAGAATCCATGAAGAACAAATAATTAATGAAAGGTTTAAAAAAAGAGAATTTGTAATTGAGACTGAAGAGCAATATTCTCAAACTTTGATTTTTCAGTTAGTTCAAGACAAAACTAATATAATTGATAATTTTAAAATAGGTGATAAAATTGAAGTATACTTTAATTTAAGGGGAAGAGAATGGCAAAGAGATACAGATTCTGAAATTAGAGTTTTTAATACTTTAGATGCATGGAGAATTGAAAAATTAACTGAAAATGATTCAATCACTTCAGAAGTTAATGATCAAAACATTGACGCGACTCCTACAAGTGAAAATATTTTAAAAGATGAAGATGAAGATGATTTACCTTTTTAATTAGTACTTTCAAAAAAAATGAAAATTATTAATTTTATTGAAAAACTTTTTAATAAAATACTACCAAGTCCTTTTTCAATTGGAATTTTTTTAACTATTGTATCGATAATTTTATCTACATTTTTCTATGGCGGAAATTCTCCCTTAAAAACTAATTTTAAATTAACAATTAAAAATTGGGAAAATGGAATGTGGGATCCACCACTGTTAGTTTTTTGTTTTCAAATGATGTTAATGTTAATCTTAGGATACTCTTTAGCAAAATGTAAACTAATTGAAAAATTAATTTCTAAAATTTCAATTATTTGTAATAATAACTCATCATCTTGTTTTTATGTTTGTTTTTTTTCCATTCTCATAAGCTACTTAAATTGGGGCCTTGGATTAATATTTGGAGCAATTTTTGTTAAAAAAATTGGAGAATCTGCGACAAAAAAAAATATTTTAATTAATTACCCTTTAATTGGAGCATGTGGGTACTCTGGTTTATTAGTTTGGCATGGAGGATTATCAGGTTCTGCACCAATAAAGGCAGCAGAAAACAATCACTTGATAAATATAATGAGTGGTGTTCGAGATAATTATCAAATTATGAATTTACCCATTAAAATTTCGTTAGAAGATACAATATTTTCATCTATGAATATATTTGTTTCTATATTAACATTAACCATAATCCCTGTTTCAGTATACATTTTAAGTAAATATGTAAAAGTAAAAAGGTATAATTTTAAAAATATCAATGAAATTGAAAAAAAAATTGAAATATCTAATATTCACGGATTTGATAACTCTAGATTAATTTCCAAAATAATGGGTTTTTTAATTATCTGTGTTTCAACCTATAATTCAATAGATTACGTTAAGATTAATTCTTTAGATTTTATTAACCCTAATTTTATAAACTTTACACTTTTAGGATTATGTATATTTTTTCATAATAACTTTTACTATTTTTTAAAATCTATAGAAAGTGGTATAAAAAGCTGTTCTGGTATAATTATTCAATTTCCTTTATACTTTGGTATTATGGGTATAATGAAGTTTTCAGGACTAATTTCATTATTTTCAAATTTTTTTGTTTCAGTTTCATCTGCATTTACTTTCCCTTTTTATACTTTTCTTAGTGCTGCCATTATTAATATTTTCATACCTAGTGGAGGAGGTCAATGGGCGATTCAAGGACCTATAATTATTGAAACTGCAAATCAATTAAATATTAGTATATCAAAGTGTATTATGGCTCTTGCCTATGGAGATCAAGTTTCTAATATGCTACAACCATTCTGGGCTTTACCTTTATTGGGTATTACAGGTTTGAAAGCAAAAGAAATTCTTCCTTATAGTCTATTTTTGATGATAATAGGCTCAATGATTTTTTTATTGGGCTTAATGATTTTTTAAGTTATATTTTAATTTGCAGATCGATCTATCATATTTCCCAAATTCATAAATGCAAATACTAGTATAATAATTAAAATTCCTGGGAAAAGTGCTAAGTAGAATTTATCTAAAATAATATATGTATAATGATCTTTTACTATTCCTCCCCATGAAGGTGTTGGGGGTTGAACTCCAATCCCCAAAAAACTGAGTCCTGATTCAAGTAGTATTGCTGATGCGAAATTTGAGGCTGAGATAATATAAATAGGATTTATGATATTTGGCAAAATATGTTTGAACATTATCCTAAAATCATTAAATCCTATTACTCTAGCAGACTTAATATATTCAACTTCTATTATACTAATTACTTGACCTCTTACAACTCTAGCTATCTCTACCCACATTGTTAGTCCAACAGCTATAAAAACTTGCCAGTAACCTTTTCCTAATGCTAAGGTAATAGCGATGACCATTAAAAGGGTTGGTATGGACCAAATAATATTTATAAACCAAAGAATAATTTTATCAATTATACCCCCGTAATAGCCTGAAAGTAAACCTAATGGGACTCCTATTACTAAGGAAATGAAAACAGAGATAAATCCAACTGAAAATGAAATTCTAGTAGCTAAAATAAGTCTACTTAAAAGATCTCTACCATATTTATCTGTTCCCAAATAAAAAAATTTTTTGAAAATATAGCCAGAATGATTTGAATATAAACTTTGCAAACTTAATTTTTTATAAAATCCAGAATCATAAGTCAAAAAGTTAATAGTGTCATTTTGAATATTAAAATCTTTTATAGGAATTGAATAATATTTTTTTTCTTCACCAAAAAATATTACTTTAAAAAGGGAGTTTTCAATACTTTTATTTTTTTTTACACGAAGAAAATCTATTTTAGTATTTGGATAAAGTGTAGATAATTCTAAATGCATTTCATTAGCATTTTTTGAATTATCTGGAGCAATTAAATAGCCAAATATTGAAAAAAAAATTGCTAAACAAATAACAATTAAAGTTAAATAAAAAGTTTTATTGATTTTTAACAAAAAATGAAATTAAATTTATAATATTTATTTAAAATTATAAAACTACTAATTATTAATGATTGAAAAAAAAAATAAAACAATCTTGGGCATTGATCCAGGAAGCAATTTTATGGGATTTGGAATAATTGAATATAATAAACAAAATTTAAAATTGATTTTCTATGATGTCCTAATAATAAATAAAAGCAACAATCAATTTAAAAAACTAAAAGTTATTTTTGATTATTGTATTAATATTATTGAAAAATATAATCCTGATGAAATTTCTTTAGAATCAACTTTCTTCGGTAAAAATGTTCAATCGATGATTAAATTAGGTAGAGCTCAAGGAATTGCTATTTCTGCAGGAATTTATAAAAATATTCCTATTTTTGAATATGCACCTTTGAAAATAAAAAAAGCTCTAACAGGAAGAGGCTCCTCTAGTAAAGAACAAGTTGCAAAAATGGTCATGAGATTTTTAAATACTGAAATTAAATATAAATATATAGATTGTATGGATGCTTTGGCTGTTGCAATATGTCATAGTATGCAAAATAATTTGTTTTTAGAAAGAAGTTATTCGTCATGGAAAGACTTTTTGAATAAAAAAAATATAAATACAAGGTAATTTATTATAATTTTGATTTAATTAATTGTCTAATTTTTTCTAATTCAAGGTTGTCAATTTTAAGACGTTGTTTTGAGAAATTAATATCACTTATTTTGTTTAGAGGTACAAGATGAATGTGCGCATGAGGGACTTCTAAACCAACAACTGCAATTCCAATTCTTTTACATTTAACTGCTTTTTTAATACTAAAGGAAATTTTTTTTGCAAATAAAAATAAATTTGAATAACTAGACTCATTTAAATCAAAAATTAGATCTACTTCTTTTTTTGGAACAACTAAAGTGTGACCATAAGATATTGGGGATATATCAAGAAACGCTATATTGAAATCATCTTCGTGAATTATGAATCCAGGTAAATCTTTATTAATAATTCTACTAAATATTGTTGACATTATCTTGAAATATTTAATATTTTAAATTTAATCCTACCAACAGGGACGATTATTTCACAAATTTCTCCAACTTTTTTACCAAGTAACCCTTTACCAATTGGTGAATTAATTGAAATTTTAGCTTTTTTAAAATCTGCTTCAGTTTCTGCAACCAAGGTATAGGTAATTATATTATTGTTATTTAGATTCATAATTTTGACTTTACTAAGTACTAGAACTTTATCTGAATCAAGTTGAGACTGATCTATGACTCTGGCTCCAGAATACATTTCCTCTAGCTTAGCAATTTTCATTTCTAATAAACCTTGTGCTTCTTTTGCAGCATCATATTCAGCATTTTCTGATAAATCTCCTTTATCCCTTGCATCAGAAATTTGCTGAGATATATTTGGTCTTTCAACAAATTTTAAATGATCTAATTCTTTTTTAAGTTTTTTTAGACCTTCTTCTGTATAGTAAGATACTTTAGTCATAATAATAATTTTAACTTATAAAATTCAAAAAATTAATAAAAGTTACTAATAAATTTAAAAAAAGCTTGTTTACAAAGCTAATCTTACACCGATTGAATTGGGAGAAGATAATGGATTTGACATTCTATATGAATAATCTAATCCAAAAGATGAATCATTACTTAAAGGAATTTCAAATGATAATCCGAAATTTAATCCAGTAAATGCAGTTGACCTACCTCTATTAAATTCTTTATTAATTCCTTCTTCATAAACATAACCTGATCTTAACATAAATAAAGATTTATAATTATATTCAAATCCTAATCCAAATTGATCTTTTGAAAAAGAGTTAGATGTAAAACTTGAAGCTATTGTAACTGAGTGTTCAGAGTCTAGAGTAAAATCATACGAAGCTCCAATATTTAGAGATGAAGGAATTTCAAAAGATTCTACTCTTAAATCATAAGTCATGGCATAATTTTGACCGTGAGAAGTAGTATTTTCATTTCTTATATCATTTCCATCACCAGAATATTGCATTTTTGGACCAACGTTCTTAAGAGCAATCCCAAATTTAATTTGTCTTTTGTCTCCAGTAACATACTGAACCCCAGCATCAATTGCAACTCCAGATGCCTTCAAGTCTGATATACTCTCTGATATCATTTTTACTGTTGAACCACATGAAATATTATCAGTAAACTTTTTTGCATATGAGAAACCTATATTTATATATGATGGTGAATAAAATGCTCCGGTTCCTTCTGGTTGTTCTGTGGTAGTTATCTCAATTTCTCCAAATGCCATTGACATAACTGATAATCCGATTACAGTTTGATTGTCTAGTGATTTAGCAAATCCAAAAGCGTTAATGTTTATATCAGAAAACCAATTAGTTGAGGAGAAAATTAGTTCAGTATTTGAAGTGCCTGTCAAACCGGCAACATTCAAATATGTCGACTCCAAACCACTTGCATTTGCAATATTTATACTACCCCAACCTGATGACCTAGCCCACGGATTAATTAATAGTTCTGTTGCTCCAGCTTGACCTGATCTTTGTTCATTTCCAGCTAAAACATTTGAGGAATAATTTAAGACTATATATAATATAGAAAAAATTATATAAGTTTTATTTTTATTGATAATATTTTTATTCATATGAAAGTTAAACTAAATATGTTAATATTAAAATGAATCTAAGTCAATAGGACGTAAAGCACCAAACCACTTTAAAACCTTTTGACCTAAATCACCAGCATCAATGTGAACTATATATACTCCTGAAGCTATAGCCACATTATCATTATTTTTTAAATCCCAATCCCACCCAGTAACATTTATATCACTATCTAAACTTACTTGTCTAATTAAAGTTCCTGATACATTGTAAATAGAAATATCGCATTTTGTAGGCAGATTAGTTATTCTAACTCTTTGATCTACTTGATCTTTTTCATAATTATTTGAACCATAATATGGATTTGGTACTATTTTTATAAGATCCAAAGCATTCTTTGCTACTTTACTGTTATTAGTGATAGTTTGTATATCATTAGTATTAAACTTTAAATGAATATTACCGGAATTTTCAGAAACAACAGAAGATTCACATTGTGAGTCATCCATCTGATATTGGTCATATTCAGTAGAAACTCTAATTTTGACCTCTATTTCTCCATCCGAAATAGTTGCATTTGTTGATGATAACATTGGTATTGAAACCCATCTTGCATCTCTAAAAACTCTTTTTTTGGAGATAGCTGACGTCATATTTGTTAAGTCATTATAAAATGGGTGATTTTGGGGACTATCACCAGCATATGGACTTCCCATTATATAGGTGTAGTGCCTACCACCAAAAATAACATCATATTCAGCATCAGAGCCACTGAATTCACTAAAAAACGCACCAAACTGATCACCTGAATCAACTCTTGAAGATGGATTCCATAACATGTCATCTCCATTATCATTTGGATGATCTGAAGACTCTCCAAACATTATATTTAACCTAATCCCTTTATCTAAATCTATAGCATATCCAGGAAACCAGGAGAATCCATTAGTACCACTATTATCAGGATTACCAAATTTATCGACGGACGGATTTGCCTTCAAACTTAATCTATCATCAACAGTCGCAGTTTCAATAACCGGACATCTTGTCCACAAAGATTTATCCTCTGTAAAGACAATATCTACTGAAGTTAGATAATCTAATCTACTTTGGAACTGAGCACCTGGAGCATTGTATACAGGTGAGTGAGCAAAGGGTTTTTCTTCAGAGTCAGCTCCTACCAAACGATAAGGAGCCCAGACTCCATTTAATATTTTTTCAAATGACTGACTGTCATCAATTCCAATAAAATCTGTTGAATCAGTTCCTGATCTTATCCAATTTTCAGGATAAATAAACCAATCACCAGCTTGCGTTTGAAAAAAATCTTCGCTATCATTAATATAATCTAACCAAGATGTTGAATTATCTTTTATTTCAACTGCACTTAAAAAACCATTATTTGAAGATACATCTGTACCATTATCTCCAGAATTAATTCCATCTAACAATGTTACTGAAAGCCCCCATTCTGGGATCAACTGTTCATTTTTTACTGAAATTACTTGTTCAGAAAATACTGTATCAGATAAGGTATTATTAACAAGGATCCATTCTGCATTGCTTCCACTTCCGATTAATTTAAATATAAATTCTGTATTTTGAGGTACTCCTAAGGGATCTACAACTTTTATATTTACTGGAGCTCCATCAACTGCATATCCTGTTTCAGGTATACAAAACTGAGAAATTAGTAAATTTTTCGTTTCATCAGAAAGTTCAAGTTCCAAACCTCCATTTCCAATCCCTTCGATTCTCTTCATATTTGGTATTGTACCATAATCGGAATTTTGAATAGTTCCACCAAATTCGGCATTAGGCTTGTGCGGAATTCCTGTATATTGTTTGATATTTTTTCTTCCGGCAAGAAATGGTTTTTTTTGACCTAGTAAACTTGGAGCATAAGGATCATTTGGATCGGGTACTTGGTCTGGTGAATATTCTAAAAACTCATTATAAGCATAAGCTATTGGTAAATAGTAGTATGTTTTATTATTTATTAGTGAATTATTCCCTGAAGCAAATAAATCTTGTAATATTGAAACACTGTGGGATATGCCAGAATTTGAAGCTTCAATTGTCATGTTTTGGGGAACACTTGCTTGAAGTTCTTGATCAAAATAAAAATTAGTCAACTGAGCTATTGGATCATTTCCATCTTCATCTAAAGTTACTAAACCATTTGAGTTTTTAAAATTCTTTATATCACATTGAAAAATTAATCTTGCCTTTTCTACATCATAAACATCTGAAGCAGTAACTGTCTCGTCTTTAAGCTGAAATATTTGGTATCCCTCAAAAGAATATTCATTACGAAATGTGTCTGTTTGAGCTTCATCATAAAAACCTAAAATATTAACTTCATCTGCTTCTAAATAAGCTTCCTGATAATTATTTGAAGTGTTAGAATTAGTCAAAGTAATTATTAATTCCTTATCTAATTCTTGAATTGTAAGATTAGGAGCATCTGGTCCATCTAAAACTTCAAAACAAACATCGAATAACTTTTGAGCCTTGTCATCAGCAAGCCTCATAAGCTCAACAGATGCAAATGCTCCTCCTTCATTTGCTCTTGCCCAAACAACTCCTGTAGTAATTGTATTTAACGCTCCTGGTTCAAGAGTAAAAGGTCCAGCAGATTGAATGAATCTTCTGTCTGCAGGGGGGTTACCTGCTGTTTGTTCAGTCCAAACATCTGAAAACTGAGGATCAGTATCCCCTGGAAACATGTAACTACAAGGAATCCCAGACGGATCTCTACCATCAGCTCCATAGGTCATTGGTTGATTATCTAACCAAATTCCTCTTAGATAATTATAATAATCAGTAGCCACATCAGGATTACCATCAACAGTACCGTTTATGTTATTGTAATAAACAAATTTTGACATAATTATTTGTTCACCTGGCTCATCAATTTCACCATCCCCATCGTTATCTAATCCATCTTCTTCGTCAGCCAGAGGTCCTCTAAAAAAATCAACACCTATTGCTGGGGGATTTGAGCCATATCCAACAGCTGTTCCGTCGTCTTCATCTCCATTGTAACAATAACCCAAACCTCTTTGTACATCACAACCAACATAATCGTCTTGATAATCTCCTAGATCAGGATCTACCCATACACCAAACCAGGTTTCATTTAATGGTTGGTGTGATCTATTTATAATTTTGTAATTATAAAATGTCATATTGTTAATCTCATCGTTAGTTGAGAAAGCAAATGCTTGGGCTTGAATTTCAATTCCAATTGATGTTTCAGACTGAGACTCCGTATGTATGTTTCCGTTATCATTATATACCCACCACAGGGTTTGATCACCAAATAACATGTCAGCTTCTTTACAATTAAGATTTCCATCAATATTATATTCAGGATAATCTCCAGCTAAAGGATCGTAAAATCCATCACCGTTAGCATCATAAAATGGGGCTAAAGACTCTTGAGCATAATAGGGGGCTGTTGAAACTTCAGCGTCATATCCTGAAAACCCACCTTGTAGATTGTCAGTATTTCTGTTTCCAGGATATTCCAAAATTGATTTAGGAATAGAGTAATCTGGAAAGTCAACAGATGGTTCATCAGAATTTAAGTACCCGATAAACTCTTCAACCTCAGTTCTGTATATTACATGATGATTATCGTATTGAGCACAAATAGATGCATCAGTTGATCCGTAGTTTGGGTTGGGAAATTGATCCTCAGTTAATCTAACATTATCTAAGGGTCCAGGCCAAAAATCATTACCCGATTGTCTATATGTTTGACCTGCAACTTTTAAATTTCCTTGATCATCTAAACCACCAATCCACAAAGCTCCTGCAAACATTGAATGTTTTCCAGAACCTTGAGGGATTTCATATCTTCCATTATTTAAATCCCACCACATGTCACCTCCATTTAAAATTGTGGTCTTAACGTTATTAATATCCAATAAGGTTTGTGCTGTACCTGCTGCGCAATTGAAGGCTAAAGTTTGCAAGGGATTATTAAAATTAGAGTTATTTACATTATCATTTTCCTTAGCTATCATCAGTGTCGAAACTAGAAATAAAAATGTACACAAAAATTTATAATTTAATTTTCTCATAATTTAAAAGAATTTTTTTTAAAATTAAAAGTCAAACATTAGACCAAGCCTTATTGTTCTTGGTCTTGTGAAATTACTAGGGTTATTTAGCTTCACGGTATATAAGTCAGCAAATGAAGCAGGGCTTAATTGGTCTTGAATATCATTCACACCGACTGCAGTAGATAAATATCCATCATCATCAGGATTACCAGTGAACTGGTAAACATTCACAATATTAGCGGTATTAAGTATATTTTGGACTTGTAGATAAATATTCATTAAACCTGAATTTTTGTTGTCTTCATTACCCCAATAAATATTGAAGCTTTTATTTAGTCTTAAATCTAACCTGTAAGTCCAAGGCAACCTTGAACCATTAATTGTCCCTTCTAAGTAAGCTCTATTATTAATTCCAAACATTGCTTCTCTGGTTGCATTTAATTGCCTACTATAGGGAGTTCCTGACCCAGCAGTAGCTATCAAATTTACTCCCATATTTGCTAATATTTCTCTTCCATTAACAACAGGTCCATTATATGATCTTCCAGATCCATATCTAAAATCTAAAACTGTAGTAATATTATGTCTTTGATCATAATCAAGTGGTAACGTAGTTCTTAGATTTGGTTGTTCCGAAGTAACTATATTTGCCCCTGAGGTTGCATTTGAACCTGATCCATCTGCAAATTGCATAGTATAATTTGCATTTATAGTTACATTTTTGGTTCTCCTTAATTCATAGGCAAGTGAGAGACCTTTTACAGTTCCAAAATCGATATTTCCATATGTAAAATATTCTATAGGAAATGCATAAGGAATTCTCGTATATTGAATCATATCTCTCATTTCTCTATAAAAAGCATTTATTGTTAAGGCTGAACTAGATGATAACGCTTGTTTAAATCCAATTTCATAATTAGTAGTTTTTTGAGGTTTTAAATTTGGATTAAAAACTGAACTAGTAGTTTTGTAAGCTAAAAATAAGTAATCCAGTGGATTCATTCTATTTCCTGAAGGTCTTTGTGTTAAAACATCGTAATAAGCGTAAAACATAGCTTGATCAGATATAGGAAAATTAAAAGATATCCTAGGCATTATTGTTACT
>CEOK01077858.1_pt1 | contig 20795 bp, 16 predicted proteins | sample 427001 | NCBI WGS metagenome assembly CEOK01 (sample SAMEA2591108, study PRJEB7988) | marine metagenome | isolation source: saline water (ENVO:00002010), including | reverse complement strand
GGCCAGTTAATAATAGAAATCCCATCCGAATAGCGGGATCCAATGGCTACATCACTATGCCCTGCTTCCACCTCAGCCACCAAGCGAGGAATGTCCTCAGGGGAATGAGACAGATCCGCATCCATTTCGCAGATATACTCATACTCTCTTTCAAGCGCGTATTGGAATCCCGCAACATACGCTGTCCCCAGGCCTTGCTTTCCTTCACGCTCAAGCAAATGAATATGTTCGGGGTAGCTCACTTGCCATTCACGCACGACATCGGCTGTTCCGTCTGGAGAACCGTCGTCAATAATGAGCACATCGGCTTCTCGGTCCAGTGACATCAACGCACTCAATACCTTAGGCACATTGGCCGATTCATTAAACGTCGGGATAATTACAAGAGTATCGGAAGCCACGTTGGATTGGCGAGTGTGTCTGATCTTTTTTAACCCTATTTCCCTTCCGCGCGAAGGACGACAAATAGAGTGTTTATGAGAATTTTTACGTCGAGTCGCAACGAAATGTTCTCTACATAGAAAAGATCGTATTTCGTGCGCTCTTTTACATCATCAAAAGATTCATCGTATTTCCACTTCACTTGCGCCCACCCCGTGATCCCTGGTTTTACCCGAAGCCGTCGACTGTATAAAGGGATAGAGCGCTCATATTTTTTCACAAAGTGAGGACGCTCAGGTCGGGGACCCACAAGGCTCATGTCCCCAAAAAGGACATTGAAGAATTGCGGAATCTCATCTAGACGGGTTTTTCGCAGCCAATACCCTATTCGAGTTACACGAGGATCATCATCTGTCGCCCAAATGGGCCCCGTATTGGCCTCAGCATTGTTGACCATCGACCGAAACTTGTACATGGTAAACTCACGCCCATGTTTACCCACCCTTAGTTGTTTGTAAATCGCAGGGCCTTCCGACGTTAAGCGGACAACGATAGCGAGGATCAAAATCAGTGGAAGGAGCGCCACCAGCACAACGGCTGACACCAAAACATCCAACGATCGCTTGACAAACCACTCCCATGTGGGCATCTCTGCAGGCTGAATATCCACTAAGGGAAGGCCGAAAATCTGATGCGTCTTGGCATACCCCCCAACCATCTGATGAAAATCAGGCAACATTTTGAGTGTCACCTTAGGGTCATCGACACTTGAGACAACCGGCAGCCACTTTTCCTGTTGTTCTTTTTCAAGCGCGATAATAACATCCTGAACTCTCATCTCCGCCGCCATAGCACGGAATTCCTCCACGTCCCCTAGAATGTCACGTTTGTCCACCTCGCGGACCTCTCCATTTACAGAGTAATACCCTAAGACTTGCATCCCTAGAGTTTTGTACTGATCGAGTTGTTGCCCAATCATTTTGGCTGTACCTCCGGTGCCCACAATCACAGCACGATGAAGCCCTTTTCCACGCTTGGCGTAGCCACGTTGAATCGTGCGAATGACCAGGCGATTCACCAGCAATCCACCCCCAACCAATCCGACATAGGGGATAACAATCGAAATCGCCGCAAACACACTCTCAGATGCTGTCAGGTCGACGGAGCTTAATCGGAGCACCAAAAACACAAAAACCCCAATCAACGCGGTAGATCCAACACGAAAAACCTCATCAATCCGAGAAATCAAAAAGAGCTTTTTATACATCCCAGCAAACAGACTTATCGTCATCCACACCAGGAGGTGTATCAATCCGACGAGATACAAAGAAGAAGGCAAGCCAAGTGGGGTGTACAGTGTCATCCACTGATTTGAGCCCGCAAAGAGCAACCAGACAAACGATAGCATTAAGCCATCAGCAAGGGCTGTGTAAGCAACTTCTCTTTCTTGATTAAGTCCGAACAACAGATTGACACTCTAATTGATAGAAGGATTGAAGTATAATCATTTTTTATGTTTTACCTTTCGTAACTATGTCCAAGATTTTTGAACATCACCATACCGATACCTCCTCCAAGGCGCGCCTAGGCACTCTACATACAGACCATGGGCCCATACAGACACCTATTTTTATGCCCGTTGGCACCCAAGCAACCGTTAAGGGTGTGAGTCGTGAGGATTTGAAGACACGGATTAATGCACCCATTATCCTGGGCAACACCTACCACCTCTACTTACGGCCAGGAATGGACTTGATGAGGGAAGCGGGAGGATTGCACGCATTCATGGGGTGGGATCGTGCAATTTTGACAGATTCGGGCGGGTATCAAATCTTTAGCCTGTCGGATATGCGCTCTTTGGAAGAAAAAGGGGCAAAGTTCAAAAGTCACCTTGACGGATCAGAACATTGGTTTACACCCGAGAACGTGGTGGATATTCAACGAGACTTAGGTTCGGACATTATGATGATTCTGGATGAATGCCCTCCATGGCCCGCTTCCTACAAGTATGTTCGAGAATCGATGGAACTTACCCACCGTTGGGCCCATCGTGGACGAAGCGCCTTTGAGCAAACCGAGCCATGCTACGGTCACAAGCAACTTCAATTTGGGATTGTACAGGGTGGCACGTACTCGGATCTGCGCAAAGCCTCTGCCGAATTTATGGCGTCCCTTCCTTTTGAAGGATTAGCCATTGGGGGTTTGAGCGTAGGTGAGCCAACTGAGGTGATGATGCAGATTACCAATGAGAATACCGATGTATTGCCAGAAGATCGCCCTCGTTACCTCATGGGGGTTGGCACTCCGGCTAATTTACTCGAAGCCATTCGTCGGGGCATTGATATGTTTGACTGCGTTATGCCCACACGCAATGCCAGAAACGGCATGTTATTTACCCGCCATGGCATTGTGAACCTTCGTAATGCCCATTGGCGCAATCATCACAAGCCGCTGGATCCTGAATTTCCATCGGAAGTGTGCCAAGCCTACAACACGAGTTATCTACACCATTTATTTCGGTGTAATGAGCTTTTGGGCATGGAGTTAGCCTCTGAGCATAATCTTACGTTTTACCTCTGGCTCATGGCAGAAGCGCGTCAAGCGATTGCTAAAAACCGGTATGAAGCATGGGTAGGGCCCATGATTGAGGATGTCACGAGGCGTTTATAACGACTCTTGGGCCCGCTTCTTGAAATAAAGCCCCATCGACCGGCCAAACTGGAGCCAAAATTGCACTGATTGACGTGACTGGCTTGAGGTTTTGAAGTGAATCGCCTCCACTGTGGGTAGTACATGGAGCTTCCACCCCTTTTGACGTAATCGAACCGATAAATCGGTGTCTTCCCAGTACAAAAAGAACTCAGGATCAAACCCGCCAACCTCACGAAACGCTTCTACTCGCATTAGCATACAAGCTCCTGAGAGGATATCTACGTCCACAGGCTCTGTTTGGTCTTTCAGAGCGTCCAAATCCATGTAATAATCGGGCATCCCCAACGCTCGGCGCACCCCCTTTGGGACATGCAAATATTTGGCTATACTCGCGGTTTTGGTGGGTTGATACCGAAACGATTCAGCCGCCACCTCCCCGTCTCGACTCACCATCGCACAACCTACCGCAGCAACATCGGGGTGGGCATCTACATACTCCGCCATGGTGGTAAGCGATTTATCGGTTAACCGTACGTCCGGATTCACCAGACAAACATAAGCGGTATCAACCTGCTCGATGGCTTGGTTGTTGGCCCGTCCAAAGCCGATGTTTTGTTGATTCCATTCAATCTGGACCTTCCCTTGAAGATGAGCTAATTGTTCCCTGGAATCATCACTGGAAGCATTATCGATAATGATGGCTTGAGCAATGCGTGGATGTGAGTCCATAGATAGTGTCTCTAAACTCCGCAATACATGGTGTGCGGTGTTAAAATTCACCGTCACCACACTAATCATAGGAAGGCTCTGCGAGCTAGTTGATGGAGTCATGGTCTAGGGCAATCAAAAGTCCGTTCACGATACGCAACTCAACGAACGATTGCTACTTTTCCAACAGCACGTTCTTTTCCGTCTCGATCAAGAGCGATCACGATATACACACCGGTACTTAGCCGCTTCCCATCATCCGAGAGCCCATCCCAACGCACACGGCCACCCTCTGCATCCATTCCCTTGACCCGCTGCCCATCGATGGTCACGACGCGGACACGAGACCGAGTTGGCAACCCTTCCAAAATCATCTCATCATGTCGTTCATAAGAGAAAGGACTTGGGTACACCGATAGATTATCAAGTTTGGAGGCCCCTTGGTTTGCGCGATCCTGGTAGATCTGGACGCCAGCGCTCGTGCTTACAAACAAATTCCCCGTAGCTGGGTCAAAGGCTAGGTCTTGAATGGCATTGCTCAGTAACGGAGAATTTTCCTCAGTAAAGTGTTCGAGAATGGCTGTTCCAGAAGCATTCACAAGCCATAATCCATCATTCGCCGTGGCAACCCATTTCTGGTTCGCCCCATTGACGACCATTGCTGTCACATTAATATCTCGCAAAAGATACGGTGAGGGACCCGTAGGATTCTCAGCAATGAGCCACTGAGCCGTCCGCTCGGCCACGCCGCCCACCAGTAATAAGTCCGGAAACAACAATTTTGCGATTCCACGCTCCGTACCTATCCATATCTCTCCCCGTTGATCTTCGATTACAGCCGTTACGGTGGCATCGGGTAGATTACCCGACGAAGAGCTTGCATTGAGCACCACAGCTTGATCATCTTGGCGTGACGTTGGATCTGCCCCCGTATCAAGCACCATGACCCCACGACCCACTCGGCTAGCTGACTTCAAAAATACCCACTTCCAATCACGCGAGTCGATAAACAACCCCTCATATAAGTCCAACGAGCTCAGTCCTGAGACCTTGGGGACCAACGTCCAATCTGCCGATCCCTCATCGTGAAACGCTAGAGCTCGAGAGGCAAATCGACTCACCGTCCACAAACGGCCCTGACTATCGGTCTCAAGTCCAGAAATCACCACATACTGATCGTTGTCCAATTCCCAGCCACGAAGAGAGCTGGTCAGCGCATTAAACAGAGTCACCTCTCCAGTAGGCGTACCCTCCGCATCCAATGCCATCCGAGCGACGCCAGAGCCCCAACTCCCAACATAAGCATAGGACTCGGTCGCGACACTCTGAAACGAAAGCTGAAAATTCGCCTCGGCCATGGTGGAATTGGTAAACTGATTCACATTGGTCCACCCCGTGGTCGTTGAATAGACCGTCATCCCTTTCTTTCGGTCCGAGATGAAGTTATTGTCAAATGTCTCCGACACAGCACCCAGGAAGCCATTGCCCGTCATGGTGATCGATTTTAGAGCATTGGTTGCCGGTGTATTTAACCTCATCGTGGACGTTGAAACCTCTGCCCAATTCCCATCAAATCGATGCTCAATCACTCCTCGTGTCAGCGATCCCCGAAGGAGTGTAATTTCACCAGAGCTCGACGCGTTTGAAGTGGAGGAACTAAGTTCTATTCTGGCCGATCGGTCTTCAAACGGGATATTTTTGAGCACATTATCACCCTGGAAGACCAACATTCTGACGCGCTGTAATAACACTCGTTGATCTGTACCAGGGACCTCGACGACATCAAAGGATTCCATCGACCCCGCTTGGGTCCATTCACTCCACCCAATTCCGTCTTTGTACTGGGTTACACTACTTGATGTGGCCGCAACGATACCTTGATCCAATGCACGAATCCATGTAAAGGGGGGACTGCCAATCTCATCCATCGACCACGTTTGCCAAGACGCTGGCAAGCTCAACGATGAGGTGGAGGGCGCCGTCGCCACACCCTCAGACGTGGCAACCCAAATCGAGCCATCAGGGCGGATATCCATCGATTGAATCCCCAAACCAAGAGGCCATGCGCCAAATTGAAGCGCCGATTCACGCACAAGCCATGTTTTGGCATCATATACCACAATACCAAATCCAGTAGCGACATACGCGGCGTCCCCAACCACTGCAACAGACCGAATCGACTTATCTGGAAAACGGGTGGACCGAATAATATCATTCAGTGTTCTTACTTGGCGTGTTTCTAGCTCAACGATGTCCAAAGCGCCGTCGCGGTACCCAATCACCAACCCTGCACCATCGGACGTGAGCGCCATACTCGATGGGTTCGTTGCGTGTAATCCGTCATTGGTCGTAAACACATCCACAACCAACCCCTCAGTGAGTTCGATTCCAAATACTCCCCCTGTGGTCGCGATCCAGACAATTTCTGACGCAGCGACCTCCATCTCAACGACTTGTTCCAAGGATGAGATGGACAGCCAATCACCCGGAATAAGCGACTCCAGGTCGAACGCTTGCGTGGACTCATTGGCTGGGGCGCCAGCAGCAGGAGAAACGTTTTGAGCTTGTGAAAGCGATGCATGGAACACGATGCTCAACAAAACACTCACCCCCAAGATCGTTACATAGGATTTCATTAGCTCAATGATTGGAATGCCAATCAGGATCTTCGTGATACTTTCGAAATACTCGCACTCCTAGATACATCAACGGGGTGTCAAACGCCGCAAAGAAAAATTTGAAGAGGTAGGAGTTCATAATCAAGATGCCGAGTGCTCCAAGTGTTGTCACGTCCGCCCCCAAGCCTCCAGTAAAATAAAGAATGCTCAAAATAGCCGAGCTATCCACCAATTGAGAAACCATCGTCGAGGCATTGTTGCGAAGCCATAAGTGCTTTCCATTTGTGAGACGCTTCCAAAAATGAAACAACCGTACATCCACCGTCTGCGCTGTGAGATAAGCAATCATGCTCGCAATGGTGTTTTTGATCATAAATTCATAGACCCCTTCAAACAATGACGTGCCTCCACTCACCCCAGACGCATCTGGAAGCCAGTGGTTGATGCTCATCAACAAGAGCATGAACATATTCATAAAAAAGCCTATCCAGACCACCATTTGCGCTTTTTTTCGACCAAAAAGCTCGCTAATTAAATCTGTCGCTAGAAACGTGAATGGATAGGCGATCACTCCAACGGGGACAATCATGGAATAAACCCTCTCATTACGAACCAATTCAGGCGTAATGGAAAGCAACCAATCTGGTAGTGTGAGGGAAAACAACGTGACAAACTTAGTCGTCCCAATCACATTGCCAAGGACAAGTGAGGTTAGAAAGACCCCCGCGAGGAAGAAAAAGAAAAAATCCCTCTGGTCTGATGTTGGTTTCTCACCAGCACTCACTAATCTACACTTTGAAGATACTTATAAAACTCACTGTCGCTGGAGATGACAATGGTCGTTTTTTCATCAAAAGCGACTTTATACGCCTCCATGGCCCGTGTGAAGTCATACAATTCTCGAGCTGCAGCCGATTTATTGTACGATTCATTAAAGATGGCCGCTGCTGCTGCATCTCCATCCCCTCGAATTTCCTTGGCTTCCCGGAAAGCTTCCGACTGGATTTGAAGTAGATCACGTTCTTTCTCTCCATTGATCCGTGACGCCTCCCCCTGTCCTTCCGACCGGAACAAGTCAGCAATACGATTCCTCTCAGAGATCATTCGATCATACACGGTTACACGCACCTCTTCCACATAATTAATACGCTTGAAACGGAAGTCCAGAACTTGAATGCCAAGATCCGCTGCTCGTTCATTGGCCAGCTCCAGGACGATATCTTGAATGGCATCACGGCCTGTCTGGATGGTATCAAGGGAGTCGGAGAGTAATTCTGATAATTCATCATCCGCAACGGGTGTACGGTTGGATGTGCGAACAAGCTCATCTAGGTCATGATTTGCCACCGCATTGCGAGTTTCTCCATCCAAAATGTCATCAAGACGAGATTGTGCACCCCGTTCATTACCCAATCGGCGGAAAAACTGCAACGGGTCGGTAATTTGCCAGCGTGCATAGGAGTCGACAAAAATAAATTTCTTGTCTTTGGTTGGAACCTGATTGCGGTCACCATCCCACTCCAGGTATCGTTTGTCAAAGTAGTTCGCGTCTTGGACAAATGGCAGTTTAAACTTTAGGCCTGGATCTGTAACCGCATCTCCCACGGGCGCACCAAATTGGGTGAGGACCACTTGCTGGGTTTCATCTACGATGTACACGGCATTAGAGATCAGAATAATGGCGCCAAAAAGTGCCGCCAAGAGAATCGATGTTGAGCGATTTAAATTCATTGTGATCCTCCACTAGAAGCTACGGGTGTTGAAGAGCCTGTTCTTGTGGCTCTGCTTGTTGCGCTCGTTGGGCCTGAAACACCCAGCCCTTGACCTTGCAACTGCAGCAAAGGCAATACGTTGTTACCGTTTTCGTCCACAATCACTTTATTGCCAACTTTAGGTAAGATTTCTTGCATTGTTTCGTAATAGATACGCTTTTTGGTGATACTCGGTGCTTTGATGTACTCATTGTAGAGTGCATTAAAACTAGCCACTTCACCTTCTGCTCTATTTACACGATCAATGGAATATCCTTCAGCCTGTTGAATCGTTTGTTGCGCCTCCCCTGATGCACGAGGAATAATGCGATTATAATCCGCTAAGGCCTCGTTTACGAGGGTTTCACGTTGCTGTTGGGCTTCATTCACCTCATTAAACGAAGGTTTAACTGGATCTGGTGGATTGATATCCTGAAGAACGACCTGTTCAATTCGGAGGCCCATCTCATACTCGTCACATAACGCTTGGAGTAGACTCTGCACCTGCAAGGCAACTTCTGCACGCCCAACCGTCAGTACTTCATTGACCGTCCGGTCTCCCACAACTTGACGCATAGCAGATTCACTCATATCTCGAAGCGTCTGTTCAGGATTACGGACTTTAAACAAAAACTGATATGGATCCGCAATACGGTATTGAACCACCCACTCGACATCGGCAAGATTCAAATCACCCGTTAACATCAGTGACTCCCCTTCGTACCCTGCTTTTCGGTAGGTCGACTCCACATCAGCCCGAACGGTACGGTAGCCAAATTCCTGCTTTAATTGACGCTCTACAGGTACAATACGAGCTTGTTCTACAAATGGAATCTTAAATCGTAGACCCGATTCTGCGGTTCGGATATACTCACCAAACCTCATAATCATCCCCACCTCCTCTGGACCCACAGTATAAAATGACTGGAATCCCATCAAGATCACTGCACCACCGATAATGAAGTTGCGCAGATTGCCCGTTAGGTTTTGAATAGCTTCTTGGAAATTTGGACCGCCGCTTGCGCTCCCTTTATTTTGATTAGCCATAAGAATGTTACATTTCACACGTTGACACTTCGAATCAGCGATTGATTCGAGACACGCCCTTGAACCATAGTATACAATGTCCTACGACCAAGACTCAACACAAGTTTCAACAATTTCTGAACCATCGAGCGTTTCCGTCGATAGCCTAGCATCACTTCAAAGCCCACTCGAATCGACCCTTTCGGTAGCTGTTGTCCAAGTTGTAGACTCCCTTCCTTCCTTTTTTAGAGCAGATCTATTTGGATTAGAGCTTTGGCAGTTCGCCGCCTTAATGATTTGGGTCGCGATTGCAGCAAGTTTATCGTGGCTTTTTGAGACCCTTGTGAGTCGATATCTTCGGCCATTTCTTAAGCGATTTGCACAAGGGACTGCAGAGGCTTTTGTCGACTCCATGGCCAAACCGATCCGTTGGTGGCTCCTATTTGTCATTTTGAGCCTCACGAGCACATTGCTTCAGCTAGACCCAGAGCTTAACACTCGCCTTACCCAAGTTCTCACGGTGTTTGCCTCCATTGCCACAATCGTCTTGGTCTATCGCCTCACAGAGTTTATTGCTGAGCGCGCTTTGGAATACACTGCCAAAACAGAGAGCTCTTTTGATGATCAACTTGTTCCTTTGATTCGGAACTCGGTGCAAGTGATTGTCATTGTCGTTGGGGTGTTATTCATCCTTCAGAATAATGGGGTCAACGTGACAAGCCTCATTGCAGGACTGGGACTTGGGGGTCTCGCCTTTGCTCTTGCAGCTCAAAACACGCTGGCCAACTTTTTTGGCTCCATTACACTGTTTCTTGATCGACCCTTTCAGGTGGGTGATGTAATTTCTGCTGGCGGGGTTGATGGGACTGTAGAGGAGGTTGGGTTCCGGTCGTCACGCATTCGGACGTTTTACAACTCTCAAGTCACGATGTCAAACGCAAAACTCGCGGATCTTGATATTGATAATTTGGGTCGACGGCAGGTTCGTCGCTTCCGCACCAATATTGGCCTGACCTATGATACCCCAACGGATAAAATTCAGTCTTTTGTGGAAGGCGTTCGCAAGATTGTAGAGGAGACCCCCGAAATCTGGAATGATTCTCATGAAGTCCATTTTAATAACATGGGTGCCTACAGTCTAGATATACTGGTGAATATTTTCTTCCACGTGACAACCTGGACTGAGGAATTAACCGCGCGTCATACCTTTTTGATGAATGTGATGAAACTGGGAGAGGAATTGGGCGTTGAATTTGCTTTTCCTACGCAGACGCTTCATGTGGAAAGCATGCCCAAAACATCTTAAGGGGTTTTTACATTGGGCCACAGGTCAAGCTGGCAGCTAGTTTATCCAGTTGCTAGCGCAGGCTTAACTGACGAGCCCTTTGCACCGTACCACGCGATATAGATGTAGCACAGGGCAGGGACGACAAACGCCAATGCAAGCCCACCCGACAGATCCGCAACCCAGCCATAAAGCGGCGGAATAAGAGCTCCACCCACGATAGCAGTACACAGGATTCCTGAGCCTTGAGCGGTACGATTACCCAGTTTGGCAATCCCGAGTGAGAAAATGGTTGGGAACATAATGGAATTAAAGAGTCCTATACTCAGGACGGTCCACATAGATACGGCGCCAGTCGTCAGTATCGTCACACCAAGGAGGGTCACATTCACCAAAGAATACACAGCCAAGAGAGTGCCCGGGCGTATAAATAACTGTAGCGCAGAGCCAATAAAACGACCCACCATGGCGCCACCCCAGTAAAATACGACAAAGGTTCCAGCCAGCCTCGCCGCTGGAATACTTGAAGGGTCCGATCCTGAAAGGGTGCTAGCAAGGGAGCCCATCCATCCGTTAGCGTCCACAATGGACTGGACATCAAGCTCTAAAAAGTAGTTGACCAAGTAGCTCCCAATCGAGACCTCTGCGCCAACATAGACAAAGATCGCAAGGGCGCCATACATCACGTGAGGTGTCCGGAAGGTATCCAAGTACCCAGACATACCCTCTTGCCCATCATCTAAAATGCGAGGCAGTTTGAACAGGGCAAACACACCCGCTAAGAGAGCCAAAACGCTGGCAATCACTGTAAAGGGTTGCCTAACAGCCATGGCTTCTGCCTGTACATATGCCTGTTTTGCGGCTTCGGTCATAGAGGCCACCTCTTCGGGGGATGCCACCACATCACCAAGCAAATACGCAGCACCAATCAACGGCGCAATCGTTGTACCCAGCGAGTTGAAGGCTTGGCTCAAATTAAGGCGAGAGGCCGCCGACTCTTCCGGACCTAGTGTGTTGACATAAGGATTGGCTGCCACCTGCAACAGGGTGATACCTGCAGCTAGCACAAACATGGCAAGCAAAAAGATAGGAAACACCCGCAGCCCAGCTGCTGGAATAAACAACAAACAACCCACAGCCATCGTCAATAACCCAACAACGACGCCTCGCTTGTATCCAATCCGTGATATGAGACCCCCACCAGGAATCGAAAAGACAAAGTAGGCCGTAAAAAAGGAGAACTGGATGAGTCCTGCCTGGAAATAGGTTAACTCAAATATCTCTTTGAGTCGCGGGATGAGCGCATCGACCAATACCGTTATGAACCCCCACATAAAGAAGAGGGAGGTGACGACAATCAGTGCTATAGGGTATGTTTTACCCGACGGGTTGCTCACTTTTCAAGCCCTCAAAGATCATTTTGAGATCTTCGGCAACTTGCTCTGCCGTGCGACCTTCAATTCTGTGACGAGGAATCATCGCTTTGATTTCGCCGTCGACAAAATAGGCGAACGCAGGAGATGATGGGGGATAATCTGCAAATTTTGCTCTTGCATGAGCTGTAGCCTCTTTGTCTTGACCTGCAAAGACGCTGTACATTCTGTCGGGGTGTGTGTCGCAGTGATCTAGGGCGATTTTCAAACCAGGGCGCGCATTCCCTGCAGCGCAACCACACACGCTATTAATTATAAGCAATGTTGTCCCTTTTTCGGCCTCTTTGAAAGCCGCATCGACCTCTTCAGGTGTGGTGCACTCTTTCACACCTTGAGTTGTGAGTTCTTCGCGCATCCACGCAGTGTCAGGGCCCATGCCAAAACCAAATTGCATAATGGTAATCTTAGTGTTTAGAGGTTGCTGATCAATACAATCATGATCTACATAAGATTTCTGTATTAAATATGAAAATTAATCAAAATTGAAGATTTTGTCCCTATGAAACCACGCACTCTTTTGCAATCATTTGCCTTTGCCTTAATCACACTCGGATTGATAGGCTGCTCAGGGAGTCAAAATACGGCTTCATTATCCACCATGGACGCCCCCATGATAATGGATGGCGAGCCTGCTGAGTGGGATCTAGAATCTACTCGGTTATTGATGGATGACAGATTCCATATCTACGCGTCCAAAAATCCAACCGGGGACGTTCTATATGTGTATATCAACGTAGCCAGCCCTTTTCTACAGGAGGCCGTTAAACGCTCGGGACTCACTCTTTATTTGAGCTCTGACAAAGAAAATCCCGAAGCCCGAGGTGTTACCTATCCTTCGGGCACCTTCAATCTGCTGAGGGATAATCCAAGTTTCTATGACGATTTTTTGCGAGACAAAGAGTGGCTTGGCAAAAAAGAAAACATTGATGATCTCCAGGCAAGTGAGCCAAGGATTTACGAAACAGCTACCCTCAAGGAGAAATACGATAAGAAATCGACTCAGGATGCTGCCAATGTTCCATTATCGATGGTACAATCTGAGGGTACGGTGATAGGATTAGACACCGTACAAACGGGTTTATCCTTGGAATGGAAGATTCCCCTGGACCGTACCGCGCCATTTCAGGTGGAGTCGGGTGAACTCGTCATGGGGATTGCCATTGAACCCCCCATGTTTGTGTTTCGCAGTGACGAAGACATTACCCAGCCCTCGTCAAGAGTGGGGCAAGGGCAAGGTTATGGACGTGGAGGCTATGGATATGGTGGCTATGGACGTCGCCCCCATCGTCGTACCCCTACCGACCAAGGGCATGCCATTCGGCGGTCCCTTGGCGAAACCGAGGTGTGGTTTACGCTAAAGTAGGCGTTGTTTGTCTATCGTACGTCGCTTTGTTTGGATTGCAGTTTCTATCCCACGCAGCGTCGTTACAGACTTCTCCAGATTACAGCGCAGCGTCGTAGTATGCTTGGACTTGCTCCCAATTCACCACATTCCAAAACGCAGAGATATAATCGGGACGACGGTTTTGGTAATGCAAATAGTAGGCATGTTCCCACACGTCTAGACCCAGAATAGGCGTATGTCCATCCATAATGGGGCTGTCTTGGTTCGCAGTTGATGTGACATGAAGTTTGCCTTGTCCGTCTACCACTAGCCAAGCCCATCCAGAACCAAAACTTGTCGCTGCCGCATTGGCAAAGGCCTCTTTGAATGCCTCAAAGGACCCAAACTCAGCATCGATCGCCTCAGCTAAAGAGCCTGCAGGGGATCCGGAACCGTTTGGAGATAGAATCGTCCAAAACAAATTATGATTGGCATATCCACCGCCATTATTGATTACACCTTGACGAATCGAAGTGTCAACACTGTCAAGGTTTTGCAATACCTCTTCGATGGGCTTTTCTGCCAAGGCATGTCCTTCAAGGGCGGCGCTCACCTTCGCGGCATACCCAGCGTGATGCTTCGTGTGGTGAATTTCCATTGTTTTGGCATCAAAATGGGGCTCTAAAGCATCATATGCATATGGGAGGTCGGGGAGTGTAAAAGCCATAATCGTAGAATTATTGAGTTGTTTTAACTAACTGGTATAAGGTAAAAAACGAGTGTCAAGTTGTCCACGTTCCCTTATCTTTTTAAAAGGTATTATTTACTTCCAGCATCCACGCTAGCAAGCATTCACCAACCCTCTCATTATGTCAACCTCTTCCAATCATTTTGACCTTATTGTTCTCGGAAGTGGCCCTGCAGGGTACTCATGTGCCGTCCAAGCTGCCAAAATGAATAAACGTGTCGTTGTGGTAGAAGCCCAACGTGACGAGTTAGGTGGGACATGGATTCACACTGGTACCGTTCCAAGTAAAGCTCTCAAAGAGGCCGCTAAAACAATTTTCAAGTTTCATAATCAGTTTGGGGACGAAAAGGGCCGCAAACCCTTTGAGCGTTTTCAAATGGAAGACCTTATCCAGTATAAATCATCCATTTTGGAGTCCAAAGGTCAGAAGATTATGGAGGATTTGGAGGGGTATGATGTGCAAATCATCCGAGGACATGGCGCACTGAAGGATCCCCATACGATCGACGTTACTCATGCTGATGGAAGTACCTCCACATTGCAAGCAACCCATATACTACTCGCTACAGGCAGTCGTCAGCCTCTACCCGAAACATTTGAACTCAACGGAACAACCGTCCTCGACATACGGGCGATCCTCACACTCACGCACATCCCACGTCGACTGACCATCGTTGGCAACACTGTAAATGCGTATGAGTTCGCGACTATTTTTGCTTCTTTAGGGACACATGTGGCTATTTTGTGTGGCAAGCCAGAGCTACTATCATTTCTAGATCGTCGGATCAAAAAGGAGATGCAGAAGGTGCTCGATCACCTTGACATACGTTTGTTCACCTCTGCTACGATCGATCACATTACCAAAAACCCACTTCGTAACTGTACAGAGGTTGGTTTCCATAGTGAACCAGAACCCGATCGTCTTCAAATCCTAGAAACAGATCTTGTACTGCATGCTGGCTCTACCATACCGAATACAGAGGGACTTGGGCTTGAGCATGTAGGTGTCGAGCTCGATGAAAAAGGGGCCATTTTGGTCAATGAAGGATACCAGACCGCCGAGCCTTCCATTTATGCCGCAGGGGATGTCGTGGGGACAACGTCTTTCGCCTCTGCTTCTTTCGTACAAGGCTATTTGGCTGCGTGTCATATGCAAGGGGACACGGCATTTAATGCAGAACAAAATCAGTTAGTTCCATACGGGATCTACTCCATCCCAGAAATTGCAGGCGTTGGGCTTACGGAAGAAGAAGCCATTACGCGTGGCTTTGATGTTGCCGTAGGACGGGCAAAGTATAAAAAAGTGACCCAGGCGGATGTTTCGAGGACGGAATTAGGGGTCTTAAAACTCGTTTTTGAGAAAGAAAGTCACAAGTTGCTTGGCGTTCATATTCTGGGTGAACACGCAACAGATTTAATTCATACGGGGCAGTCGGTCATGGGAAATGGCGGGACCATTGATTATTTCACACAGTCCGTGATGAATTATCCAACCTTTAGTGAAGCCTACCGTTTGGCTGCTTTCCATGGCTTGAATCGACTAGAAAAGAATCTCAAGCTCATCGATACAAGCGAGGATTAGACGCACGTTTTATGGCTTTGCATAATGGATGGTCATAGGCCTTCCTTTTGCGTCTCGAGGTGGTGTACCCTCAGGAAATGATCTTCCTGCTCCATTCACCGCCTGATAACTCCCCCATGCTATAGCCATGGCATCCAGGACATCGTCAGGCTGGACATCCTTTCTGTTTGTTTGAGTAATACAACTACTAAAAACCTTAGGGGCCTGCGAGAATCCTTGATGTGTCAATATAGAAAGACGTTGTGAGCGTCCTTCCTTGGTTTTTTTTGAGTAAAGGGGGGTCTCAGAAGCTCCTTTGACCCAGCATAGAAACTGCCATTCTGGGTGAGCTTCATGGATTTTGTCCTGAGCATGCTCAAGCCTCTCCCATAGAGCATCCATCTCACGAATTTTTGGAGTAAGATTCCACGCTTGAATCGAGCATTTTGCACCAATAAGTTGGTATTGGCGCTCCATTGCCTCGTGATAAGAATCAAAATCAAGTACCTCGCGGATGGGTGGCGTAAAGATGGAGGAGCGTTTGGATCCCAAAGCATCACGCACAGCAAGATCACACGCCCGTTTGGGTGCGTCCACATCCGTAGATGAGGCTAGGCCTATAGGGACATCGATCCAAGCTTGATGACAGTTCTGGAGTAGATCAAAAAGATCCTCTTGCCCCATTAGCAGGCTCCACTCCACATGACTTACCTCACTCGTTGTTGAAACATCAGGGTTGGTGCGGAGCCATAGCGAAATAGCTATCCATCCTGCACGACATCCATCCAATCCCACCACTCGTTGTACTTCGGACTGAGTGGGCGAAGTGCTCACGACTCTTCGTCGGTCTCTTGGGGCTTCACACCCTCAGCCAGCCGAATATGAAGCTCATCTATTTGTTCGGTAGATACAGGACTTGGTGACGCATCCATTAAACTTTGTGCACGCTGATTTTTGGGGAAGGCAATCACTTCACGGATGGAATCGGCGCCCGTCATAATCATTAAAATGCGATCCAGCCCTAACGCAATTCCGCCATGAGGGGGTGCTCCGTAGGAAAAGGCCTTTAATAAGAACCCAAACTTTTCTTCCGCCTCTTTTTCTCCAATACCGAGCAAGTCAAAGACCTTGCGCTGCATATCCTGCTCGTGTATCCGGATAGACCCTCCACCTATTTCACTACCGTTCAGGACCAAATCATACGCTCGGGACCTTACAGATCCAGGATCGGATTCCAATTGAGCAACATCCTCAGGATAGGGTGACGTAAATGGATGATGCAACGCAAAATAGCGCTGTTCTTCTTCGTCCCACTCTACCAATGGAAAATCAGTGACCCAGCAAAAGGCCCACGGCCCAAATGAGGATGGATGAGTCTCGCGCAGGTTCCACTCATCTGCAGCAAGCAACCTCATGGTGCCCATGTGGGAAAAAAGCTGCATCCCTTCGCCTGCAAGGATTAGGACTAGATCCCCTTTTTCTGCTCCGGATGCCTCCATGATTGCCTGATGATGATCCTCCGTAAGGAATTTAGCAACACTACTGGTCAGCCCCTCATCGGTCCATTTCGCATAAATCACACCCGGGACACCCGTCGCATGCTTCACTTTCTCAATAAATCGATCCAAGGCTCCACGCCCTAAGACACTCTGGCCAGGGATCCGAATACCAAGAACATGCCCCCCAGCGGCAACAGCACCATCAAATAGCTTAAACCCAGTAGAAGAGAGCGCTTCAGATAGATCCACAATGGGCGAATTAAAACGTACATCCGGCTTATCAGACCCATAGGAGTGAATCGCCTCCTCATAGGTCATCCGATGAAATGTCTTAGGCAGTTCAACATCCATAAAGGTGGACCACAAATGCCCCATTAACCCTTCATGAAGCGTATATATATCTTCCTCATCCACAAAAGACATTTCCACATCGACCTGGGTAAACTCAGGCTGTCGATCAGCACGTAAATCTTCGTCCCGGAAGCATTTCACAATTTGGACATATCGATCAAAGCCAGAAACCATCAGCATTTGCTTGTAGGTTTGTGGACTTTGGGGTAATGCGTAGAAGGTTCCAGCATTCACACGACTAGGCACCAAATAGTCACGAGCACCCTCGGGTGTGGACTTCATCAAAACAGGCGTCTCAATCTCGGCAAAATCGTGATGGTGGTAAAAACCACGAATAGCATGAGCAACCCTCGAACGCAATTGCAGCTTTTGCTGCAGGGGCTGACGACGTAGATCGAGGTAGCGGTATCGTAGTCGCAAGTCGTCTGATGCTTGTACGTCCGTTTTGACCTCAAATGGTGGTACATCGGACTTTGAATACACAACGAGTTCGGTGACAACAATTTCAATATCCCCAGTAGGTAACTCGGGGTTCTTTGATTCACGCTCTCGCACAACGCCACGACATCCAACCACATCTTCAGCTCTGAGTTTTGCCGCTTGCTGCATCATTTGGTCAGAAATAGCCTCGTCAGATTCATCAATCACAATCTGCGTCACACCATAACGATCACGGACATCCGCAAACACAAGCCCCCCCAAATCACGATGACCGTCAATCCATCCATTAATGACAACATCCTTGGATTGATCGTCCAGTCGCAATTCACCACATGTGTGGGTTCGTTTGAGTAGCATTAATTCTAATTAGTGGATACTAACTCCAGTTAACATTATGGTTGGGTGATTATTACGCCACTTTTCATAATAAAAGATGGGCGCTCCATCACCTCAATAGATTCAAACGGATTTCCTGGAACAGCCACAAGGTCAGCTATAAAGCCTGGAACTACATGCCCGATTTCCTCCTCAAGCCCTAAGACCTTTGCAGCAATTGATGTGGCACTTTGAATGACTTCCATTACCGGCATCCCGGCCTCAACCATATAGCCAAACTCTTTTGCATTCTCACCGTGAGGAAACACTCCTGCATCTGTTCCAAACGCTATGGGTACACCATAGGAATATGCTTTAGCAAACGTGCTGGTAATTTGGGGTCCAATTGCCTTCGCTTTTGGTACTACGATTTCAGGATAATATCCATCGATTTCAGCCTTTTCTGCGACAAAATTACCTGCTGAGATCGTCGGTACGTAATATGCACCCTTCCCAATCATTTTATCCATTACACGCTCACTCATGTAGGTACCGTGCTCAATGGTTCGCACGCCAGCCTCCACCGCACGCAACATGCCCTCCTCACCATGCGCATGAGCAGCAACGTGCATTTCATAATCGTTTGCTGTTTCTACAATGGCGGCAAGTTCATCATTCAGGAACTGAGGGTTTTGGCCTGATTTTGCAACGCTCAAAACACCCCCAGTAGAGGTGATTTTTATATGGTCTGCACCATTTTTGTATCGTTGACGTACAGCCTCTCTAGCCTCAAAAGGTCCGTTAATCACTCCTTCAGGAGGACCAGGTCGACCCATGAGTTCATTTTTCCACCCATTCGTTGGATCTGCATGACCTCCAGTTGTAGCAATTGATTTTCCCACTGTGATCACTCTAGGACCAAGAGTGTATCCTTTATTAATAGCATTTCGCAATGCGATATTCACCCCAGTACCACCTAAATCACGTACCGTTGTAAATCCTGCCATCAATGTCTTTTCGGCATAAACTGCCGACTGAAACGCTATATCAGCGTCGTTTAGCCTGTACGAATCAAGATATCTCGTTGGACTCGTTTCATTTTCTAAGTGAACATGCAGGTCAATCCAGCCAGGCATGAGTGTATGATTGGATAGATCAAGGACTTCTGAACCATTATCTGGACTCAAGAAATCCTTCTCAACCGAAACAACATGCCCATCTTCAACGATCACAGTGACATTTTGCAAAGGATTGTCTGTATAACCGTCGATAAGCTGACCCGCATGGATATAGATAGACTGTCCATAAAGTTGTGTAGAAAGCGAACATAGAATGGATAGAAAGAGTAAGGGAAGCGTCTTCATAGTCGTCTCAATAATTAGAGAAAGAAGGGAATGAGTAGCGTGGGGCGGAATTGAACCGCCGACCTCCGGGTTATGAATCCGACGCTCTAACCATCTGAGCTACCACGCCATTATGAAATCTTAATGAGCCTGTAAAATTAAGGACTTTTTTGCATAAACAATGGCTCTAAAGAAAATCCTATCTTAACTCTCAAGAAAAGTGCGTCCTTGCGCACCTAAAGCCACCCCCAGTGCAACCAGAAACGCATTCAAGAACGACTCGCATGGCTAATCGCATTACCTCACAAGAAACTGACTACGCTCAATGGTATCTGGATGTGATCCGGGAGGCCAAGTTAGCTGAGCACTCTCCTGTTCGGGGATCCATGATTATTCGACCTAATGGATATGCCATTTGGGAGTCTATGCAAGCGACCTTGGATCATATGTTCAAAGAGACAGGCCATGAAAACGCCTACTTTCCCCTCTTTATCCCAAAATCTTTTCTCTCCAAAGAGGCAGAGCATGTGGAGGGTTTTGCGAAGGAGTGTGCAGTGGTCACTCACAGCCGATTGCGTGCGACAGATGGCGGTGTAGATGTAGATCCTGACTCAAAGCTTGAGGAAGAGCTTATTGTGCGACCCACGTCAGAAACCATTATATGGGATGCCTACCGTGGGTGGATACAGTCGTATCGCGATCTACCTATTCTGATTAATCAATGGGCAAATGTTGTCCGATGGGAGATGAGAACGCGTCTTTTCCTGCGCACGATGGAGTTTTTGTGGCAAGAGGGACATACCGCTCATGCCACACGTGACGAAGCGATTGATGAAACGCTAAAAATGCTTGAGGTCTATAAAACGTTTGCCGAACAGACGATGGCCATGCCTGTAATCACAGGGGTCAAGACAGCGTCAGAGCGCTTTGCGGGTGCAGAGCATACCTATTGTATCGAGGCGATGATGCAAGACGGCAAGGCGCTTCAGGCTGGGACCTCTCATTTCTTGGGACAAAATTTTGCAAAGGCATTTGATGTGACCTACCAAACCAAAGAGGGTGGGTTGGAGCACGTATGGGCAACCAGTTGGGGCGTCTCAACACGATTGATTGGGGGACTAATTATGACGCACAGCGATGATCAGGGGCTCGTCCTCCCCCCTGCTCTAGCTCCTGTACAGATTGTGATTGTGCCAATTTTCAAATCTGAGGAAGACTTGGATGCCATTGAAGCTTATTGCAAACCTTGGATCGAGGGCCTCAAATCTAGAGGTGTGAGGTGTAGATTTGATCATCGCTCGCAGTACAAACCCGGCTTTAAATTTGCAGAACATGAAGCGCAGGGTGTTCCCATTCGTA
>CEOK01381015.1_pt1 | contig 20871 bp, 20 predicted proteins | sample 427001 | NCBI WGS metagenome assembly CEOK01 (sample SAMEA2591108, study PRJEB7988) | marine metagenome | isolation source: saline water (ENVO:00002010), including | reverse complement strand
TACGCATGTATTTGGGTCTGCCTTTCTTTTCAGTTTTATTACGCAATGCCACACCGCCATAGTCATATTGTTTACCAGTAATAGGATTTAACTTCTGCCATATGTGTGCTTTGCCATCATCAAACACATCAGGTTGGAAATCAAAGTCAAAGTCCTCTAGCACTTCAACATCTTTATCTATTACCCAGAACCATTTAAACTTGCTGTCGGCAACTCCTTGTTCATATGTTGCGAACGTTTGATAGTCTGCTTTTATTCTCACAGGTGAGAAGTCGTGTACACGAGTTTCGTTATTCCATTCCACAGGCATCCATGTTAGTAGTCCTTCACTGAACACATGTTTAACATTGCGTTCAAACACATTAGGAGTCCAAGGGATACTTGTTATATCATTTCGAAATGCAGTAGGCACAATCCAACTGTCTTCAGTTACAGTTATCTCTTCATCAGTATATACAATAGGATATTGTTTGCCGCCTACAGGTAACTGGTCCACATATTTTGCAGGAACCTGGGAGTCTCCCAAATCATGTTTTGGTACAAGTTTGATACCGCCTGCTCTGTTGTCGGATACATTAGTAACTGCTCTTGGATATTTGTGTTCCAAGTCGTTGGGAAACTTGAAAATGTGTATGGTGTGATTGTCGTACGAGTGTGGTACATAGTTAAAGTCCTCTGATAGTTGATGTTCGGAATCCACTAGCCAGTACATGGCTGTTTTGCTCTTACGACTATACTTATCGTAGTCCATCATATCATCAGTGTAAAACACGTCATAACGTACAGGTGTTATATCTTCTTTAACTATATATTGTTCAAAGTCTATATTACGGAACGGCACACTTACTCTGGGGTTTCGCAATAGACGTACGCCGCCGCTTCGCAAGTCCGCGCCGTTTTTCGCATCCGGTGGGTACCTATAGTCCAGGTGTCCCGGTACTTTAAATACATGTATATAATCTTGTTCGTAACTGTTAGGCACATAACTCCATTCACCATTGATGTATTTGAAGTCTTCATCTATTACCCATAACCATTCTGTATTACTTTGTTCAATACATTTTAAGTATGTGTCCTCATTGAAGTCTATGTGATTAATATAGAACACATCATACTGTACACTTCTAACAGGACAAGTTCTATGTAATTTTAATTCTGCATCTCTCCAATTGTCTGGTACTAATCTAATACCACCTTCTGCCATAGGATACTTGTCTTGTAACTGTTGTGGCATTTTAAATGAATGTATCATTTTGTATTCAAACGGATTAGGAGCCCAGTCAATATTATCATCTATGTTATATTCTTCATCAATGAGCCAAACGTAATCGTCCCCCAACGAATCACGTTGGCTGTAGTCATTGACATCTTGTACAAACATAATACTATACTTGATAGTAGCATTTAAGTAGTCGTGATATTTTATTTTAGATAGGTCCCATTCACGTGGGAATAACTTTACTCCCCCTTCAGCATCTGGATACTTATGTTCAAGTTGTCCACGTAAATGGAATGAATGTATATAATCTGGTTCAAAGTTCCCTGGTGCCCAATCTATATTATCATCCAATTTGTATTCTGGATCTACACACCAAACGTGTGTAGCATTTATATTGTTATCAAAATAGTTCCCTGGTGTTTCGCTCAACAATATTTGAAACTGTTTAGTACATACAATTTTGTTATGCCATACAGTTTCACTGCCACCTTTCTTTGGTAACAGTTTCACCCCGCCGTAATCTTTATCGTTCCACTTCCATTGATGACAGTACATAGTTTGTGTTCTGTCTGGAATAAAATCAAACACATCATAATTAGTAATAACGACATCATTGTCCACAAGCCAATACATGCTTGTAGCACAATTAATTTCTTTAACACTATCTACCTTTTGTGCAAAAGGTATTTGTTCTTCTAGTGTAGGATTATCTCCTATGTAATATACATTATACAACTATTCATCTCCGAGTTCTTTTTGCTTACTAATTAACTCCCCTATAGCCATTGTAAAATATACTAAACCTCTGTCTGCACTTTCAAGTTCTCTAAACATTAACTGATTCATACTGTACTCACAATCATCTCTATGGAACCTAGGATCCATACCACATTGTGGACATTTATTTTTTAATTTTAATATCATTGCTTCTTCTACAGACGTGTTCTTATCAAACAACCACGGGTCACGTGATATCTTTGCCCAAGCCTCATGCATGTCCATAGTATCATGATACCTATCAAGATAATTATTAATCTCTTGTCTCAGTTGAAACCGGTCTTTGATTACTTTAGTCATCTCTACAATGTACCTTTACTTTATAATGTTTAGCAAACTCTAATGCTTCTTGTTCTGTGTTTACTATTGGTTGTCCTTTAATATTCAAACTAGTATTCAACACAACTGGACAACCTGTCTTAGCATGCCATTGTCTCATAGCATGATATAAGTCTGGGTGTTGATACTGATTAACTGTTTGTACTCTGCTAGTACCATCTGCATGTACCACTGCTGGTATTACATCAGGCTTTAAACATTTACAAACAAAACTCATATAAGGACTATTGATAATGCCACCTGGCATATCAAACCAATCCCTTGCATGTTCTTCTAATACTATTGGAGCAAAAGGTCTAAACTCTTGTCTACGTTTAATAGCATTTACTTTGTCTTTTATTTCTGTACCTCTAGCATCTGCAAACAAACTTCTATTACCCAATGCTCTTGGACCAAACTCTGCTTTACCATTTGCTATACCGAATATATCTCCTTTGCCCAAACTTTCTAAAAACTTTTCTTTGGGCCACTTGCCTTCAATGTTTGTGCCTAAGTATGGGCCTTCCCAATCTACAAACTTACCTGTCTGTTCAAAGTAATATAAAGCCGCGGCGCCTAAACTACTTCCAGCATCTCCTGGATTAGGCATTACCCAAATGTTTTTAAATATATCATATAACATACTGTTAGCCACACAGTTTAATGCAACACCACCTTGGTAAACTAAATTAGTACTGCTTGTATATTTGAATGCTAGTTTACAATAATTAAATATTCTTTCTTCTACAACTGCTTGGGCACTAGCCGCCAAATCAAATTGTACTTGTTCATCTTGTAATGCTTCTTGGCTCATAAAACTTTTTGGTAATCCTTTACTCATGTTAATTGTTTTTAAACAGTTATATAAATCATCAGCAGGAGCATCGAACAAGTGTGTTTCCATTTTAGTTTTATATACTGGCTTACCATATGCCGCCATACCCATTAAGATATATTCATCTTCCATAGGCTTTAGTCCTACGGCTTTTGTCACAGCACTATAAAACAATCCTAAACTGTTAGGAAAGTTTACTTCATGTCTTAACATAATACGTTGATTCTTTTCCCACGAACTGATTGTTGCTGTTTGTTTTTCTCCTATAGCATCTATAGTTACAATAACAGCATCTCTCCAATCATGTGGAACTGTTAGCATTCCAGCCGCCGCATGGCTTTGATGATGTAAACAATTAGTAATAGGAATACCTTTGAACTGTGGATAAAACTTTTTAATCCAATCTTCCATAGTAGGTTCTGTGAATGCCGCTTTGATACTGCTCCATGTAAACTGTTTAAAACGTCTTATGTTTTTAAGTCTACTACTTTCATGTAATACAATAACATCAGGTAAACCATACTGACATGCTTCTTTCATTAACTGTTTGTTAATGTACGGATCATTCTTTTCTCTACTATAACGTTCGGCATGTCCGGCAAATAAAATTTTACCGTCCTCAATCATCGTTGCTGAGGCATCGTGGAACATTCCGCTTATTCCTAATATTCTCATCTATATATAAATGGGTCCTGCTTTCTAAGTTTTTCTAATTTCTTTTTTAACAATTCCTCTTCCTCGTCTGTTAAGTCAAAGTCTGGAACTTCAACTTGTTTGTCTGTGTCTGCTGGTATAGGATTACCATCTAAGTCTCCCATATCGATAATCTTATCAGGCTCCCCTAATCCATTCATATCTTCTTTATCTTTATTCATTATATTGTCTCCAGCCACGTTTTTAATTTGTTATAATACAAATTATGTATGTGAGCATCAGCATGTAGCCAATCACTGATATGCTCTTTGTAGTTTTCATCTTCTCTGTATTGGTCTATAAAACTATTGTAAGGTTCAAAAAACTTATTAGGTACTTGTTCAAGTAAGTGTCCAAATCTACTTAATGGGTTAAAACTTTTTTGCACGTTATCTACTTCCCATTCTTTATCGCTCTTTGCACAACTGTTAAACATAATATAATCTATACCTTTTGATTCAAAATAATTTTTACATAAAACAATATTACTGTATCTACGTTTAACACCAAAGATATGATCCGTTGCATATATGCCTAAAGCCTTAAACCAATTTTCAAAATTATGTCCAGTTTGGTCTTCTAGATATTCGGGATCTTGTCCAGTTGCCCAATGTATATGGTAACGACTATTGTCCCATGCAAACTGTTGACGTTCAAAGGTACTCCATGATTGTATAATTAATACATCATTAATATCTCTGCCATCACGTTCCCACTTACTAACAAAGTCTAATGCACTACGCATTATGTATTCATTACCAGCACCACTGTATGCTTCATTAATTAGATTTAGTTTATACTCTTCTGCTAATAGTCCACTCCAGGACTTTTGTAAACATTCATGTGTTAGTGTTCCATCTCCTGGTGTCAATGCTTCACAACCTGCAGTATGACTACAGCCTGTAACATACAACCATTTCTTATTACTTAGGTCCACTTCAACATCCTGTATAAGTCTGGAGCACTCTCCTGAAGTGACTGCTCTCGTTTTTTATCTAATAGTTCGGTGTACTCTTTAAACACACTCATTTGCTTCACAGCATCTTTGTTTACTTCGTCATCACCTAAGGCTTTTATAATGCCTTGTACTGTGGCTAGATTCCTTTCGTCATCTACAAAGTATTTACTTGATGCCAGCCAGTCCTCTAGCCTTTTTATGGCTTCGTCCCTAATGTCTTTTGGCAAGTTTCTCATGTCTAAACATTTAGGATAGTTATTAAGCAAACAACTTATATCTATACGTCTACCACTGAACTCTGTTATTTCTTGTGCATAGTCAAATAGTTTTGTTATATCAAGTATGTTATATATTTGTATAACAGGACTAAACAATATACTACCAACTACATCTGATGTAGCATAATCTCTTATGTGTTTGTCTATGATACTCCATGTAGAGCCACCTCTAATATAAGTATTCATTTCTGCATATCCATCAACACTTAAACACATCAACACATCTCTGAACTTAGATAGCATATCCAGGAACCTTGGTTGTATGTTTGTCATATTACTATTAAACACCAAGTCGATGTCTTTAGCAATACCCATGTCAACACACTTCTGAAGTATCCAATATGTACGTTGTATAATTGTTGGCTCACCACCTGTAAAGTATAATCTGTTTACATTAGGTAACCACTTCTCTACGTTGTCTAAAAACTCTGGACTGTCAATCCACTCTTGTTGTTGATTAGGGAAGTGTCCCCAATGAGTTTGGTCGACTACAAATTGCTTTTCCTCTTCTGTGTATTCGTTTTCTAATTCTTTATGTATAGCACTACTGTTTTGACTTTGACACATTCTACATCTTAAGTTACACATTGTACCTAGTCTAAAGTCTAAGTACATTGGCTCCTCATCTACAAAGTAATCGTTGTCTCTGCTTTTGTCTATAATTTTTTGTATGTGGTCTGCTTCTCTATGAAACCCCATCCAGTCTTTAATATAATTTTCTCTGTAACTAGGTATACCATATCTTTCTAAATCGTAACAAGGTTCACAGCCAACAACTTTTTGTCCTGTGTCCATTTGACGTCTTATGTGTCTCATGTGTACACCATTCCATGCGTCTTCCATTTTAGAACCTTTACCCAACATGAACGGCTCACCTGTTTGCATACCATCAAACTCTGTGAAGCCATTATCTGTTTTAAGTTGATTACTGGCAACACAACAGAAACTCATTGTGCCCACAGGGTGTGTCATCATATGAATCCAAGGATACGGACAAAATGTACTACTATCTTTTTTAGTCATTAAACCAATCCTCTATGTGTACATATAGTTCTGGAAAAGTTTTTGCAAAACTTTCTCCTCTATAGTCATCACTGAACTTTGTTTGTCTAGCAAACTCTGTCATGTACTGTTCTTCTAACTGTTCACCATTCATATAGTTTAACATATTTTGTATTTTACTATCTTCATGTTGTTTAAATTTATCTGTTATAATTTGTTTTACGTTTTGTGGTAATGCTTTTGCACTTGCATGTTTAGGTTCATATACAGTATTAAAATGTATATCACAATCCATTTTATTTTCTGCATGATAGTTTAACAAGTCGTCCATATACATTATATTAAATATACCGACTGTATAAAATAAATTTACTTTTAACCAATCGTGTTCTTTAAACTTCCAAAAATTTTCTATTACTGCATTAAAGTCTTGCGGATGTCTTATGTAATTAAATCTTTCTCCAACACCATCAACACTAAAAAATATTTGTACTTCTTTAAACTGTTTCCACAAATCAATATATTGTTCTGGATATATAGAACCGTTTGTGTTATAACTAATACTAATATCTTTTGCTCTTCCTTTCTCTACTAACGTTTCTAATATCTCAAAATGTCTTTTTATAAGAAACGGTTCGCCACCAAAGAACTCTAAACTTTCTACATCTTCTATTTGGCTTTCTAAATCTTGCCAAAACTTTTCATTTAGTTCGGGCCAACGTCCTAACCTTCCCATTACTTTTGCAAACTGATTAGTATCACCATCACGTTCTATTTCTTCTGGTACCCATTGACTACTTGCAAAACTTGTACATATTCTACATTTTGTATTACAAATACTGCCCAATTTAAGATCCATACTTTTAGGACGAAGATGTTGTAAGTTAGTTACATGATGACCGAACTTTAACAACTCCCTTTTTCTCTTGCTTTCCATACCAGCATCTTCTTCATGCCAGCAGTTAAAACATGCCTTAGGTTTTTCTCCTGCCAGGAAGTCTGCTTTTAAGTCTGCTAACCATTTACTATCCCATGCATCTTTTAGAGTATTGCCGTCAGCCAGATTAATCCCTGGTGCTGTTTCTTGCATTACACAGCACACACCAACTTCCCCATTGGTGCGAGCCTCTTGGTTAATCCAAGGCAATATGCAAAAATGTTCTGGCTGACTATTCAACGGTCCCTTCCCCTTGTGCAAAGTTTCCAACTTTTGCTGGATCTGGTTCTTCTAATGTTTCTGCATTTTCATATGCATAAACTAATTCGTCAATCTCTCCTAACTCTGGCATTGCTTCAAATAATGTTTCCTGCCTAAACCTATCCATCTCTTTTGCTTCTTTCATACTAGGTACTATTAAATGACTCATATCCTCTTCTAAGAATTTATGTAAACTTTCAAATGTTTGTGATGTTCTACCTAGCCTATCGAAATGTTTTATTTTATCCAATATGTATTCTATTTTCTTCTGTGCTTTCTTTCTATAACGTTCAGGTAATACTGTACATCTATGTATGTGCTTACCTAATAATATGTTTACACCAAAGTCCTGTATACCTATAAACTTTTCTTCTACCATTTCCTCAAAGAAGTCTACTACATTTAAAACATTAAACATACTTACTGTACAACTAATATTAAAATCTATCTCTGGACATTCTTCTCTTAAACGTTTTCTGTTCTTAACAGTTTCACTCCATATTGTTCCTTTACGAATATATTCCCCACGTTCTCTACTAGCATCTAAACTTGCACCTATACTAATAACCTTTGGATCAAATTTACTCCACAACTCAATAGCATCTTGGTCTTTGTACAATATACTTCTAAAGTTTGTGTTATAAAATATACGCATTGGACTTGTAGGTTTTGTCTTACCCATTTCTACTAGTTTGTTCATGATGTACCAATGCTCGTCCATCATTAGAGGTTCACCGCCTGCCCAATATATTTTTTCTACTGTTGGTAAGTACTGGTCAAATGTTTGCATGAAGTCATATGTTTTGCCTTTCTTAATTTGTAGTATTGCTGTTTCAGGAGTTTTATTGTATTGACTGTCTACTGCATCTTGGAACCAATTGCTACTTAAATCAGGACCACACGTTCTACATCTCATATTACAAATGTTGCTGAATCTCATATCAACATAAGTCATGTTCAAGTCATCAACAGTACCATCTTGCTTTGTGCTTCTAACTAAATCCTTTTTGTGACCCCAATTACCGCCTGGGTCATCATACATAAATTCTTCGTTACTTCTTTTACGCAAAGTTGAATGCCCAAGTTGTTCTTGTTCATAACATCTGTTACAGTTAGATATCTTTTTGCCTTCAAGCAAATCAAGTCTAAACTTTTTCATTACATCACTGTTATAAACTTCATCTAATGTTTGTTCGTTTAAGTCACCCACTGGAGTATGATGTTCACTTAAACAACATGTAAATACTCTTCCATCGGGCCATGGGTGCATGTGTATCCAAGGCAGGACACAGAATGCATCACCCTTAACTAAATCATCTAACTGTTCATCTGTATGCCCAGTTAAATTTATGTACTTTTTATCAGTCTTATTATCCATGCGTTTAAGTCCCACTCCCACCATCTTTGTTCACCATGTACATAGTCACTAGGTTTATTATGATGATTGTTGTGCCACCCTTCTCCAAATGTTATTAAGTTAACCAAATGATGATTAACACTTTTATCTTGTGTGTCCCAAGTTCTATATCCTAAACTTGATAACCCCTTACCATGTCCCCATGTATTAAAGGCGCCTGTTGCCCACACACATAAACTTACAGGCATTAGGTATGCATATAGTAATAGCCAAGGATCTATAACTGCTAGTATGACGTTGTATGCAATTATATAACCAAAGAAGTTTACATGTGTATGCATTACTCCTTTATTACGAAACCAGTCTCTACCTAATTTTAAATCATACTTTTCATCTCGTAATCCTAATGTCCAACTACGCCATGCTGACATGTGATGTGGACTATGTGGATCTTTATCTCCATCTGAATCTTTGTGATGTTCTCTATGTTTAATCACATAACCCAATGTGCTAGTCAAACTTGCTAGGGTACCAGACACATTTAATATTGTTTCCCAAAACTTATTTGTTTCGTAACTTCTATGTGCAAAGTATCTATGCTGTCCAACAAACAATCCTATACTAGCAAACCAAAAGTAAACTCCTGCTGTTACCCACCAGTAACTAGTAGGACCCATAAGAAGTCCTGCAAGTAATCCTGCATGAGCAATCCATCTTAATGCATCGCCTTTTGTTTTAGTATATCGTAGTATGTCCACTCTCTTCTATTATTCCCTTTAGTTTAGAAAAAGTTTGTCGCCAATCTGATTCATCGTTTATATCTAATAAATCATTATAACGACAAAACTGTTCCCACTTCAACTCTTGCCAATCCTCATTGTTAAACATGCTCAATAAGGTTCCAAGTTTATGGTCGTTACCCATTTGTTTTCTAAATTGTGTATGTATCAACTCTCGAGCCTTAACCGGTATTACCGCAGGACTTAGGTAATCAGGATCATACACGAAGTTCATGTCAACTTCAATCCCAATGCTGTTTGCCCATTCAAAAAACTCTGGTAACGTTGCATAGTTATATGCACTAACCGTTTGTGTAATACGCAAGGTTAGTTTATCTTTATGTTGCTTTAGTGTATCTACAGTTCTAAGAACAGCATTCCAATCTGTGCTTGTTCTTATAAAAGCATTTCTATCATCTAAGTCATCTATACTTAAACATATTCTTGCTTCTTTGAACTGGGGCCATAGTTCTAAAGCAATCGGTGGTAGCATAGTACAATTTATATTATACCACAAAGTAATATCTTTGCTTCTACCACTCTCTACTAATTTTTGTAAGTATGTCCAATGTTGTTTTATTAATGTTGGCTCACCACCATTTATATATAGTACTTCTAAGTCAGGAGCACTATTATATAAGTCATTATAAAAATTATCATCTTCTGCCCACTTAAAGTCCTCAGGAAAATCTAATCCTAAGTATCCTTTGTTGACAAAGTCAGCCTTCTCCACAATGTCTTTATAGTCTTCCAACCACTTTGAACTACTTGCAGGATTGCAAGTACGACAGCGGACGTTACATACATTGCCAAGACGCAACTCAACAAAACGAAGATCCATAGGAATACTCCCATCTTCCCTAGTAATCCCACTCGCCCAATCAAAGGTGTTTTTTGGAAAAACTGTTTTCTCATGGTCACGTTTGGATTTAATTCCATTGTCTTCTTCATTATAACATCTCCTACATGCCTTTGGCATTTCATTATTTAACATCTGTAAGCGAACTTCTTTATAGTAGTCGCTATTCATATGTTGTTCTATTGTCTCTTTATTTAACGATAAAAATTCATCATGCTCTCCTTTAAAATTTCTAGCACGGTTTAAGCCATTAGTATGGTCTGATATACAGCAAGTAGTAACACCACCATGTGGGTGTGTTGCCAAATGTTGCCAAGGTAAAGGACAATATGTATCTGGTCTACTCATTATCCATATTCCTCCACACTTAATTTTTTGAAACCTAATGTCGACACAGTTTCTATTTCTTGGTCATAGTCATAACTATCTTTTAACAACTCGTGAAGTTCTGGAAAAACTTCTGTAAACGATTCTTGCCTATAAACATCTCCTCCTGCTATCTGATTTTTAAATGTATCATATTTCTTTTCTATGTTTCTTTGATCCATCATTAATAGTCGTTCATTATTGAACCTACTCTTAATATTATCTGGAACACTACTGCCATTGCTAAACAATGGAGTATTCATATAATCTATTAGACTGTCTATTTCTGACCTATAATGTCCAAAGTTATATGCTTGTAATTTTTTTGTAATTTCTTTTTTTGCACTTGTTGGAAGTACAGCACATGTAAGCCACTTAGGATAATGTGCAATGTTATTCCATATATTAAAGTTGGGCCATCTGTTTTTAAAGTATTCATAAAACTCTGGCATGTACATTACATTTAATGCTGTAACTGTATGTGTAATCTGTACGTTTACAGGATAGTTACTGTTGTGCAATTCATAATAAAAGTCTAAGTTCTTTTCTACTTCTTCCCATTTGCCCGGATGTCTTAGATATGTAAATTTATCTTCTATGCCATCTATACTAACACTGAATGCCAAGTCTTTAAAATTGCTTGCCATACTTTCTAATAATTGTTTGTTTGCAACTGTTCCGTTTGTGCTTAATGTTAAGCATATATTCTTTGCTAGGTCTTTGTCTATTAATAGTTGTGCAAAGTCTCGGAACTGTTTCATGTAAAATGGTTCACCGCCCATTATCTCTAAACGTAATATATCTTTTGTCCAGTTGTCCATGTCTGTCCAAAATTTACTTCTTTCTTGATCCATCATCAGTATAGGAGATGTAATTTCCCAAAACGGTACTCCACGTTCTACTGCTTCTTCTCTCCACTTACTGCTATAGTTTGTGTTACAACTTCTGCATTTTAAGTTACAAGTGTTATCAAAAATTAATTGTGCATCTACTACAGTTGTTGGAACTTCGTCCCATTTGATAAAATCACTACCATACCAATTACGATAGTAATCATTATATTGTTGTCTTTTAGATGTTTTGCCATTGCGTTCATCGATCCAACAAGTTTCACAGTTCTCTGGCTCATTGCCTTCTCTGATTTCTTGTCTTATGTTCTCGACATACTGGCTAGATAATATTTCGGACATTGTATGAGTAGAAAGATTCATATCAATTCCGTCACTGTCTTGTATTCTGTTTTTAGCAATACAACATGTACGACAAGTTCCACCTGGCTCGTTGGCTACGTGACTCCATAGTAAGGCACATTTTTTATACTCACTGGTTATCTTGTTTGTCATACTGTTGCTCTATGTCCTGTGATATACACAATCTACTTGTAGTGTTTCCTCTGTTTAGTTCACTCCACTCTTCATTATCGCTAGTAGCAAAAATAATACACTTGGAAGGATTTACATTTAAACTGTCACATACTTGTAATTGTATGTCTTTGCATTCTCTAACAATGTAATCACTATCCCAACTCTCTATGCATGTAAGTCCAAATAAAGCACCAAAGTTATTTACTATACCATGCTGGTTAGCAAATGTAACAGCATCATCTACTTCGTTTTTTTGTAAACGTATGCCTGCTCTAGCACCAATAATAGGAAACGTTTTTCCTAAACTAAATGTTACTTCTTCTATACACTTATGCGATAAGTCTATTTCTATGTCGTGGCACATGCCAAAGTACGCCATATCTATTAATACTGGCACTTTCCACATGTCACATATATTTAGCAGTTCTTCCATCTGCGGATGTTCTGCACCAAAATCACTAAATGGACAACTGATTATTACGGCACTATCGGCTGTAACTTCACCAGCATCATAGATCCAACTCCAATCATTTACCATAACATTACTGGCAACTTTATGCATCATGAAGTCACCTTTAAAAAATTTAAACTTACGGTTGTTGTGTCTCATCATAAACATTTGAAATGCTTCTGAAGTTCCAGCAGTCATACTTATATGATGAAAGTGGTCTATGCCTAATATGTCATTACGTTTATTTGATTGTATCCAATCTAAGTATTCTGAACAGAATACATTGTGCATTCCTAAGTTGCCGTCTGCTTTGAAAAATCCTTCCCACATGTGGGTAGACATTGCAAAGTCTTCTAACTCGGATGTTATATCTTTTAATTGTAAGGCACGACCGCCTCTGTATATATCTATATCATTCGTCATCTAGTTTTCCATGTCCGTATTCACCTGCATGGTATGGTTCATTTTTCTCTTTGTCATACCAATACAAACTCTTGTGTGGAGGATCTCTCCAATCATGAATACTATCGCTTATAAAATAAAACAGTCTAAAGCCAACTCTGAATCTATCTTCTGGGCATGTAATTGGATTTGGATGTCCATGGAAACCACGTTTGTGATATTTCCATATAACTACATTACCCCATTTAGGTGGATAACTGCTAATCATTTTTTCTTTATTGAAGTCCCAAAACTGTATGTCTCCATTCCATTCTGGATCCCAGTCTGGTGTAAAATAAAGTATAAACGATAATGCTCTATGGGTTTGGCATTCTTCATTCCAGTTAAAGTCAGAGTGTATTTTTAAACTATCTCCTCTATAACTTTTCATGTACCCTGCCCCCACAAGATACGGATCAGGAAGTAGATGACCTACGTCACAAATTTTGCTCATCCAGTTTAATATCTCTGGACTATGCATAGCACTAACAAGTTGTCTAGCCTGTGGCGCCTCTTTTAAATCTTTACATTCTTCCATGTAACTATCTGCTCTAGTGAACGTTGTCCAAAATTCTTTTGGTATAGTTTGGCTTTCTTCATAAAGATTTTGTAAACATTGCTCAGGAAGAAAATCTTCTAGATGCAATGTAGGATAAGGTGGAGTATAACGATAACTCTCGTTGAGTTTACGCATCTCCTCCACACTTCCCCATTTGGTTAAGATATGGTCAATAATTTCCTGATCTCGGACCATACTTAAATTGTTTCCCTGGTGTTACCATAATGTATTACTTCTACACCATCAAGTTGCGGAGTCTTTCTCCAAGGATCAACTACTATACTACCTGGTGCAAAGTTTAACTCTGTACCATTGCCAGTTGAAACTGTTAGTGCTGTATCACAATCTGTTACATTGTGTTTACCATTATACCAACCTGGAACTGTGTCTAGTTGGTCACCATATGTTACTTCTGGATTATGTGCTAACAAATAAACTGCTTCACCCTCCAATACTTCTTGTGGAGGTATATCACCTGTTTGCTCATCATAGTAATGCACGTCAAAGCCTGCTTCTTTAATATAATGTCCAACAAGCATACTACTAGAACCTGTTTCATATTCTACTAAAGGTTTGTATGCTTTACCAACTATTACAATTGGTTTCTCTGATATCTTAGCACTTGCTTGTAGACGATCCTCTACAGCAAGATCCATTAACCTTTTAGCCATGTTCTCTGCTTGTACTTCTCTACTACGCATTACACTATCAAATAAATCATATCCTAAGTCTAAGTTCTCTGCCATCCAACGTAAAGCGATATTGTCTCTAGGGTGACATGCACCGCCATCGCCCATGCCTGGCTTCATGTAACCTGGTCCCATAATACGTCTGTCCGAATTTGCTAAAGCATCACAAACAACTTCTGCGTTTATGTTGCCTTGCTTTTCTGCTACGTCTTGTATCATGTTTACTAAACTTACTTTTGCTGATATAAATGTATTGTAAAATACTTTAATACATTCGCATTCGTCCCAAGTACCTATAACGTACTTAGGTTCGTTCTGCATTATTGTTTTGTAGAAGTCAACAAGTTCTAATGCGTCACCTGTTTCACTTCCGTCTTGAGTTCCTATCATTACCATTTCTGGATTAACCATATCCCACTTGACTGTGCCCATAGCAATTAAGTATGGATTGTACACAAAGCGAGTATTAGTTATTAAAGGAATAAACTCACGTCTAACAGTACCAGGCAGTACTGTACTAATAAGGACTATTAATTGTTCTTGGGTCGCTACAGCATTTACTTTGCTAAGGATATCTTTAACTATCGAGTAATCAAAGTCCTTGTTAGGTAAATGGCTGGTAGGTGCCTTCCCATCATATTGTGGATCATGTGGTGTAGGTACTGCAATAAAAACAATGTCTTGTCCTTTAACAGCATCTTCCATATTGTCAACCATTGTAAAGTTTTCAGGCTCTACATGATTAACATCATATCCAACAACATCATGGACCTCGGCGACCATCTCGGCGCAGGCTTGTCCTAACTTACCTACTCCGATGAATCCGATTGAGGCCATTTTCATCTCCTGATGTGTTATTTAATCTGTTGTAGAATTAACTACATACTTTATTTATCATAATAAATTCTGTCAAACAACGTATTGTAGCCAAGATATGCCTCATTTGATATACGATTGTCGTATTGATTACCGGAATAGTTTTTAGCAAACTTATAAAATAAATTTTGATTGTGGTCTAACTTTTGTTGTATTTCTTTAGACCAGTACAATTTATGCAACTCTTCTATAGACATCTTCATTAAGTTATCTATATTTTGTATTATAAGTCTCATGCGATGGTCAGAGTCTATTACATCATCATATGCTTCATTAAAAAATTCTGGAAACGTTTTAAAGCCATTTGCTCTTATAGTTTTTAATGTTCGAGGAGTACCCACTACTAGCATAGGCAATCTAAACATAAAACTTTTAAACGTTTTTTCTGTAATGAATGTTGCCTGACCTGGTAAGTTTTTATAATGTTCTGCTATCTCTCCGTCTAATTGCCCTTCTATAATTTCGTTTGAAAACAATGTTTCTGTTGCAATATATGTATAAGCATCATTTACAAATTTGAATGGAGGACTATCTTGCCAGTCTCCTATATTTGTCCTTGAGCAATTAGTTACACTTTCATTCTCACTCATTAAAGTTTTTGGTCTAATGCCTTCAAGATTAACTTTGTTATTCCAACCGGGCGGTTTTAAATAACTTAAATGACATTTATCGGAATAATTATTTTCCGTTAAATGTTTATATATTTTTGTTCTGTGTGTTTTTGCAAAATTATTTAAACATATTGTATGTTTTGTTCTTGTTGATACATTAGGTCTAAATTTAAAGTCTATATTACGAGTTACCATTCTTTGAAAATAAATTGGATCCCAAGATATATCCGCATTAGGATATCGAGATTGATAAAATTGTACCATTTCATAATTACAAAAATTCATAATAATATTTTTTTCTTCGATATATTGTAGTTGTGTATTAAACCATTCATATCTTTTCATCTCATCTAAATTATGTAAGTCCCAACCATTTGCAAATCTCCACTTTACTTTTTCCTTATAGTTCCTACAAACTTCTAATTCTGCAGACATGTTGTTTAATTCGTTACCAGTATTATAATCCAAATGAGGCCATAAGTGCCAACCAATATTGATTACAATACTATCTACTGTGTCATCTGCTTCTTGGATAAAGTCTTTTAATTTTTTTCTATCCCAAAATGTTTTGACCCAAGTTCTTTTAATTTTATCTGTATCGTTAGTAGTAAGAAAATTGTCTTCTAGCAATTGGTCATGTATGCCTATGCCTAAAGCAAGTCCAGGTGTATAAGTTGAATCTGGGGGAGTAAGAATATCTCTATGATGTGGGTAATCTGGTGTACCTTTCCATAACGGCTGTACAAGGTATTTGGCTTTTATCTCCATCTGCTATTGTGCTGAGGATCAGTACGACTCCACCAGTCCCATAGTTCAGGGTCAGCACTATAGATTTCTTCTATGGTTATACTAGCACCTTCCATACCATCTTCTCGTATTCGTGCTATCTCTCTTTGCCATTGTCTACCATTAAAGAACTGATCCTCATGTGTATCAGGAAACTGCTCCTCAAATGTAGGTGTGTTTAATATCTGTATTAACTGATTAATTACTGTTTGTTGCTTAGGTGTTATAATTGGTGTAAGGTCCTCAATTAGTTTATTAACAATCCTATCTAATATATGTCTGGGCCAACTCATAAAACTGAATACTATGTCTGGGTGGAATGCAAACATATTTTTTGTTTCTATTTTAACATCATTCTCTAATGCATAGTTTACTAAATCACGTAAGCCAAATAAGCCAGGACCTGTTAATGTTAAATCCATTAACATTTTTTCATGTCCACCTGGTAGTGCTACACCCTCTCTAAAGTTTTGATCCCATTCGTCCCAATTAAGTCCTGTACGAATAAATTCACCTATCTCTCCTATGCCGTCTATACTAGCACACATAGTCCAATCCTTTGCTTGTGGTAACCAATCATACAAATAATGCTGTCCATATCTTACTCTGCTTAGGTTACTATTATATCTTAAATGTACATTTTTTAAGTTGTTATCATCTGCTAGTCTGTGCATTGCTCTCCAATGTATATCATACATTAAAGGTTCACCGCCTACCCAATATATTTCTTCTACAACACCTCTGCAAATGCTATCCCAAAATTCTTCTTCTACAACTTCTTGTTGAAACTTTTGTATTACTTTTTTATTTTCTGGAATCATAAAAGGCTGATTCTCTGGAGTCCAGTGGTCGTTCTTTCTTTTCTCGGCTTCCCAAGATGAACTAAGTTGTTCCCCACACATACGACATTTGTAATTACATAAGTTGCTAACTCTGTAATCAAAACTGATAGGTTCCATTGTTGTATAGCCATTATCATCTGTGCTGTCAAAACACTGGTCTATCTTATCTGTAAATAAAAATCCTGTAAACCATTGTCTGTAATTACTTTGACTCAATAAATTATCATTGCATACTGCACATTGTGGAATCTCTTCACCTGCCATAAGTTTTTTTCTAATGTCCATCATGTATTGACTGTTCCAATGTTCTTTTAATGTAATAGGTTGGTAGTCTTCTATAGTGCCACTGTCTTTAAATTTACCTGTGCTTTCATCGTTACTAGCATCAATGTATTGCTTTTGGAACATGTGTTCTTCTCTACTAGCACAACACATACGTCTTTCAGATTGTGGACTAATGTAAGTATGTGTCCATGGTGCTGTACAAAATACTTTGTTTGGTGAGTCCGCAGTTACATTACCGTGAGCCCATGTAGGTTTAATTCGTTTCGACATCCACTGCTCCGCCTAACCCGTCTGTTTCGGTATCCCAACCTATACTACTTCCTGCTTTACGTTTAATGTTAGGATTGTAATCTGCTTCTTCTTTATATTTTTCATCATCGTAGTCATCTTCGCTTTCACCTGTTTGGCGTCCACGTACTTTCATTTCTACAACTTTAACTTCACCATCTTCCGTAACAATACGTTTAGCATATAATGTATTTGTTATACCCGTACTGTCTGGTGACTGTATGTCGTTTATTTCATCATCAGTAATATCTTTTACTGCAATACTGTCATACCATTCTACTAATCTTGGAAATGTTTCTCTAAAGTTAAATCCTCTTCTTGAATCATATTGTTCGTAAAATACTTTAAAGTCATGATGTAGTAAGTCTTGTTCTGCTGTATTCCTATGTGGAGTTTTTACAACATCTAAATATTCTATTAGTCTGCTTATTTGGTCTTGCTCCCAAGGTTGTAAAAGTTCTACACCATTTTGGTCACGTTCATTTCTTTCTCTAACTGCATCTAACCAATTGCTAATTTCATCATGATACATTTTTCTTAAATGGTCTGGTAATGTTAGTGGACTTTGAAAACTTGGAAAACGTAATATGTTTACACTAATGCCTGGAACATGATGTCCATATTTACGTTTCATGTCTAAGCACCAATCCCAAAACTCTGTAATACTATCTAAGCACAATGCATTAATAGTCATCATCATATGTACACCTTCGTATCTTGCCTCAGTGGCAAAACGTTCAAACTGGCTAGTCCATATTTCCCAATCTAATCCATCTCTAATATATTCTGCTTGTGGACCTTTTGCTTCACAACTTGTATATACATGGAAGTGGTCTATGTGTTGTGTAGCATCTATAAATTTATTAAGTAATCCTTCTTTTGCCATCAAGTTACTGTTAATAGCAAGACGCATATTTTTAGCATTGGGCTCGTCTGTTTCTTTAAACCAATCAAACAATTTGTATATACTAGGAGTCATTAACGGCTCACCACCTGTAACTCTAATCTCTTCTAGTTCTTTGCTAAGTTCGGGCCACCATCTCCAAAATGCATCCACATAAGGATTATCTTCTCCTTGGTCAAACGGTTCGGCGTATGGTGCATCGTCAATAAAGTGTCCTCTAGCATCACTCTTAATACCTTGATAGCCTCCGTTAGTTCTAATATCTTTTACCCATGTGCTACTAAATGCTGGATTACAATAACTACATGCTAACTGACATGTTCTATCAAATGCTACTTCACATGTTTTTAAATTAACATCTGCATTAGGATCTAGTGTTGCAATATGTTTTAAATCTCTATCTTCATATATAACAGTCTTATATACTCTATCTGATACAGGTTCGTTACCATCTGAGTCCTTACCCATGTCCTCAATTTTCCAACAGTACTCACACTCTTTAGGTCTTGTACCTTCTTGCATCATTTGACGCATTTTCTTTTTGTGTCTACTGTTATGAATAGCACTAGGATTTTCTTTTATATCTTCTAAATCTATTTGGTGTGCAGGAGGGTGATGACAACTTGTAGTACCACCATGCCCTAACCATATAGTAGCATTGTACCACTTTGCACCGCAGAAGGATTCAGAGACAGGATCAATCATCCTCTCTTTAAATTGCCTATGTGACTCTCCAACTTTTCTAACCATTAAAATTACCTACGTCGAAACTTAGGTTCCTCATTTGTGTATTCTCTTCTAGGGTAATGACCCATTCAATCATTTCTGCAACACTATCTGCAGTCATCATTATATCATCTATATTACTTATTCCTTTTAACCATTCAGTACTGTCAGTATCTACCATTCCGGGCTTTATCATTGTAACCCTACACATTCCTGGTTTGAACTGATTACTTAACTGCAAACTTGCCCAATCTAGTCTTGCCTTATCACTGACATACGGAGTCCAGTCTTTATTATATCCCATTTGTGCAAAATTACTAATGCTGTCACTACTAATAGCACCCATGTTAATAATTAATTTAGGTTTGTCTACCCATTGCTCATACATGCTGTATAAAAGTCTAACTTGATTATCAGGTACATAAGCATTGTTTACTAATACATCTGCCTCCCAATCTAAGCACTCCTGTACAACTTTTTTAACTGTACTGACTCTTTGTAAGTTATAACCAGTACTTTGGCTAAAGCCTTTAATGGAAAATAGATTATTGTTACCACTAGTTTCTAATCTATGAACCAGTGCTTTACCTATGCCTCTAGTATGTCCTGTTATTGCTATTTTTTTCATATTATATCTCTATCATATCAAAGTCTTCTTTACCGACACCACATTCTGGGCAGTACCAATCGTCTGGCACATCTTCCCATTTAGTTCCTGGCTCAATACCATCTTCAGGAACTCCGTGTTCCTCATAGTATATCCATCCACAAACAATGCACTCATATGTTTTGAATTCCACTATTCAATTACTTCCTCTAGTATGCCTAAAATTTCTGCAATTAAAAAAGCAACTGCCAAAAGTGTTATACTCTGTAATACCACTGCTACTACACAACCTGCTATTCTAATTCCGCTTTTTACTAAACTAATATAGTAATGCATCTTTCCTGGATCTTTTGCTATCATATTGCTCCATATATTGAACGTAAAACACTTCGTTGATGTTTTTTATCTACGCATCTACATTCCATTTGATTCCTAGTATGTCCTTCGCACAATGCAAAATGTGAACTAGGACAATAGAAATTATCTGGATCACTATAACGGTCATTATAATAACCACCGCCTGTACTACATCCTGCCAATGTAAATAAGCCTAAACTGAATAGTTTCTTCATGTGCTTTTACTCCTTATTTTAGTTGCACTTATATTTTCTATTTCCTTATCGAACTTCTCTTGTTCTATTTTATATCCGACATCTCTGCCGTATGTTATATTAAGTATGTTTGGTACTGCTACTATATTAACTTTCCCGGCATACTTAACAAGTTTGTCTTGCAAGTTTTCTATAACAGTTTGTATATCATATGGATTACTTTTATCAGTAGCCATATCTCTTACCATTAAA
>CEOK01000109.1_pt1 | contig 20983 bp, 19 predicted proteins | sample 427001 | NCBI WGS metagenome assembly CEOK01 (sample SAMEA2591108, study PRJEB7988) | marine metagenome | isolation source: saline water (ENVO:00002010), including | reverse complement strand
TTTTTTTTTATATAGCTCACAACTTAACTTATTCCTGAGTCCATCAAAATATGCATATTTATAGCACCTATAGCTTTTTTTTGATTATCTAAAACAGGCAAAGAATTAATTTTTTTTTCTTTCATAATATTTAATATATCTAATGCATAATCATTTCCCGCGCAAGAAATAAATTTTTTTGTCATTATTTCTTCAATCGAAGTATGATGGATGTCGAGCAATTTATTAATAGATCTTCTTAAATCTCCGTCGGTAAAAAATCCAATTGCTTTTTTCTTTTCATCATTGATTATCACACAGCCTAAATTTTTTTTTGTCATTTCTATTAGTGCGTCTTTAAGTTTCTTTTTTTTTAGGATAATTGGAATATCTTTACCTTTTCTCATAATATCTTTTACTTTTAAATTTAGATTTTTTCCAAGACGTCCTCCAGGATGGTTTTTTCCAAAATCATCAGATTTAAAGTTTCTCATTTTCATTAATATAACCGCAATAACATCACCAGCTACTAAAGCTGAAGTTGTGCTGGAAGTTGGAGCAAGATTTAGAGGACATGCTTCTTTATTAACTGAAATATTTATCGATATATCAGAATCTTCATAAATTTTAGAATTTTTATTTCCACAGAGACTTAGAATTTTACAACCAATTTTTTTTAGATTAGGCAATAAGGGAATAATTTCTGCAGTACATCCAGAATTAGATATTATTAGAACAGTATCTTTTTTTGATACAGAACCAATATCTCCATGCATAGCCTCACTAGGATGAATGAAAAAGGAAGGTGTCCCTGTGCTAGATAAAGTAGCTGATAGCTTATTTGCTATATGGCCAGATTTCCCAACTCCTAAGATTATTAATTTACCTTTGCAATCGTGTATTTCTTTACATAAAAGATATAATTCTTTTCCTAAATTTTTTTTAAGAAAATTTATAGCAGAAACTTCTGAAGCTATCACTTTTTTTGCGATAGTTAGAGCATCAATTTGATTAAAATTAGCCATATTTTTTAAAATTAAATTTTATTAAATTATATAAGATAATAATATTTATATCTCTTAAATTCCATAAGAATGCTGATATAAAAACGATATAATGATAATATTACTGAATTATATAGCAATTCAGCATTTAATTTATGAAAATCATTACTAAAATCACGAGCTTTTATGATGAGGCAATTATAGAGAGACCATTCTTTTCTCTTTTTTTTATATTATCTTTAATATTCTTTTTTTCTCTTAGTATTCCAAATTTTAAAATGGATGCTTCCGCTGACTCTTTAGTTTTAGAGAATGATCAAGCATTAAAATATTATAGAGCGACAAGTGCTAGATATGGTACAGAAGATTTTGTTGTGATTACATTTAAACCTTTCAAGGGTATTTATAACACTGATTCTCTTTTTATTTTAGACAACCTTTCAAAAGAAATAAAATCTAATATTGATAATGTAAGTGAGGTTTTAACAATATTGGATGTTCCTTTGCTAAACAGTCCGCAAATTGGATTTTCAGACCTGGGAAATGAACAAAGAACATTGAGAAGTGAAGGTGTAGATTTAGATCTTGTTAAACAAGAATTTTTAACAAGCCCGCTATATAAAAATTTACTCATGAGTAATGATTCTAGTACAACAGTCCTTGTTGTATATTTCTCAAAAGATCCCAAGTACTTTGATCTTTTAAATAAAAGAAATAATCTTAGAGAAATTAGATTACAAAGAGAATTAAGTTTAAATGAAAAAAATTTATTGAAAACTGCAGAATTGGACTTTAAAAACTATAGTTCAAAGTATGCGTTAAAAGAAAAAGAAAATATTAAAAAAATTAGGGAAGTAACTGCCAAATATAAAAAAGATGCCTCTATGTTTTTAGGAGGAGTTCCAATGATTACTTCCGATATGACAGACTTTATTGCTCAAGATATAAAAAAGTTTGGCGCAGGAGTTTTTTTATTTTTAGTATTGATTCTATTCTTTATTTTTAAGAGTATTAGGTGGATAATTATTCCTTTATTTGGATGTATCGCCTCGGTAGTTTTTGTTAGTGGACTCTCTGGTTTCATTGATTGGAGAATCACAGTTATATCTTCAAATTTTGCAGCAATATTGTTAATTATTACAATGTCAATGACAATTCATCTAGCTGTTAGATATCGTGAGCTTAAATCAAAAAATAAAGAGAATGATAATAAAAGTATTGTTAAAGAGACTATACATTATATGTTTATTCCATGTGTATATACATCATTAACAACAATAGTTGCTTTTGCTTCTTTAGTAGTGAGCGGTATTAGACCAGTAATTGATTTTGGTCACATGATGACTCTTGGAATTACCTCAGCTTTTATCATAACTTTTATTGTGTTCCCAACAATTTTAATAATATTACCAAATGAAGATGTGAAAGAAAAAAATGACTTAACAAGAAACATTACAAATAGTTTTGCATCTTTTTCAATAAAAAATTATATAAAAATAATTGTAGTTGCTTTATTAGTTTTCATAGTTAGTGCTTTTGGCATTTCAAAAATCAAGGTAGAAAATAGATTTATTGATTATTTCCACTCAGATACTGAAATATATCAAGGTATGCTTGAAATCGACAAACAACTTGGAGGTACAACGCCCTTTGACATAATTATTGATAAGCCCTTAAGAAAAATTAGTGAAGAAAACAGCCTCGATTTTGATGATGATTTAGATGAAGATTTTGATGATCTTTCAGAGCTTCTGGGCGACGAAGAAGAAATTACAGGTTACTGGCTTTCAAATCCAAAATTAAAAGAAATAGAGAAAATACATAATTTTTTAGAATCGCAGCCTGAAACAGGAAAAGTACTATCATTGGCAACATTATATAAATTAGCTAAGGGCCTGAATGATAACGAGCCGTTGTCTGATTTGCAAGTAGGTGCAATTAAAGATTCACTATCAAACGATGTTAAAAAAGTTTTACTTGATCCATATTTATCAGAAAATGAAGAGCAAACAAGAATAACTTTGAGAGTAATTGATTCAGATAAAAGGTTAAATCGTAAAGAGTTTATTCAAAGGGTAGAAAATTACTTATCTGAAGAAATGGGGTATGTTAAAGAAAGATTTAATACAACAAATATGCTAGTTTTATATAATAACATGCTTCAAAGTCTATTTTCTTCTCAAATTCAAACTATTGGATTTGTGTTTATATCTATAATGTTTATGTTTCTAGTTTTATTTAGATCTTTTTATTTAGCAATATTGGCAATAGTTCCAAATATTTTGCCAGCAACTTTAGTTCTTGGCTTTATGGGTTTAAAGTCCATACCTCTTGATTTAATGACCATTACTATTGCAGCAATAAGTGTAGGTATAGCGGTTGATAATACTATTCATTATATAATTAGATTTAAAAGGGAATTTTCGCAACATAAAAATTACTCAAAAACAGTAGAAATTTGCCATGGGAGTATAGGAAAAGCAATGTATTATACTTCTTCAATCATAGTTATAGGTTTTTCAATTCTATCCTTATCAAACTTTATACCAACAATTTACTTTGGTTTGCTCACAGGCTTGGCTATGTTAGCTGCTCTTTTGGCTTCATTAACTTTGTTACCAGCATTACTAATAATTTTTAAGCCACTTGGAAAAGAAAATAATTAGGATCTTTCTTGATGATGTACCTATTATTATGGAATAATATGGTATGAAACAGTTAAAGTTATTTACAATAGGATCTTTACTCATATCAGCAATTTTTTTAGCAAACAATGAGTCATTTGCTTCAAAAGAATCACCTGAAAATGTAATTCTCTCGGCAGCGAATAGCTTGTTTACCGATGTTGAAAAAAATAAAGAAATGTATGAAAAAGATATTACTACTTTTTATGAAAGAGTAGATAATATTTTATCTCCAATAATTGATTTTGAAGTTTTAATTAGAAGTATAATTGGAAAAAAAAATTACCAGGAAACTTCATCTGAACAAAAGAACAGATTTAAACAGGCTTTAAAAAGTCAGTTAATCAGAATATATGCAAAAACAATTGTAGAATATGCAAATTCTAAAATTACAATCATTAGCTCTTCAAAAGCAAAAAATTTCTTTCTCGTTAAAACGGAATTATCTATTGGTCAAGGAAAACCAGCATTTCAAGTCATATATGTGATGAAAGAGTCACCAGACAGCTGGAAAATTGTTGAGGTTGTTGCAAATGGTTTGAGGCTTGTAAAAAGTTTAAGAAAAAGTTTGCTCCCAGAAATTGAGGAAAAAGGAATAGAATCTGTAATTAATAGATTAGAGTCTGAGTCCTAATAATGGAAAAACTATTAATAACAGGTGGGAAACCTTTAGAGGGGGAAGTTAAAATTTCTGGTGCAAAAAACTCAGTACTTCCAATACTTGCTGCAAGCTTATTGAGTGATGAAGAAGTAATCATTGGAAATGTTCCACATTTGCAAGATGTCACAACGACAATCTCACTTCTCACAGAGATGGGTGCAACATTATCTATTGATGAGAAAATGAAGGTTTGTATTAATGCTTCATCTGTAAATAAATTTTACGCACCTTACGAAATGGTAAAAACAATGAGAGCTTCGATTCTAGTTTTAGGACCATTGCTTGCACACTTTGGAGAAGCAAAGGTTTCTCTTCCAGGTGGTTGTGCAATAGGTTCAAGGCCTGTGAATCTTCATTTAGAGGGTTTGAAAGCGATGGGAGCAAATATTAAAGTTGAGGATGGGTATATTATTGCAAAAACAAAAAAACTTAAAGGAGCAAAAATAAGTTTTCCAACAGCAACTGTTACTGGCACAGAAAATATTATGATGGCAGCAGTTTTAGCGTCTGGTAAAACTTACATAAAAAATGCTGCAAAAGAGCCTGAAATAATAGATTTAGCAAATTGTTTAAGATTAATGGGAGCAAAGATACAAGGTGACGGTTCTTCTAACATAATTATTGAAGGGGTTAAAAATTTAAAAGGCTGTAATTATGATGTTTTGCCTGACAGAATCGAAACTGCAACTTTCTTAGTTGCTGCAGCAATTACAAGAGGTAAATTAACATTGACTCATACTCGGCCAGATACAATCAAAATAATTATTGAAAAATTGAAAAAGGCCGGGGCAAAAATTTCAGTGAAAAACGATATTATAAATATTGAAACAAAATCAAAATTGGATGCTGTAAATATAGTAACAAATCCTTATCCAGATTTTCCCACTGATATGCAAGCCCAATTTATAGCCTTAAATTCTATTTCCAAAGGAAAAAGTAAAGTGGTCGAATCCGTTTTTGAAAATAGGTTTATGCACGTTCAAGAGTTAGTTAGAATGGGCGCAGATATTGATATTAATGGGAATACTGCAATTATTAAAGGAGTTAAAGATCTTACTGGTGCGCCTGTAATGGCGACAGACTTAAGAGCATCTGCGAGTTTAATTTTAGCAGGCTTAGTTGCTAAAGGTCAGACAATTGTCGATAGAATATATCATATTGATAGGGGATACGAGTGTATTGAAGAAAAACTGACAAAAATTGGTGCAAATATTAAGAGATTACCTAAATGAAAATAAATGATGAAATCATAATAGCTTTATCTAAAGGTAGAATTTTGAAGGAAGGATTAGAGCTTCTTGATGAATTAGAAATTAAAACTTTAGAGAGTATGCAAGATTCTAGAAAACTAATTTATGATACGAATAATGACAAGATAAAAATAGTTATAGTAAGAGCTGCAGATGTACCGACTTATGTCGGTAACGGAGCTGCAGATATTGGGATTGTAGGAAAAGACACATTGTTAGAGTATGGATCTAATAATATTTATATTCCTCTTGATTTAAATATATCAAAATGCCGAATGGTGCTAGCAAGTTTGCCAGAATGTTCTCCAGGACCAAGGGTTAAAGTAGCTACAAAGTATGTAAAATGTGCTAACAATTATTTTATTAAAAAAAAGAAACAAGTTGATATAATAAAGCTTTATGGATCCATGGAGCTTGCCCCGATACTTGGACTGTCAGATTATATTGTAGATTTAGCAGATAGCGGGGAAACCCTAAAAGCAAATGGTTTGAAAGAAATTGATTTAATATTCAATGTAAGTGCACAACTTATTACTAATAAAGCTTCTATGAAAATAAAAACAAAATCAATAGAAACTATTATTGGTGCTTTTGAAAAACTTATACAGTGAGAAAATTATGACTCTTAAAACAGATGATTTAAGAATATTAAAGACGCAAGAATTAAGTACTCCTGAAGAAATTAGGAGAGAGTTACCTATTTCTGATAACGCAGCTAACATTATTTTAGATTCTAGAAAGACTATAGAAAATATATTAGATGAAAAAGATGATCGGGTTTTTATAGTTGTTGGACCATGTTCGATTCATGATCCAGTAGCCGCAATAGATTATGCACAAAGATTGGAAAAAATATCCCATGAATTATCAAAAAATTTGTTTTTAATAATGAGAGTTTACTTTGAGAAACCAAGAACAACAGTCGGATGGAAAGGTTTAATAAATGATCCAATGCTTGATGGGAGCTTCAAGGTTAATCAGGGTATTAGGATTGGTAGAAAATTGCTATTAGATATTATAAATCTTGGTATTCCGGCTGGCACTGAGTATTTAGATTTAATAAGCCCACAATATATTGCAGATATCATAAGTTGGGGAGCTATTGGTGCAAGAACAACTGAAAGTCAATGTCATAGAGAATTAGCATCAGGATTATCTTGTCCTGTAGGCTTTAAAAATGGAACTGACGGTAACTTACAAATTGTTTTTGATGCAATTAAATCTGCTTCCGGAGCACATCATTTTTTATCAGTAACTAAAGAAGGTAATTCAGCGATATTTTCGACCAGCGGAAATTCTTATTGCCATACAATTTTAAGAGGCGGGTCAAAAAAAGTGAACTATGATGAGAAAAGCATAGATGAAGTATCAGCAAGATTAGATAAAGCAAATCTGCCACAACAAATTGTAGTTGATTGCAGCCATGCTAATAGTATGAAAGACCATAAAAAACAAATGGTTGTTATAGATGATCTTGCCAAGCAATTTAGAAATGGTGAAAAAAGGATAAAAGGTTTAATGATTGAAAGTAATCTTATCGAAGGTAATCAAAATATAAATAATGAAAATCTTATTTATGGACAAAGTGTTACTGATGCATGTATTGGGTGGGAAGATACAAAAAAAGCACTATATACTTTATCTGAAGCAATAGACAAAAGAAATAAAAATGCTCAAAATTAAAAAAATTAATTCTAACGATATTAGTTTCTCTAAGAATTTACAAAGTCATATTTCTAAGAGAAAGGTTAATACATCTGATATTAAAGAAAAAGTAAGAATGATTATCTCAGAAGTTAAATCAAAGAGAGATAAAGCATTAGTCAAATATTCGAAAGAATATGATAATTATGATGTTCAGAGCGCAAATGAATTAGAGATTTCAAAAGAAGAATGTTTAGAAGCCTTAAAAAAAATTAGTAAAGAAGAACTCGAAGCTTTAAAATTTGCAAAAAGTCGAATTCAAGAATTTTCTGAGCATCAAAAAACAAAACCATGGAATTATACTAGTAAGGGAATTACATTAGGTGAAAAAATAACTGCGATAGATAAAGTCGGACTATATGTTCCTGGAGGTTCTGCCGCATACCCATCAAGCGTTCTAATGAATTCTATTCCAGCTAAAGTTGCTGGAGTAAAAGAAATCACAATGGTATTTCCATCTCCAAAAGGAAAAGTGAATAATATGGTTTTAGCTGCTGCCTATTTGGGAGGTGTGGATAGAATTTTTAGAATTGGTGGGGCACACGCGGTAGCTGCACTTGCGTTCGGAACAGATACAATTCCTAAAGTGAATATGATAGTGGGTCCTGGTAGCCAATATGTAGCTGAGGCAAAAAAAGAACTGTATGGTGAAGTTGGTATTGATAGTTTTGCTGGGCCATCCGAAATACTTGTTATTGCAGATTCATCGGCTAATGAAGAATGGATAGCATTAGATCTATTTTCTCAGGCAGAACATGATGAGCTGGCTCAATCAATACTAATATCGCCTGATGAAAATTTGCTTAAAAAAGTTGAAAAAGTTATGCAGGATAAACTAAATAATCAAGAAAGAAAAAATATTATAGAATCTTCATTAAATAATTTTGGTTTAATGATTAAAGTTAAAGATATAGAAAATGCTATAGAAATATCAAATGATATTGCTCCAGAACATCTGCAATTATCAATTAAAAATAGTAATAAGTATTTAGACAAAATAGAAAATGCTGGAGCTATATTTTTAGGAGAGTATACGCCAGAGGTATTTGGAGATTATTGCGCAGGATCTAATCATGTTCTTCCAACTGTTGGAACTGCAAAATTTTCTTCTCCATTGGGGGTTTATGATTTTCAAAAAAGATCGAATATTATTCAGTGTTCTGAAGAATCTGCAATTTTGCTAGCAAAACATGCAACAGTTTTAGCAAATGCAGAAGGATTATTTTCGCATAAAGATTCTGCGAGCTTAAGAAATAACAAAGGTAAATTAGAATGAAAAAAATAACCGATTTCTTAAGAGATGATATAGATACGTTAAACGAATACTCAGTGCTTGACTCAAAAGGATTTGTTAAGTTAGATGCAATGGAGAATCCATATGAACGAGAAATAAGTATAAAGGCAAACATACCATTATCTATTGACTCACAAACTTTAGAATATGATGATATTTTTGAAGCGAATGTAAATATTAATAGGTATCCTGATGCAAATTGCGAAGATCTTAGGAAATCGCTTACCAAAAAATATGGCTTAAAAAAAAAATATGATTCTATAATTGGTAATGGTTCAGATGAACTTATTCAACTAATCTGTATGGCTTTTTTAAGATCTGATAACACTATACTATGTCCACAACCATCTTTTAGTATGTATAAAAAGATTGCTCAAGTTTTAAAATTTCGATTTGAAGAAGTTCCATTAAAAGAAAATTTTTCCCTAGACATAAATAAGATGTTAGAAAAAATTAGAGAAATAGATCCAGCAATAATCTTTTTAGCATATCCAAATAATCCAACTGGTAATTTATGGCTAAAAAATGATATTAATTTAATTATTAAAGCAACAAATGGTATTGTCGTTATTGATGAAGCATACGGCGCTTTCTCTGGAGAATCTTTTTTAGGCGAAATAAATAATTATGATAATTTATTAGTTATGAAAACTGTTTCTAAAGTTGGTTTAGCTGGTTTGAGGTTAGGTTATTTATTTGGCGAGAATTCCATAATAAAGCAAATTAATAAATTAAGATTACCATTTAATATAAATTCAATATCTCAAAAAATTAGTAAGTTATATACTGAAGATTGTAAGTTTATTAATATTCAAATAAAAGAAATTATAAAAAATAGAGAACTTTTAATTGATATGCTGAAAGACATAAAAAATATACAAGCTTATGATAGTAAAACAAATTTTATTTTATTTAAAATTTTACAGGGATCAGCTGACGAAGTTTTTAGTAAGCTTTTGGCAGATAATATATTAGTAAAAAACATGTCTAAAACACCAGGTTTAAATGGGTGTCTAAGAGTCACTGTTGGTACAAAAAAAGAGAACGATATATTTATACAATCCTTGAAAAAATCAATAATTTAAAGATTTTTAGCACAAAAAAACCTAACATTATGTTAGAATATCGTCAGTTTATAATATTAGGTAGCGCAATTAGGAAATTTTATCAATGTCCAAGGACAATCTTGACAATAGTAGAAGAAAATTTTTAACAAAGAGCCTGTCCATTGTAGGTGGAACCGGAGCAGCAGTGACATTATGGCCTTTTCTATCTTCCATGGCGCCAAGCTCAAAAGCAAAAGCTGCTGGGGCACCAGTAAAAGTTGACATCACTAATCTAAAAGATGGTGAAAAAATTGATTTAATTTGGAGAAAAAAGCCTATCTGGGTTGTAAAAAGAACTAAAAATATGCTTGATAGTATAAACACAAGTGAAAATAAGCATAAAGACCCAATGTCAGAAAACACAGAGCAACAGCCAGATTTTGCAAAAAATAAATTTCGATCTTTGAAGCCAGAAATACTAGTTTTAGAGGGTGTTTGTACTCATTTGGGATGTAATCCTGCGTATAAACCAAGTGAGAATAAATTTTTCTGTGCATGTCATGGATCAAATTTTGATATGGCTGGGAAAGTAGGTAATGGTAGTCCAGCAGGAGCAAATCTTAAAGTACCTCCTTATAGATTTGAAGATGAAAATACAATTGTAGTTGGCGAATTACCTAAAGAAGAATTAACAAAAAAAGGTTAAAAAATGAGTGATAAAAATCAAGCAACTGGTGTAATAGGCTGGGTAGACGAAAGACTTCCAATTTTAAGTTTTATTAGAGATCACTTAACTCATTATTACGCTCCTAAAAATTTTAATTTTTGGTATTTTTTTGGGTCCTTAGCTTTTCTGATTCTTTTTTTACAGATTTTCACTGGTATATTCCTGGCTATGCATTATAAGCCAGATGCTAAACTAGCTTTTGACTCTGTTGAATTCATAATGAGAGATGTGAACTTGGGGTGGTTAATAAGATATATGCACTCTACTGGAGCATCTGCTTTTTTTGTAGTGGTTTATCTCCATATGTTTAGAGCTCTGATGTATGGGTCTTTCAAAAAACCTCGAGAATTGATTTGGTTATTTGGTGTATTTATATATTTAGCATTAATGGCAGAAGCCTTTATGGGATATTTATTACCTTGGGGACAAATGTCTTATTGGGGAGCACAAGTGATAATCAACTTATTCACAACAATACCTTTTATTGGCCCAGAATTAGGAGTCTGGATAAGAGGTGATTTTGCTATTTCAGATCCAACCTTAACAAGATTTTTTGCTTTGCATATTGTTGCCGTGCCAATGGTAATTCTTCTTTTAGTGATTTTACATCTTGCTGCACTTCATACGGTTGGTTCAAATAATCCAGACGGAGTTGAGATAAAAAAACATAAAGATGAAAACGGAGTTCCTTTAGATGGTATTCCTTTTCATCCATACTACACAGTGAAAGATTTTGTTGGTATGGGTGTCTTCTTATTTTTATTTGCACTTACGGTTTTCTTTATCCCAGAAATGGGGGGGTACTTCTTGGAGCACGCAAATTTTATACCGGCTAACGCTTTAGTAACTCCTGAACACATTGCACTAGTATGGTATTTTACGCCATTTTATTCAATTTTAAGAGCAATACCTGATCCAGCATTTGGTGCTTTGGCAATGCTATTATCAATAGTAATCCTATTCTTTTTGCCATGGATCGATAGTAATCCAATAAAATCTATAAGATACAGAAGTATGCTCTTTAAAATCAATTTATTTACTTTTGTAATAGGTTTTTTAATATTAGGATGGCTAGGTGTTAAGGCCCCAACACCATTATATAGTGCGTTGGCATTAAGATTTAGTGAGATGTACTTTATATTTTTCGCTTTATTATATTTTTATAGCACAAATAGAAATATTTTATTTAGCTATATCTTTTCGGGATCAATTATTTTCCTAATATCTATTTATGATATCTCGAGAATTTCTGCTGACAATTATTTTATAGTCTTAATTGGTCTTATATCTGTAATTATATTTGTAGCATTCATGACTTTATCTCCTTTGTATTCAAATTTAAATAAAGAAAAAGAAGTCCCGGATAGGGTAACAGGATGAAAAAAAATATATTAGTTATATTTTTAGTTTTTTTTACAACAATAAATTTAGCTTATTCAGCCGAAAAAAATAAACTTTTGTTAGAATATAAATCTACTACAAGCATAAATAATAAAGCATCTTTACAAAGAGGTGCTAAATACTATGTAAACTATTGCAGTGGCTGCCATTCTTTGAAATACATGAGAATGAGTACTTTAGCAGAAGATCTAGATATTGATGAAGCAATATTTTCAAAAAATTTATTATTTAATAATAAAAAAATCGGCGAAACAATGACTATTTCCATGAATGAAAAGGATGCAATTGAGTGGTTTAATGCAGTCCCACCTGATTTAAGTTTGACAGCCAGGTCAAAAGGTGCGGATTATATCTATTCAAAATTAAATACATATTACGAAGACGATCTAACAGCAACAGGATATAATAATATTGCATTACCAAAAACATCTATGCCCAACGTTTTAGCTAATCTACAAGGTGAGCAAAAAGTCATAGTTGATTCAAATAACTACCCTATTGGATTGGAGAAGATCTCAAATGGATCTCTTTCTGATGTTGAATATAATCAACTAACAAATGATATAACAAATTTTTTAGTTTACGTTTCAGAACCAGCTAAACTTAAAAGATACTCGATAGGTTTTTGGGTGCTAATGTTTATTTTTATTTTTACCATTATTGCTTACTTTACTAAGAAGGAATTTTGGAAAGATGTAAAATAATAATAATAATAATAATAATAAAATAGGAAAATCTTATGCATACAATGACGCTTTATTCAGATCCAAATTGTGCCCAGTCACATAGAGTCAGAATTGTTCTTGGTGAAAAAGACTTGGTATTTAATGTAGTAAATGTTAATCAATCTGATAATAATGAGGATCTGATTGCCTTAAATCCTAATAATTCAACACCTACATTTGTCGATAGGAATCTTGTTCTGTATGAATCAAGAGTAATTATGGAATATCTTGATGAAAGATTTCCTCATCCACCACTTATGCCAGTAGATCCCGTGATCAGAGCAAAAACAAGAATGGTCCTTCATTATATAGAAAAAGATTTATACGGATTACTAAATGATTTAAAGTCAAGCGGCGAAAAAAAGTCCTCAGCTGCAAAGCTAAAATTAGAAGAAAATTTGATGCTTTCTTTGAATTTCTTACAGGGCAGTAAATTTTTTCTAAGCGATGATTTTAGCATTATAGACTGCAGTATTGCTCCTATACTTTGGAGATTGCCAGAATATGGAATTGAACTCCCAAAAAGCGGCAAACCTATTCTTAAGTATGCTGATAGAATTTTTGAGAGACAATCTTTTTTTGAAAATCTCTCGGAACAGGAAGAGGAAATTAGAGGCGAAATTTAAATAGACTTATTAGGATTCAGTATACTCTTAGGGTCAAACTGTTTTTTGATATTTTTCATTAGTTTTAATGTATTATTGTTTATTTCTTTTTCGATGTATTGTTTTTTAATAATACCTATACCATGTTCTCCAGATAATGTTCCTTCTAATTTTATTACTAAATTAAAAATTTCATCAAGACATCTTCTTGAATTATCCGATTTCTTTTCATCTTCTGTCTCGAACAGTAAATTTACATGTATATTTCCATTACCAGCATGACCAAAATTCACGATCTTAATATTATATTTTTTTGATATACCCTCTAACGATTGAAGAAGCTCTTTTAATTTAGAAATAGGCACAGCAATATCTTCATTTATTTTATAACCACCAAGTTCTGTTAACGCAGGCGATAAAGATTTCCTAGCTGCCCATAATTTATCAATCTCTGATTTGTCATCAGCAATGGTAATTCTTTTATGTTTATTTTTTTTAATTACTTTTAATATTCTTTCAAGCATTAAATCTATATACTCACTTTCACCATCTATCTCAAGAAGTACTGCAGAATTTGTATTTTCATCATAATGATTTTTTTTTATAGTATTTATCAATTTTATTGATTCTTTGTCAATAAATTCTAACTTATAAGGTATTACAGGTTGAGTCATTAAGTTAATTATGGATTGTGAGGCATCACTGATATTATTAAAAGTTATTTCAAGAGTTTTAATGGAATTATTTAGAGGAAGTATTTTTAATGTTGCTTCTGTTAATATCCCTAAAATTCCTTCTGAGCCAGTAAAAATCCTTGTTAAATCTAAACCTACTACTCCTTTTGAAGTTTTAACTCCAGTTTTGTATAGATCACCTGTGCCTGAAACAAATTCTAAGCCAAGTATATTATCTCTTGGCGTTCCGTATTTTATAGCTCTAGGGCCCGCCGAATTATTTGCTATATTTCCGCCTATCGTTGAATAATCTTGACTTGAGGGGTCAGGACCCCAAAAAAAATTTATTTTTTTTAAAGAGTCCTGTAAAGTTTTATTGATAACGCCAGGCTGAACAATAGCGAGTCTATTATCAATGTCAATTTCAATGATTTTATTCATTTTTTCCAGTGATAAAACAATACTATTATCTATTGGAACAGATCCACCAGTGTTTCCAGTACCTCTTCCTCTTGATGTAATATGTATATTATTTAGATAACAATATTTTACAATTTCTTGTATTTGTAACTTATTTTCTGAAAATAGAACACATTCAGGCATCACATGCATTTTGCTGTTATCATAACCATAAGCCCAGCAATCGCCTGGTTCACTATAAACATAGTCCTCGGGTAATAAACTCTCAAAAAATTTTATATGTTTTTTTTTTAGCATTTTCTCAAAAAGGGATTTTTCTTGCCTGGCCATTTTTAAATCTTACAATAATTAAGTGCCTTCTAATTCTATTGAATTCATCAAGTTTTAAGTAACCTGTATCACCAAGTAAAAACTTTTTTTTATTATTTTCAAGATTACGTATATTATATATTATTTTTGTAGCATCCATTCCTATTGCTACAAATCTTAATAAATCTTTTTTATCAGAGCTTCTTCTTAATATTGTTTTTGTTTTAAGATTTTTACTATTATAGAGCCATGGAATGTCACAGAATTTAATATTATTCAAATCTTGATTTTTCTCTTTATCATTAACGCCACTATAGATATGAGATGTTGAGTAAAATGGAATATCCTCTGCATAATTAAAATTAAATTGGGGTTTTATAACTCTCATATCTTTCGAAGTACCAACAGAAAAAATCATATTTAAATCATTTGAAATAAAAGGCTTATACTGAAGTTTTATCTTTAAAATATTCTCCAGATTTTTTTTTCTATTTATGCTATCTTCTATTTTCAATAGATTTCTTATTGATATATTATTTTGTTCATCATCTTTTGTGTATATTGAAGTATCTATAATTTTACCTCCAAGTTCTTTATACCTTAGACTGAAAGATCCAGCGATTCTTTTCCCCCAAATATTATCAGGATAAAATATGGATGCATTATTATTTCCGTCTATTATAGCTTTTTCAGCAATGCATATTGATTCATCTTCTGGAAGTAGGCCAAATTGATGAACTCCTTGTTTGAGCCCTTTAAAATTATTTAAATAATTTAAAGTTAAAATTGGAAGGCTTTCAGAACCATATTTTAATATTTTACTTATAAGGTCTTTTTGTAATGGACCGATTATATAGTCATAATTTTGATCTAGCATTTCGTTATAAACTTTTTTTAAATTAATATTTTCGTCACCTGTATCATGAATTGTCAGCTTTGGAATATTATTCTTCTTATTGCTTAACTCTAATTCGATTCCTTGAAATATAGCTTTACCAATTTTAGAGTATCTCCCAGTCATGGGTAACAAAATAGCGATTTTCTTCAAGTCTAATTCGTCTACAATTTGAATAATTTTTTTTTCTACCAACAACTCATCAATATTTATTTGTGTTTCACTAATTTCGTCTTGGGCAGAGATATCCTGCTCAGGTAAAGAATCTTTTGGAATTTGCATATAATTTGAATTACAAGCATAAAGCAATATACTTAACATAACTATTAATGAAAATTTCAAAAGATTGCTAGTTATTACAGGTTTAAAAATTTGCATAGTACTAATAAAAATAAAAAAAGTAATTACGGTATATTATATGTCGTTGCTACGCCAATTGGTAATATTAATGATATGACCTATAGGGCTATCGAAGTTTTGTCTAATTCACATATTATAGCAACTGAGAATACTAGGCATAGTAAAAAGTTACTAAATTTCTATGGAATAAAAACCCGTCTAATTAGTTATCATAAATATAATGAATCGGAAAGATGCGATTTTTTAATTAATCTTTTGCTAGAAGGTAAAAATATATCAATTATTTCCGATGCAGGAACTCCTACGATTTCTGATCCAGGAGATATAATTGTTTCAAAAGCACATAGTAAAAATATTCGAGTATGCCCCATACCAGGAGTGTCATCTATAATAGCTGCAATTAGCGCAAGTGGCTTTGCATCGGATGACTTTAAATTTATTGGCTTTTTACCCAAAAAAAATATACAAAAGATTGGTATTTTAAAAGAAAATAGTAATGTTTCTCTAGTATTTTTTGAATCGCCAAATCGAATTTTAAAAACTCTCGAAGAATTATGTAGTATTTATAATTTTGAAAAAAAAATTATAGTTGCTAAAGAAATGACAAAAATATATGAGGATATAATTTATGATTCTTTATTTAATCAAATTCAATATTTTTCAAAAAATAACAATGAAAAAATTAAAGGGGAATTTACAATAATAATTCCAAAAGAAGAAAAACAAATTTTAAATATTTCAGAAGATAAAATTAAAAATTTTTTAATTTTATTATTAGAGAATAAGGTTTTATATAACTCAGCAATAAAAATTACATGCAAACATTTTTCTATAAAAAAAAATGTTATCTATAAAAAATATCTTCATCTTGCAAATTAATAGCTTTTAATATCTAATTAGAAAGAGTCGACTGTGTAATCGCTTTATATATAAAGAGGAAAGTCTGGGCTCCAAAGAGTAGAGTGCCAGGTAACACCTGGGAAGTGTGAACTTACGGAAAGTGCAACAGAAAATAAACCGCATTAATTTGTAAGGGTGAAAAGGTGAGGTAAGAGCTCACCGCAATAGTAGTAATACTGTTGGCATGGTAAACCCCACTCGGAGCAAGGCCAAATAGAAAAGCTATAGTGTTTCTCGCACTGCTTTTGGGTAGGCCGCTAGATATATTTGGTGACAGATGTACAAGATTAATGATTACATTTAACAGAACCCAGCTTATAGGTCGACTCTCACTTTTTTGTAAAAATTAGATTTAGAAACTTAATGTTGTTTATTAAGTAATTCACATATACTCATGATTTAATCCGTAGTTTTAATTAAATAATATTTTTCTAAGTTATTGACAAATATAGAAAAATCTTGACAAAAATATATTTTGTTGCATTATTGTGGCTAATTGTGGTTTTTTGTGGGAAATAATAGTAATGTTTAGGGGTATTAGTAACTTAAGTATAGATATTAAAGGTAGAGCTTCTATGCCTCAAAGGTATAGAAAAGATTTCTGCTCAAAGAATAAATACAAATTAGTCATTACTGCAGATAAAGATAAATGCCTACTTATTTATACACAAAGTAACTGGAATATTATAGAAAAGAAATTATCAAATCTCCCATCATATAATAAAGATGCAAGGTTTATTCAGAGACTTGTTATAGGACACGCTTCAGAATCAGAAATTGACTCTCAAGGAAGATTTTTAATACCAACTCCTTTAAGAGAATATGCCGGAATCCAAAAAAAAATAATTTTACTAGGGCAAGGAAATAAATTTGAGCTTTGGTCTGAAAGTATTTGGAATAAAAATATGAGGTCATGGCTAGAAAGTGAAAATATAGATGAAGTAAATAATAATGCTCTAACTGAACTAAAATTATAGGAATGAAAATGAATTTATTACATAGCCCAGTATTATTATATAGAGTTATTGAAGGCTTAAATATAATTCCTGACGGAACTTATGTTGATTGTACTTTTGGAAGGGGCGGTCATTCTATAAATATTCTAAAAAAAATAGGAAAAAACGGAAAGCTCATTGCTATTGATAAAGATAGAGAGGCAGAAACCTTCGCGCGCGAAAGATTTCAAAATGATAATAGGTTTTTCTTCGAAAAAGATAACTTTAGCAATATTGATTCAATTATAAAGAAATACAACGGAGAAAATAAAGTTAATGGAATATTGCTTGATCTTGGTGTTTCGTCACCCCAACTTGATAATCCTTCTAGGGGCTTTAGTTTTAATAAAGAAGGACCAATAGATATGAGGATGGATACAGAAAATAAGATGACAGCATTACTATGGTTGAAAAAAGCTGATGTTGATGAAATAAGCAAAGTTTTAAAAAAATATGGTGAAGAGAAGTATGCATATAAAATTGCAATACAAATAAAAAACTCAATCGAAAACAACCAACTAAAAACCACATTGGATTTATCAAGAACTATCTATAATTGTTATCCGAAAAGTAAAATAAGAAAAAAAAATCCAGCGACGAAAAGCTTTCAAGCAATTAGAATATTCATAAATAAAGAACTTCAAGAACTTGAGAAAATATTAGATGATTGCTTAGATTTAATTGAAAAAGGTGGAAGAATTGTTGTTATAAGTTTTCATTCCCTGGAAGATAGAATAGTAAAAAACTTTATCAAAAAACATTCTCAAAGAAAGAATTTAATAAGTAAATTACCTATATTTAACATCAATGAAGATTTCATTTTAAAAAAAATAAAGGTGCCGCTAAAAGCCACCGAGGAAGAGATCAAAAATAATATGCGGGCAAGAAGCGCAAGGATAAGGGTAGCTGAGAGAGTATGAGTAATATAAAAATATATATTATCTTATTTTTAATATTTGCAAATGTGGCTTTTTCATTTGGAGTAGTTTGGCTTGAGCATATAACCAGATCCCAGTTTAGATCTATACAGTTTCTATCAAACCAAAAGTATGATTTGGAAATAGAATTAAAAAAATCACGAGTGGAGAAAAGAAAATACGATTCTTTGAGTAAAATTGAAAAAGCTGCTCAAACGAAACTAAAAATGTTTACACCTAAAGAGAGGATTTTAGTAAATATTAATGATTAATAACTATAAAAAATTTACAAGAATTAATACACTGATATTTTTTATTTTAATATCAATTCTAATTATTATTTTTCGAAGTTTTGATCTTCAGCATACAAAAAAAGAAAAGTACTCTAATTTAATAAGTCAGTTTGAGATAAAAGAGTATGTTATTAAGACTAGCAGAGGCTCAATTGTTGACAGAAATAACGTTGTTTTAGCTGAGAGTATTCTTTTAGACAGCTTAATAGTTTCTAATACTAAAGATTTTCTCGAAGACGAAGAAGCAATTAAAAAATTATGCGTCCTATTAAATAAAGATTTTCATAAATTATTGACTGAGGTTAAAAAAAGAAAAACTAAAAGTTTTACATATATCAATAGATATACAGAAGCAAGTATTGCAAGTGAAATAAGAAAACTAAACCTAAAAGGAGTTGAATTTATCAAAGAGCCTAAAAGGTATTATCCAGAGGGTGAGTCAATGTCAAATTTAATTGGTCTTACAGATTTTCATGATAATGGAGTGATGGGTTTAGAAAAAGCATATAATAAAATTTTATCAGGCACAGATGGTAGAAAAAAAATTATGAGAGATTTACATGGAAAGATAGTAAAGGAGATTGCAATTTTAAGAAAACCCATAGAAGGAAAAAATTTATCTTTAACGATAGATACAAGATTACAATATATTGCATATAGAGAGTTAAAAAAACAAATTAATCATGTTCAAGCAAAATCTGGCTCAATAGTAATAATGGATACTACAAACGGAGATATTTTAGCATCTGCTAGTTATCCATCTTATGATCCAAATAATAGAAGAACATATAGTCCTGAGAAGGAAAGAAATAGAGTAATAATAGACTCTATAGAACCGGCTTCTACAATAAAACCTTTTGTTTTGGCAGCTGCATTACACTCAAAAAAAGTAAATTTAAATGATAATTTTGATACAAATCCTGGGTATAAGGTTTGGGGAAATAAGACTTATCAAGATATTAAAAATTTTGGCGAACTTACTTCGGAGGGAATAATTATAAAATCCAGTAATATTGGAAGCATAATGATTCTTGAGAAAATTAACAAAAAAATATTTTACGACATGTTGGAACATGTTGGCATAGGTGAAAAAATTAATTTAAATTTTCCATCCGAAGTCGAAGGCTATTTATCACATCATAGTGAATGGAGAAAATCTGATATAAGATCACTTGCACAAGGTTATAATTGTAAAGTAACTCCACTTCAGTTGGCTAAGGCTTATAGTGCTATTGCAAATGATGGGCTTGTTGTGAATCCAAAATTAATTAAAAATAAAAAAACCCAAATTTTTGAAGATAAGAAATATGAAACAGAGTTTAAACAAATAAAAAATGTTATAAAAAAAGTTGTGCAACAGGGTAGTGCTAAAAAAGCAGCCATAAACGGTTACACGGTTGGAGGTAAAACAGGGACTGCAGAATTATATGTAGGCGGTAGTAAAAAAAATAAATATAGTGATAAAGATCATATAGCATTATTTGCAGGTATAACTCCTTTATACGACCCTAAATTAGTAATAGTTGTTGTTATTGATCAACCTCAGAGTAAAAAATATTTTGGAGGTTATGTCGCTGCTCCAGTTTTTAAAAAAGTAGCGACTGACTCTTTAAGAATTTTAAAAATAAAACCAGATAATACTTTGAAATATCAAAACAAAGTTTCGCAAAAATTTAGAAATCAAAATGAATATACTTTAAAAAACCTGGAGGTACATAATGTCTTTCGAACTAATTGATACAAAAGAGCAAAAAGCTGATATTAAAGTTGTTGGTGTTGGAGGTTGTGGAAATAATGCAATTGAATACATGATTACCAACAAAGTTACAGGTGTTGACTTTATATGTGTAAATACAGATGCTCAAGATTTAAGAAACAATCCTGTTAGTGATAATAGAAAATGTAATATAGGTCATAATATTACAAGAGGACTAGGTGCTGGTGCAGATCCTGATATTGGAAGGCAGGCAGCAATTGAAGATAGAGACAAATTAAAGGAATCAATAGAAAATTGCGATATGTTGTTTATTACTGCTGGCATGGGAGGCGGAACGGGAACTGGAGCATCTCCGGTGATCGCTGAATTGGCAAAAGAACTTGGAATATTAACAGTTGCAGTAGTAACAAAACCCTGGGAATA